>Ga0326597_10004931_pt1 | contig 18642 bp, 14 predicted proteins | sample RVTome_12_FD_203789 | JGI IMG/M metagenome (GOLD analysis project Ga0326597, IMG submission 203789) | Soil microbial communities from uranium-contaminated site in the Upper Colorado River Basin, Wyoming, United States - RVT100D185 | ecosystem: Environmental > Terrestrial > Soil > Contaminated >... | reverse complement strand
CGGGTCTATTTCCAACTGGCCGTTACCCGCAAAAGCTTCTCCGTGGGTGAGTACCAGATCGGCCGGGTCACGGGGAAAGCTACGCTCGCTTTTGGACATCCAGTGCTGGACGAGACCGGAAAGTTCATCGCCGTCCTCGCCGCGGCGCTGGACCTCACTCACCTGAGTGATCTCCTCAAGCCGGCGGGGCTGCCGAAGGGCTCAGCAATGCTCCTCCTCGACAACAAAGGAACCGTCCTCGTACATCACCCCGACCCGCAGAGAATTGTCGGGAAATCCATGACCGACCAACCCTTGATCCGAAGGCTCCTCGCCGCCAAAGGTGAGGAGGTCGGTCAGGAGGTGGGTCTCGACGGAGTTCACCGGCTTTATGCTTTCGCACCCATCAGAGTCGGCGGCGATACCCGCGCCTATGTAGGCATGGGAATTCCTATTGAGGTCGCGTTCGCCAATGCGAACTGGACGCTCAGGCGCAATCTCATGTTGCTGGGGCTCGTCGGCCTGTTGGCGCTCGGCGCAGCCTGGTTCGGAGGTGACTTCTTCATCCTCCGTCGGGTGGATGACCTGGTCAGCGCAACAAGGAGGCTTGCGTCGGGCGACTTAAGCGCGCGCACCGCTCTGCCCTACGAGCCTAGCGAACTCAGCCAACTGGCTCGATCCTTTGATGGTATGGCTGAGAGTCTTCAAAAGCACCAGGCGGAAATCGAGCAGGCAGAAAAGGCTCTGCACGCCCGTCATCGAGAACTGCAAATTCTTTATCAAATCGGTCAGACCGTTCTAATTTCTCCTGATTTAAAAACCGCCCTGGAGAAAATCCTTGATGAGGCAGTCGCTGTTGACTCCTTCGACTTGGGAACGATTCTCCTTGTGGACCCGAGCGGGCAAAACATCGAGGCATCGGCAAGCCGCGGTTATCGGGATCCGGCAAATATAGAAAGACGGCCCAGCGAGGAAGCAACGAAATGGAGTCGATACAGGGTGGGTTGGTATCATAACACTACTGTGGTCGAAAATGTCGCGCAGACTGAGGGATTACGGACGCTCAAAAGAGAGGGAATTCAGTCAGCCGTGCTCACCCCTGTGCGCGCAGGAGAAAAAACTCTGGGGATTCTCCAGGTTGGCAGCCGAACGCCCCGGCAGTTTGATGCCGATAAGGTCAGGTTCCTCGAAGCCATCGGCGACCAGATGGGCATCGCGGTTCAGAAGGCCCGACTTCACGATGAGACGCAGCAAAATCTGGCTCGCATCCGGGCGCTGCACGAAATCGATCTTGCCATCACTTCAACCCTGGATCTCGGCTCCGTCTTGGCTGTCCTGCTCGAAAAAACTGAACGCTTGCTCCCTTATGTCGCAGCCGCCACCGTGAGATTATTAAACAAAGAGACAGGGGAATTGGCTCCGGTTGCCTGCCGTAATCTGCCCGAAGAAGAATGGAAGGCTGCGACAGCGCAGGCTGCCAGCCGCGGCATCGCCTGGTTGTTACCTAACGACGACAATTCCCCCGTAGCGATTCCCAACGTTCAAACCGAGGACAGCGCGATGGCGGCCGATTTTCTCCGAAAATACGGCCTAGTCTCCGGCTTACGTGTTCCCCTGAAGGCGAAGAATGAAGTCTTGGGCGTCATCACGTTTTTCACCTCGGAGCAGCATGAGTTTGGCTCGGAAGAGATTGAGTTCCTCTCTACTCTGGCCGAGCAAGGCGCGATCGCGATCCAGAATGCCTATCTCCATGAGGGCACAAAACGGAGTCTGGACCAGGTCCACGCGCTGCACGAAATTGACGTGGCGATAACCTCAACGTTAGATCTCCACGGAATCCTCCATGTCCTTTTGGAGAAAATCGATCTCGTCTTACCCTACGCTGCCACTACCGTAAGGCTTTTCAATCCGGAAAATGGGCTCTTAGAACCGGTGGCTTGCAGGAATCTTGACGAAAAGGAATGGAAGACCGAAGCATGGAGAGGAGGCCGGGGGCTCGCCAACGTGGCATTTGAATCCAGCGCGCCCACCATCATCCGCAACACTCAAATCGATCCCCGAGTGCGGGACCCTGAGTTTTATCGAAAACACAAGTTAATTTCATATCTGGCCATTCCGCTGATCGCCAAAGAAAAGACTCTGGGCGTCATTGGCTTTTATACCAAACAGGAACACGATTTTAGCAACGATGAGGTTGAGTTCCTAAAAACGCTGGCGGGCCAGGCCGCCATCGCGATTGATCACGCCCAGTTGTTTGAAGAGATCGGTCGTTCCAAAAAAGAACTGGAGTCAACAAACTGGTATCTGGAAAAATCACTGCGACAACTCGGCGGCCTACATACTGCCCTGACTCCCATCGACCCTGGGACATCGATGCCGGAATTGATGGGCGGAATAATCGAGAGACTCATGGGCGCAACCGGCGCCGATGCTGCTCTCATCCGTGTTTGGAATAAAGAAGACGGCACCCTCCCAATTGTCGGTCATCGAGGCTTCTCTGACGACTATCTGAAGCATATTGGAACGGCGCCGGCTGGAGGAGCGTTGGAACGGGTCATCAAATATGGCGAGCCCATTATTGCCCCTGATATTGCCTCAGACCTGCGACTAAAGGGCAAATTTCAGCTTCAAATGGGCCTTCGCTCCTGCGCCATGCTTCCTCTGAACGTTCATGGTGAGGTTCGTGGCGTCCTGCATGTTGCGAGCTGCAAATTGGGTTATTTCAACGAAGAGCAGAAGGATCACCTTACCGCGATTGCCCGCCAGATGAGTATCGCCTTGGAGAACCGCGAACTATTCTACAGACTCAAGTCCTCCATGGACAAACTCGAGAAGGCCAACCGGGCCAAGGATGAATTCTTAGCGATGATTTCCCACGAGCTGCGAACGCCCCTGAACGTGATAATGGGGTACACGGGTTTGGTCCGGGAAGGCATGTTTGGCGCGCTCAACCCGCAGCAAGACAATGCCCTAAAGAAAGTGGTGATCCAGTCTAACGATCTCTTAAGCATCGTCAGCAATCTCTTGCGCGCTACCCAGATCGGCAGTGGGGAAATCAAAGCGGAAAGAGCCAGGACGGATCTGGGTCAACTCCTCGATGAGGTCAAGAACGCCTACGATCTTTCCGCGACTGATGAACTGACCCTCAATTGGGACTTTCCCTCGGACCTTCCGACTGTCGAGACTGACAGCGAAAAGCTCAGGCATATCCTGGTCAATCTGATTCACAACGCGATCAAGTTTACCGAGAAGGGGTCCGTAAGGATAACAGCGCGCCATTTGCCGAAAAGTAAAACGCTGAGGTTTACGGTCGCAGATACCGGGCCGGGGATTGCCAAGGAGTCGCTGCCGATTATCTTCGATATGTTTCGTCAATTGGATAGTTCGAATACCAGGGCGCACGGCGGCTTGGGCCTGGGTCTGTACATCGTTAAAAAATACACGGAGCTGCTCGGCGGCAAGATTAAGGTGAAAAGCGCTCTCGGGAGAGGGTCCGTGTTTACGGTTGCGCTCCCGTACGAATCCAGCCTGTGCCGCGAATCCATTCCGCCCGCCGTAACACCGCAATCGACGATTGCCGATCTCTGGATGATTGAGTCCTAAGCATGGAACACGAAAACAACTGGAACGGGCCTGGGGCTTGTGATCTGCAAAATGATCGTCGAGACCCACGGAGGCAGAATCTGGACCGACAGCGAGGAGGAAAGGGGAACGACGGTTTTTGTCTCCCTACCCGTCATGGCTGGTTCTCAGCTCCAGGCGGACTCTGCACGCTTAATCTTGTCCAGTCCTCCGCCCCCTCGACAAGGTCGGCGGCCAGTGGCGGAGTCGGGAGAGCCAGTTCAGGAGATGGGCCGAGCAAAAAGAGAGTTTCCTTGGGGGCATGGATCAGGATGTGAATTGGAACCAGATGAGGAGGGGGAAAAATGACTCACCTAAGACTTATGATGTCTTTCGAGAAGGAGCCTTTGACGGCCCTCTTCTTGCGTCTTCTAACTGCTGCGATGTTATTCCTCTCTATGCCTGGATTAGGGCTGGCAGCTACGATCAAGATCGGCGGTACCGGTGGCGCGATAGGGACGATGACAGTGCTCGGTGAGGCTTTCAGCAAAGTACACCCGCAGGCAAAGGCGATACTCGTGCCTGGCCTGGGAAGCGGTGGCGGAAGGAAAGCGCTTATGGGCGGGGCCATCGATATTGCTGTCACCAGCCAAGCGGAAAAAGATTCGGAAAAGCTGGATGGCGCAATCGCCACGCTATATGGCAGAAGCCCGTTCATTTTTGCCACATCCAAGAAAAATCCAGCGTTAAATTTAACCACGTTGGATCTCGTAGACCTTTGGAGCCTTAAAAGAACCACGTGGCCTGACGGCTCTCGGCTTCGGCTTATCCTGCGGCCTGCGACGGACTCCGATACCGCTCTGCTAAAGAGCATCTCGCCGGCCATGGCGGAGGCGGTCAAGTCGGCCTTGGCGCGCGAGGGGATGAAGATCGCGCTTAGCGATAGCGATAGCGCGGATACCCTGGAAACGATTGAGGGTGCGTTGGGCACCTCTAGCCTGGCTCTCATTATCTCAGAAAAACGCTCTCTCAAGGCGCTTGCGGTCAACGGCGTGACACCGAGCCCAAGAACAATCACCGATGGGACCTACCCCTATTTTAAATCGATGTATCTGCTGACGGGACCGAAGCCGTCTCAGGCGACTCAAGAGTTCGTCTCTTTTGTAAGGTCTGCGCGGGGGCGTGAGATCCTTGGGCAATTGGGACACTGGGCAGTTGAACGAAAGATCAGCCCCTGAAACATGGCGAATGTAGATCCTAAAATAGCTCGAACGATCACATGGATCGCCGGCATCGTAGCTATCGTAGTCGCGGTCGCCTTGCCGGCGCTGTACTTTGCGCTTTCGTACCGGAGTTTAGTTGCAGGTCTTACGACCGAGGCGGAAATCAATGCCCGTATCGCGTCCGCAGTCATCAACGAGAATCCCGAGATGTGGCGTTTCCAACAACTCAAACTAGAAGAATCTCTGTCGCGTCGTCCGCGGCACGGCCACCTTGAGGTCCGGCGCATCTTGGATAACGACTCCAAAGTGATTGCAGAGAGCGTCGATGCTCTAGAGGCCCCTTTAATAACGGAAACGGCCGACCTTCGAGATGCGGGTTTGACTGTCGGCCGAATCGAGATCAGCCAGTCTCTGCGGTCTCTGTTAACTAAGACAGGAGTGGTGGCGTTGCTCGGCCTATTATTGGGTTGCACCGCCTTCTTTTCGTTACGTGTTTTGCCTCTGCGCGCTCTCGGCCACGCACTGGCGGATAATGTCCAGCTTTACGAGGAAGCCAGCGGAAATCTCAACCGCATCCGCGCGTTGCACGAAATTGACTTGGCGATAACCTCAACGTTAGATCTCCACGGAACCCTCCATGTACTTTTGGAGAAAATCGATCTTGTCCTACCCTACGCGGCCACTACCGTCAGGCTTTTCAATCCGAAAAATGGGCTCTTAGAACCGGTGGCTTGCAGGAATCTTGACGAAAAGGAATGGAAGACCGAAGCATGGAGAGGAGGCCGGGGGCTCGCCAACGTAGCTTTTGAAACCAACGCGCCTACCATCGTCCACAACGCTCAAACCGATCCCCGAGTGCGGGACCCTGAGTTTTATCGAAAACACAAGTTAATTTCATACCTGGCAATTCCGCTGATCGCCAAAGAAAAGACTCTGGGCGTCATTGGCTTTTATAGCAAACAGGAACACGATTTTAGCAACGATGAGGTTGAGTTCCTAAAAACGCTGGCAGGCCAGGCGGCCATCGCGATCCACAATGCCCAGCTCTACGGAGAGGTCTCATTATCAAGAAGAGAGTTGGAGCTGACAAACCAGTATCTCGAAAGATCGCTCAGACAGCTTTCCAGTCTTTACACGGCTCTCACTCCTCTCACTCCCGCTGAATCGATCCAAGAGATGATGGATGGAATTATTTACCGGTTCACGGAGGCAACCGGCGCCGATGCCGCCATGTTCCGGTTGTGGGAAAAGGAGATGGGGAGCCATACAGTCGCCGGTCAGCGGGGGTTCCCTGATGATTTTCTGAATGCAATTAAAAGTGTACAGCGTGGGGGATCGATGGACTGGGTTTACCAAAGTGGTGAACCGATCATTGCCTCTGATATCGCTTCAGAACCACGCTTTAAAGGCAAGCGCCAGCTCCAAGCAGGTTTTCGCTCATGCGCCATGCTCCCCCTGATAGTTCGTAACGAGGTGCGTGGTATCATTCATCTCTCCAGCCGCCAGACGGGTTACTTCGACGAAGGGCAAAGAGACCATCTTATGGCGATTGCGCGGCAATTGGGCATCGCACTGGAGAATAAGGATCTCTTCGACAACCTCAATGCTTCCAAAGATGAACTCGAGAAAGCCAATAAGATCAAGGACGAATTTCTTGGTGTCATGTCCCACGAGCTGCGAACGCCCCTCAACGTGATAATGGGGTACACGGGGTTGGTCCGGGAAGGCATGTTTGGCGCGCTCAACCCGCAGCAAGACGATGCCCTAAAGAAAGTGGCGATCCAGTCTAACGATCTCTTAAGCATCGTCAGCAATATCTTGCGCGCCACCCAGATCGGCAATGGGGAAGTCAAAGCGGAATGGGCCAGGACGGATCTGGGTCAACTCCTCGATGAGATCAAGAACGCCTACGATCTTCTCGCGACTGATGAACTGACCCTCAATTGGGACTTTCCCTCGGACCTTCCGACTGTCGAGACCGACAGCGAAAAGCTCAGGCATATCCTGGTCAATCTGATTAGCAACGCGATCAAGTTTACCGAGAAGGGGTCCGTAAGGATAACAGCGCGCCATTTGCCGAAAAGCAAAACGCTGAGGTTTACGGTCACAGATACCGGGCCGGGGATTGCCAAGGAGTCGTTGCCGCTTATCTTTGAGAAATTTCGCCAGGAGGATGGTTCGAATACCAGGGCGCACGGCGGTGTGGGCCTGGGCCTCTACATCGTTAAAGAATATACGGAGCTGCTCGGCGGCAAGATTAAGGTCAAAAGCGATCTCGGGAGAGGGTCTGTGTTTAGGGTTGCGCTCCCCTACGAATCAATACCAAGAGGTCAATCTGCTCTGCCCGACGTAACACCGGAATCAAGGATTGCCGATCTCTGGATGACTGAGTCCTAAGCATGGAACACGAAAACAACTGGAACGGGCCTGGGGCTTGTGATCTGTAAAATGATCGTCGAGATCCACGGAGGGAGAATCTGGCTTGACAGTGAGGAGAACAAGGGAACGACGGTTTTTGTCTCGCTACCCGTCGCGCATGGTCCTCAGCCCCGCGCGGACCCTCCGCCGCAGAGACATGTGTGCGAGTGAAAACGGCGCCAAGCGTTTCGAAGCCGCCCCCCCCCGGCGGACATCGCGGCGCTCAAGGCGTCTACCCTGGGTGGGTGGCGATGAAGTTCTTCATTACGGCCTGGTTAGTGCTGAGCGGACTGATGGTTTATGGCATCGGCCGGACCGCGCGGGGCGAACGCGCGTGGAGCAGCCACTTCCGGCGGCGTAGGACTTGGGCTTCACATTGTGAAATAGTTTGCCGAGCTACTAAGCGGAGAAACTGTTGAGAGCGAACAAGGGACCGGGGCCGTCTTTACCGTTGCCATTCCCGCTGAACTATAAACGGGATGGCCAGTCCCAATCTACCGACGGATCAAGACGGCAAGGAAAAAAATGACTTTCCAATTTGCGATAGCTCGTTTCGATGCCCTTTCGTCATTCCGCATGTCTTTTGACGTGCTCGCGGATAAAAAGAAAAACACGATTGGCGTTCAGTGGTTCGTAACCATTGCAATCGCCTACCTCTTGCTGTTTAGGAATGGCGAGGTTTCGCAGAGCCCTTTCGCCTATGTCCTGCTCGCCACGGCGCTCGCCAGCGCCATCTTCATCCAACGGCTCCCCGAGTCCGCTTTCAATCGGCCGATTTTCTGCCAGGCCTTGATGATCGTAGATACCATTTTGATGTCCTCCGCAATCTATCTCAACAACGAGAGTTCATGGGATTTGTTGCTGATTTTTTTCTTCGGCATCCTCATAGCGGCGATCGCGGAAAACCTCCTGCAAGTTGTCCTTACCGCCTTCCTGCTCGGCTTAACGTCCGTGTTTATCTCGCCCGCCGATATTGAGTTCCGCTTGCGTCCCGACGGCCTGCTCAGACTCTCCTTGCTTTTTGGCGCCTCTATTCTTTACGGCTACCTCGCCGAGCAGGTCAAAGTCGAAAAGAGAAAGAAAGCCGAATTGGAAAAAACCTTGCAGCAGCGGCTTGTGACGAAAAATCAATTTCTCTCACATGTTTCGCACGAGCTCAGGTCTCCCCTAACGGCTATCTATCAGTTTGTCACAATTTTGAGCGATGGGTTGGCGGGTGAATTAAACTCGGAGCAACAGGAATATCTGAATATCGTTCTTCGCAACGTCGCGCAGCTTCGTAACATGATCACCGATCTGCTGGAGGCAACGCGCGCTGAAACGGGAAAGTTGGCCTTTGAGCCACGGTGCGCCTCTCTGAGCCGGTTAGCATCCGAGGTCCTTGAGACAACCCTAGCCACAGCCGTCGCTAAAGGGGTGGGGCTTACGGTAGACGCCCCAACCGACCTGCCGTTCGTCTTTGCCGATCCCGCGCGGATCAAGCAAATCCTTACTAACCTCATCGAAAACGCCATAAAATTTACCCCGGCAAAAGGGGAAATCACCCTTCGTTCACAGATCGACAACCAAGACCCTGATTTCCTTCGTATAGCTGTCGCCGATAGCGGTTGCGGGATTAGTCCCGAGGGCACGAAGAAAATCTTTGACCGGCTATTTCAGGAAACTGAGACCATCGACAGTAATCGTCAAGGGGTTGGGCTTGGCCTGTATATTTGCAAAGAATTGGTCAATCTTCACGGTGGCAAAATCTGGGTTGAAAGCGATCTCGGCAAGGGAAGCACCTTCTATTTTACTTTGCCCCTTTTCTCGCTATCCAAGATCCTTTATCCCGTCATCGCGGACGGCAGCCGGCTAAAAGCAAATATCGCTCTGATTTCAGTCGGACGGCTCCCGGCCAACGGTTCGTCACCTTGGCGTATGACCGATGTCATGCGCCGGGAGATCCGTAAGATCCTGCAAGGCTGCAGCCTTCCCGATACCAGACTACTCCTACCCGGCGTCACCGATCGAGGAGAATCCGACGTTTTCTATCTTGTGGAATGTCTCGACCCACAGGGAACCGAGCTAACGGTGCAACACATCCGGGAACAGTTAAGGCAGTCCAAAGCGCTGCAACTACCCGACGGTGGTTTAGCCGTGTCCTACAGTAGGGTAAGCGCTCCCTCGATGCGAAGCGATTTGTCTCTAGAACACCTTGTCGATGACGTGGCCACGACTATTCGAGGACAGATGCTCCTGACCGTTTCTGACGGGGAGAATGAAAAAGATCAGACTTATGTTGCCGAAATGTCTCACGGGATTAAAACACCTCTTAACGTGGTACTGGGGTACTCGGGGATGCTGCGGGATAAACTGCTAGGCGATCTTAACCCATCGCAAGAAGAAGCTCTGGACAAAGTCATAGCGCAAACCCATGACTTAATAGTCGCCTTCGACAATGTCCTGGAGGCGCAAAAAATCAAAGACAAGACCGTTTCGGTGGACAATCATGAATTGAACGTTTTGGAACTACTGGCGGAATTAGAGACGACTTATGGAACCCCGCAGAATAAAGCGCTTTTCCTAACCTGGGACCAGCCCGCGGAATTGCCTGTCATGGTGACCGATACGGCCAAACTCAGATTGATCCTTCGAAACCTGATAAATAACGCCATTAAATTTACCGAGAAGGGCCGCGTGCAAGTATCTACCGAGTTTAACGCAAAATCGCAAAGCCTGGAGTTTAAAGTGAGCGATACGGGGATAGGGATAGCCAAAGAAGCCATCCCTGGAATTTTTCATAGGTTTCTCCAATTACAACCGTCCCAAATAAATCCCATGACCGGCATGGGTCTGGGTCTATATATCGTCCAAACTTTAACCCAATTACTTGGTGGAAAGGTAGCCGTCGAGAGCGAGCCCGGCAAGGGTTCCGCATTTATCGTAACGGTACCTGCGCATGCGGTTGCGACTAACTAAGGAGGACCTTATGAACCGGAAAAAAATTCTAATCGTGGAGGATGACAAAGATATCGCCATGGGGTTAAGTATACGATTGAAAGCCAACGGCTACGACACTGCCTGGGCTAGCAACGCTCATTCAGGCATCGAGGTGGCGTCGACGGAAAACCCGGATCTGATCCTTCTCGACCTCGGCCTACCCGATGATAATGGTTTTGTGATGATGAAAAAAATGGAAAACATTCCTTTTCTGTCGTCGGTGCCGATTATCGTTATAACCGGCCGCCCGCAAGCGGTCTATAAGGAAGCAACCGTGCTTGCGGGAGCCAAAAAATATCTGCAAAAGCCGGTGGAAAACAAGGAGCTTTTGGCCGCCATCCGTGAAGTCCTGCGGCTTGACGCGGAGCCGGTCGCTGATACATTTCCATCATTGGGCCGCCGCCGTGAAACAAACGGCAAATAAACCCATAGCCGCTCGGAACGATTATAAGGAGGAACTCGCATGGACAAGAAAAAGATTTTAGTCATCGACGATGATCAAGACCTGGCGCTCGGATTGAAAGTGAGATTGCGAGCCAACAACTACGCTACCGTATTTGCCACCGACGCGATTTCAGCTATCAGTCAAGCGGTAAAAGAAAACCCCGATCTCATTCTCCTCGATCTGGGTCTGCCTGGCGGAGACGGTTTCGTGGTGATGGAAAGACTGGACAATATAGAGTCCCTTTCGTCCGTTCCGGTCATAGTCATGAGCGCGCGGGATCCACAGGGGCATAGAGATCGCGCCCTGGGGGCCGGCGCAAAGGCATACCTTCAAAAGCCGGTCAACAACGATGAACTATTAGCTACCATTAGAAAGGTGTTGGGGGAAACAAATTAAAACCGGAGACAGGCTTTAATTCGGTGAGTCGAGTGGAGCTGGAGTTAGTTCGGGCCGCTATAATTGCCGGCGACGCCAAAAGTTGCCGCCAACTTTCGCGATTAATAGTTAGAAAGCTGCGCTGCACGGCTATAGCTCAGAAGGAGTTTCCAACCATGAAGTACTGCACGCGTTTTGCTTTGATCGCCGTTGAGAAGGGATTCATAACCGCCGAACAAGGTACAGCCGCTTTGACAGAACAGTTAGGCGACGACCTTGCTCACAAGGAGCACCGGCTGATAGGCCAAATTCTTTTTGAAAAAGCCTGGATAACCCCCACTCAAATAGATTTGGTCCTCAGGCAGCTATTCCGGAAAGCTTCATAGCGTCGGTATTTTTATGGTCGCATCAGAAAAGTGTCGAGGCTCACGGAATAGGGTTTACGCGCCGCTTCCCCGTTCCTTCACATGCTTCGCTATGGAGGGGGTATGAAAAGTTTGATTCTTCTCGTTGAAGACAGTGCAACCACACGTGAATTGGTGCAAGCACAGTTGACGTTTCTCGGTTACCGGGTGACGACCGCGAAAAACGGCGCGGAAGGGGTAGCGAAAGCCATCGCCGAGCTTCCGGACCTTATAGTGATGGACATACAAATGCCCGTCATGGATGGCATCCAGGCCACCTCTCAAATACGCAAAGAACCGACGACCCAAGTAATCCCAATACTGGCATGCACGGCAAAAACCATGTCCGGCGATAAGCAGAAATGTTTGGACAGCGGCTGCAGCGATTACATTGCCAAACCTTTTACCCACAAGCAGTTACAGATTGCGGTTGAGAAACTCCTAAGCAAGCCGCCAATGAGCGTTAATACCGGCGAAGGTTTATTGGCCGATGAAGATAAAACTCCAGAGTGAAGTTCACGATTACGCCAGAGCTTTGCGCGCGATCGGGCAGGACCTGGCTAAACTCGCACCGCATTCTTTAGAACTGGAAGTGGTGGAAAATGATTTTATCGTCCGCGGCCAAGCAAGATCGGCGCAAACCGCACGCGCAGAGAACCGCAACCCCGGTCTCTGGCGAACGCTTCAAGACAGGATCGCGCACCAAGCCCCCCACCAACCCGCGCTGCTCTTCGTCCCGTTCGAACGCAAGTACACTCCCGATGACGTAAACCGTCTTGATGAGGCGGGCCGCGCCCACAGGAGGGGTCCGGCCAAGCCGCCGGATATCTCCGGTCTGGCCGAAAAATTACGGACCATCGGGAGAATCGTCGACGCCAAGTGCGGGCGCTTGGCCAAACTCATCGACGACATGGACAGCGTCACGGTGGAGTATTGCGACGAGCAAGGCAATTTTCACTCTGAAAAATATTCCAAGTTGGCGCTTTACAAGATCCAGCAAAGCTATTACGGCGAGCGCGGTCCTCTTGAGCCTGTAGACCCCTGGCGCGGTTTCGATCGCTGAGATTAGGCCTATGAAAAGTTTGATTGTTCTTCGCGATCAGTCGTGGCGCTTCCGAGAAATCAAGTGAATTCGCGAGCGGGGTTTGAACCCCGCTCGCGACCAAAGGGGATGCTCGCCCCCTTTGGAAACCCCATTTAATTGTGCCCGCCTCAAGAGGCGGGGTTTACTCAGAATCTAAAGCTTTTCCTCATCCGGGACGATATCCGTCACCAAGTCCCGAATCAGCGGCCGCTTGGGCAGCGGCTCGACGGTGATGACGCCCGGAGTTAATTTCACCATGCAAGTGTATTCGACCTTGCCGTTGACGCGCGCCAGGCAGGTCTTGCAGGCATTGGCGTTGATGCAGCTGTAGCGAATCGCCAGCGTGCTGTCGAGGTTGGTGCGAATCCAGCGTAGCGCATCGAGCACCGACATGCCGTCCTCATAGGCGACTTCGAAGTCGTCGAACCGTCCGGCCCGCCTCGAAGTGCCGCGCCGAATGCGGAGGATCGTGGAGCGTGCCTCTTGTTCATTCATGACCTCCGCGCCCTCCGCGCCTCCGCGTGAAATTCCCCGTAGAATCGTGGAGTGTGCCTTTTGTTCATCTATGACCCTCTCCGTTATGCTGCCAACGCACCGGCGCAGTCCAGCGAGTAGCAAGCCTCCCGGACTTGAGCTCCATCACCTGGTTTTTCAACAAAGCTTCAGCCGAATCCGGATAATCCTCGCGCTGGTGCGCCCCCCGGCTCTCCGTTCTCGCCAGCGCCGCAGCGACGACGGTCTCCGCCGTGGTGAGCATCGCCCGCAGCTCGAACCAGTCCTGAACGTCCAGGTTGAACGCATCACCCTGCGACAGCCGGAGATTCGGCAACTCTTCCTGCTGCATCTGTTTGATGCGGCGCTGCGCCGCAGCCAGCTTTTCTCCGGTGCGGAACGGCCCGGCCTGCTCCCACATCAACTGCTGCAACTCCGCTTGCAGCGATGCCGGCGTCCGATTCTCTTTCGCGCCGCTATGACTCAACGCTTCCAGCCCCTCGAACGCCGCGTGCGCCGGCACAATCTCCCGGCGTAGCTCGGCGTGCCGTGAAAAATCGGCCGCACACGCGCCGGCGCGCGCGCCGAATACGAAGGCCTCGGTGATCGCGTTGCCCGACAGCCGGTTGGCGCCATTGGCCCCGCCCACCGCTTCGCCGGCGGCGTAAAGTCCCTCGATGCGCGTTTCCATATTGGCATTCACGCGCACGCCGCCCATGTGATAGTGCGCCATCGGCCCGACTTCCACGGGAGTCTTCGTCAGATCGATTCCATTGGCGAGCAGGCGGTCGATCACCGGGCCGAAAGCCGCGCGTAGATCGCGTTCTAGGACATGGCGGAAATCGAGATAGGCGCCGCCGTGCGGCGTGCCTCTGCCCGCGTCAACTTCCTTGAGGATCGCGTAGGCCGCCAGGTCCCGCATCGCCGAGTACTTGCCGAAGTCCTCGCCGCCGTAGCGGTCGACGAATTCTTCAAAACGTCCGTTGAGCAGCTTGCCGCCGAGCTTGTAGCGAAACGGGTCCCACATGATCGGATCCATTCCGACCAGGCGGGGTGCGAGATGGCCGATGGGAAAAAATTGCACGAATTCCATGTCAACGAGTTCGGCGCCGGCCCAGAGCGCGAGGGCGTAGGCCTCGCCGCCCATGTTCGCCGAAGCGCTGTTGCGCGCATAGAGCTTGGTCAAGCCGCCGGCCGCGAGTATCACCGCCTTGGAATGAAACATGACCAGCCCGCCGTCCGCCACGTGAAACGCGGCCGCGCCAAGGGCGCGCCCGTCTTTGACCAGAATTTCGATGACGGCGATGTTGCTGATGCGGCGGATTTCTTGAATCTCGCCGACTTTGCGGCGCAGCGTCGCCGCCACCGCGGGGCCGGTGTTGAGGAAGTCGACGTAACAGCAGCGCTTGCGGCTATGCCCCGGCGCCATCTCTTGTTTGATATGGCCATCCTCCCGCGCCCAGCGCGTGCCCCACTCTTCCATTTCCAAGATGCGCTCGGGACCCTCGCGGCACAAAAGCGCCGACAACTCTTCGTTGCACAGCCCGCGCCCCGCCTTGAGCGTGTCTTCGAGGTGGATCGTCCAATCGTCAGGCTCCTGCTGGCCCAACGCCGCAGCCACGGTCATCTGCGCCATGACGGTGGCGCCGCCGCGGCCCACGAGACTCTTGTCGAGCAGAATGACCGACGCACCGACGCGCGCCGCAGCGATCGCAGCATACATGCCCGCGCCGCCGGCGCCGACGATCAGAACGTCAGTGGAAAGCTGCTGCATTAAGAATCCCGCGACTCTGTGATCCTATTCTCCTTCGAAACTTAACCGGTTTGAACTAATTTTCCAGCACTGGTTCACCATTCAACGAATCTATTCTCACCACGAAGTTCACGAAGCCTTCGGAGATAGGTTATCGAAGACATGGTGTGCTACGTATTCGAACGGGCAACCACAGGGGGTTGCCCCTACAAAACTGACGGCGGAATTCTTTGCGCTTACTACGTTTAATTTTTTTCCTTCGTGCTCTTCGTACCTTCGTGGTGAAAACTATCTTTTCATCTTTGGTTGCGGCTCGTTTACTCTTGCGCCGCGCGGCCGCCGCTTTTTTGCAGTTCGTCCAGCGCTTTCTTGGCGGCTTGCTGCTCGGCCTGTTTTTTGGTTTTCCCTTCGCCCTTGCCGAGCACTTTGCCACCCACCGCGATTTCGGTGACGAAGTGCTTGTTGTGGTCCGGGCCGCTTTCGGCGACGATCCGATAGCTCGGCGGCGCGTGAAAAAGCATCTGGCTGATCTCTTGCAGCCGCGTCTTGTAGTCCTGCTGGCCGAGTGTTTTCTCTTTGACGTCGCCAGTGAAATAGCGCTCCACGAGCCGGCGGGCGGCCTCGAATCCGCCGTCTTGGTAAACGGCGCCGAGCACCGCCTCGAAGGCGCCGGCGAGGATGGACGGCTTGGTGCGGCCCCCGCTTCGCTCCTCCCCTTTGCCAAAACGCAGCAACGCGCCAAGATCGAGCTGCGCCGCTTTTTTCGCCAGAACCGAGGTGTTGACGAGCGCGGCGCGCATCTTGGAAAGATCGCCCTCGCCGCGGGCCGGAAATCGGCGCATCAAGAGATCGCTCACCGCCAGATCGAGCACCGCATCGCCGAGAAACTCCAGGACTTCGTTGTGGTCGGCGCCGTCACCGCGCTCGTGGGAAACATGAGTGAGCGCGCGCAAGAGCAGCGAGGCATCGGTAAACTGATAGTCCAGTTCCTTTTGCAAAGTGAGCAGTTGAGGTTGATTATTCGACGCCATCGTCATGGGCTTACCGAGATCGCGCCTGCGCTTGCCGCATGGGCCGCCGCGCTATCCACGGCTCTCCCGCTCAGCCGGCCGCCTGCGAAGCCGTCGAGTTGCACGGTGACGATTCGGTTTACGCAATCTTCGCCATTTTGCACTGCGACGGGGAGATAATTCTCGCTGAAGCCGCAACGGCCGCTGGAATATCGGTCGGCCTTTGCTTCCACCAGGACGGCAAGCCGTTTGCCGAGAAAGCTCCGGCAGAATGCTTCTTTCTTGCGCGCCCCAAGCTCGCGCATCTGCCGCGCTCGTTGCTTTTTTACATTTCCGGGCACGTGATCCGATAGTGAAACGGCGACGGTGCCGCGCCGCTTGGAATATGGGAATACGTGGAAATAGGTAAGCGGCAGCGAAGCGAAAAATTCTAGGGAACCCTCGAAAGCCGCGTCGCTTTCGCCGGGGAAACCGACGATGATGTCGCTGCCCAGCGCAGCGTCGGGCATTCGATCGCGAACTTTGTATAATAGCTCGCCGTAATAAGCCGTGTCGTAGTTGCGCCGCATCTGTTTCAACACGCCGTCGTCGCCGGCTTGCGCGCAAATATGGAGGTGGGGACAGATAACCTCGGACCCCGCGATCAGATCGAGCAGACGGTCCGGCACCTCGCGCGGATCGAGGGAGCTGAGCCGCAAGCGCGGCACGAGACCGCTCGCCGCGATCTTTTCCACCAGCGACGTAAGATCCGTCTTCGGCGTCAAGTCCTGCCCGTAGCCGCCGAGATGGATACCCGTGAGCACGATCTCCAGGTATCCCGCGCCGGCAAGCCGGCGAACCTGTTCCAATACTTCGCGTGGCGTCACGCTGCGGCTCAGGCCGCGCGCGGTTGGAATGATGCAATAGGTGCAGGAATAGTTGCAGCCTTCCTGAATCTTGAGGAATGCCCGGGTGTGACCCGGCAGCGCCCGGGTTCCCAACACCGGCACGCCGCGCTCGCGCTTGACGTCGCTCACGGCGATTCTCTGGTCCGCGCTCACCGCCGGCGCTTCGACGAAGCGAAGCAAATCGCCCAGCCGGTTGAGCCCGACGACATAGTCGACGCCCGGCAATCGCGCAACTTCCTCCGCGTTCACCTGCGCGTAGCAACCCGTGACCAACACTTTCGCCAAAGGGCTCAACCGCTTGGCGCGCCGCACCAACTGGCGCGCCTCCCAATCGGCGCGATTGGTGACGGTGCAAGTGTTGATGATGTAGCAATCCGCCGGCTCGTCGAACGGCACGAAGCAGTGCCCGTCTTCCAGACGGCTCTGAATCACCGCGGAATCGTACTGGTTGATCTTGCAGCCCAGGGTGGTGATAGCGATTTTCACTTCGTTCAGAATCTCAAATCGCAAATCTCATAGATTCTTCCGTTCAAAATGTTGGACAGGACAACTTCAGGACATTTGCTCGCGCCAAGTACGCTAAGCTCGCAAAGAAAGAACCTTTGTCATTTTGACCCCGTGGAGTAATGGGCCGCAACTCCACGGGGGAGAAAACTTTCTTAGATCCCTCGCATTCGCTCGGGATGACTGGCCTCGGCCCGTCACCTTGGCGTCCTTTGCGGTCTTTGCGCGAGACACGTCCCATCTGATCTTCTCTTTATCTCGAAATTTCAAATATCTTTGGATAGTTTTAAATCCTGCAATTTGAGCTATGAGATTTGAAATCGCGCGCGGAGCGCGTGCCCTCAATTTAAAATTCTTCTCTGTTGGCTTTTGTTCATGTTTTTTTCCCCCAATCCAAAATCCAAAATCGAAAATCTAAAATTACTGAATGACTTGATTCGCCCGCGAGAGAAACGCCGGCGAAAGTGTTAGTCCGATCTGCTTTGCCGCCTTGAAAACGCCTAAATAGTTCCCGGCCCCTTTTTTCCCGGTCTTTCAACGGAGTGCTGGTTTTCTAACCCACAAGCATACGCGGACAAGAATGTCCGTGCTCCGTTAGACTGTAAGCGAACGGGGGTTATTTGCCGGCGAATTTTTCTTCGTCCCACACCAGCCGCGGACCGTCCAACAACAGTGCGACATGATTGAGGATGTCGCGTCCGAGGACACCGCATTCTTGATTGCCGATGAGAAATCGCCCTCTGAAAACTCTTCTGAGAAAAATCAGATCGAGACTCGCGACGCGGGCAAAGCTCTTTCTGCCGTCAAAACCCATGATCTCATAAGCTGCATCTGAATCTACGGTTGCGCCAAGCCGATCGATCGATTGTTGCGGAACCAATGTCACATCAGCCCCTGAATCGATCAACATCGGCACATCAGGCACTGCGTTCCCGTCACCCGAAGTGCGCAGCGTGACTCTAGCGAGCGGCCCAGGCGGATTGAAGAATCGATCGTCATATGCCGGCATCGGGCAGTTCCTCGATCACTTCCTTTTTGAAGTCGGCCGCCTGCTCAGGATGCACAAGCCGGGGGCTGCCAATGTAGGCTATTGTCCGGACCTCAACGTCCGGTACGACCACATAGACTTTTGCCTTTTCTGGTAACCGAACCGTAGCCGGCAAACGAATTTGGCCCTGCTCAACGATACCTTCAAACGTCCTGACGCCCATAGTTCACCTCGTGTCTCAAGTGCTCTGAGTGTAGCACGGCTTACGCAACCCGCCCACTGCCTGTTGCCTTCTTCATTGGATCACTTGATTCGCCCGCGAGAGAAACGCCGGCGAAAGTGTTAGTCCGATCTGTTTCGCCGCCTTGAGGCTAATGATGAATGCAAACTTCGTCGCTTGCTGTACCGGCAGATCGGCAGGTTTCGTTCCCTTGAGGATTCTGTCTACGTAGTGTGCGGCGTTGCGGAACAAGTCAGTGTAGTCCGCCCCGTAGGACATAAGACCGCCCTCATCGACAAACTCCTTCTGAAAGTAAATAG
>Ga0326597_10004930_pt1 | contig 18646 bp, 19 predicted proteins | sample RVTome_12_FD_203789 | JGI IMG/M metagenome (GOLD analysis project Ga0326597, IMG submission 203789) | Soil microbial communities from uranium-contaminated site in the Upper Colorado River Basin, Wyoming, United States - RVT100D185 | ecosystem: Environmental > Terrestrial > Soil > Contaminated >... | reverse complement strand
GCGGGAGGGGACGCTGCTGCAACGGGTGGCGGTCCGGGGCCGATGGACCCGGGTGCGCCGGGCGGGGTGGGTGCCCCGCACTGCCGTCGCGTCCACGCCCAAGGCGGTCCGCACCGAGGCCCAACGAAGCGCCCAACGACCCGACCCCGCGTCGCAAGCCAGCTCACCGCCGGCCCGTTCCGAGGCGGCCGCCGGCGCGCCCCGGTCGGCCGGTGGGCCCGACGCCGCAGCGGCCGGGCAGGAAACGGCCCTGCTCTCCACGCCTGGCGGCGCCGAGGTCGCCCTCCTTCGGGCCGGAGCGCCCGCGCGGGTGGTGGGGCGGTCGGGCGAATGGGCCAGGGTCGAGGTGGCCGGTTGGGTCAAGGGCGAAGATCTTCGGCCGGACGAGGGCGGCGCACTGGTGGGCGTGACCGCCGCCGAGGTCCGGGCCGCGCCCGACCGCTACGTGGGCCGGGTGGTGGAGTGGCGGCTCCAGGTCATCGCCGTTCAGATCGCCGACCAACTCCGGAGCGAGCTACCCCCAGGACAGCCCTATCTGCTCACCCGGGGACCCTTGCCCGAGCCGGGCTTCGTCTATGTCGGCATCCCTGCGGAGCGGGCCGCGGAGTTCAAGGCCCTTCCCCCCTTGCAAGAAGTCACTCTGCGGGTCAGCATCAAAGCAGCCCGGACAAAATACCTCCCGACGCCGGTGGCCGAGTTCGTGTCAGTGGCAGGGGGGATGGGAGAGTCGGCAGGCGGACGATGAACGACCTTCTCAAGCAGCGGATCGCCCGATTGCTCGACGGCGCGAGCGACGAGCGCGGGTATCAGATCCTGGACTACATCGAGTTCCTCGACAGCAAGTACGCCGAGCGGGGGCGGCCCGGCGGGATTCTCGCCCGCCTGACCGAAACCGTCGAGGACACCATGCGCGCCGGGAAGCTTCCCCTTCAAGCCATCAGCGGAACCATGGGCCTGATGGACACCGCCGCGAAGGTCATGAAGGGACTGGCCGCGGCCGGGCAGGCGGTGGTCGACGAGGCGGTGAAGGCGACGGAGCCCTCCACGCCACCGTCACCTCCCCCGGAGGCCGAACCCCCGCAGGAGGCTTGACCGTCCACGAGTTCCGAGCGCTTGATTTCCCGGGAACCGCCCCCTACACTTGAAGATGGAATCGTCTCCCCTTGGCCTGCCGTTTCCCCCTCCTGGGTTCCGGTGGGCCATCGCGCATCTGGCACCGGACCCCGGCACTCCCGTGCGAGTCGCTCGCGCATGAGCGTCATCCGACCGAAGCCCGGTCTCACCTTCGACGACGTTCTCCTGGCGCCCCGATACTCGGGGGTCCACCCGCGCGACGTTTCCACCACCACCCGCTTTACCCGCGACATCACCCTCAACATTCCTCTCGTTTCCGCCGCCATGGACACGGTCACCGAGGCCGACATGGCCATCGCCATGGCGCGGGCCGGCGGTATCGGGGTGCTGCACAAGAACATGACGGTGGAGCGGCAGTCGGCTGAGGTTGATCGGGTGAAGCGCAGTGAAAGCGGGATGATTCTCAATCCCATCACCTTGGGTCCGGACCGGCCGCTGCGGGAGGCCTATACCCTGATGCGCCGGTTCAAGATTTCGGGCGTTCCCATCGTGGATGGCCAGGGCCGGCTGATCGGAATCATCACCAACCGGGATCTCCAGTTCGAGCACAATCTCGACCAACCCATTCGCGAAGCGATGACCAGCGAGAAGCTGGTCACCGCGCCGGTGGGTACCAGCCTGGACGACGCCGAACGCATTCTGGCGAAGCACCGGATCGAGAAGTTGCCCGTGGTCGACGCCCAGGGCATGCTCAAGGGCCTGATCACGGTCAAGGACATCTTCAAGCGACGAGAGCATCCCAACGCCAACAAGGATAGGCACGGCCGGCTCCGGGTGGCCGCCGCGGTGGGGGGCGGGTCCGACGCGACCGCGCGGGCCCGCGGCCTGGTCGACGCGGGGGTCGATGTCCTGGTGGTCGATTCCGCCCACGGCCACAGCGAAGGCGTCCTGCGTACCGTGGAGCTGCTGCGGGACGCCTTCCCCGACGTACAGCTGGTCGCCGGCAACATCGCCACCGAGTCGGGGGCCCGGGAGATGGCTCAGAGGGGCGTCGACGCCGTCAAAGTGGGTATCGGTCCGGGCAGCATCTGCACGACCAGGGTGGTCACCGGGGTCGGGGTCCCCCAAGTCACGGCGATCACCGACGCTCTCCGGGGTGTCGGCGAGATCCCCATCATCGCGGATGGCGGGATCAAGTATTCCGGCGACGTGGTGAAAGCCCTGGCCGCCGGCGCGTCCTCCGTCATGATGGGCTCGATGCTGGCGGGAACCGAAGAGAGTCCGGGGGAGTCGGTACTGGCCGAGGGGCGGCGATTCAAGATGATACGGGGCATGGGGAGCCTCTCCGCCATGCAGGACGGATCCGCCGACCGCTACTTCCAGGAAGGTGAGATGGCGCCGTCCAAGCTGGTGCCGGAGGGCATCGAGGGCCGGGTCCCGTACAAGGGCCCCGTGGCCGACGTCCTGTTCCAGATGGTCGGGGGGCTGCGCAGTGGCATGGGGTACTGTGGGGTGAGCTCCATCGCGCAATTACAGTGCGATGTGGAGATGATCCAGATCACGTCCGCCGGTCTGCGCGAGTCCCACCCTCACGACGTGACCATCACCCGGGAAGCGCCGAATTACAGCGCCTGAAATTCCGAAAACGTAGACCTGAGGAGCGAATCGGGCGCTCCCCGCGCAGCCCGTATTCCCCCTTTTCACTTTTCACTTTTCACTTTTTACTTTTCACTTTTCACTTTTCACTCTTCGCTGTAGCACTCTTCACGCGCTCTCTCCGGAGGTTTTCTGAGCGATCCACCTCGGGAGCAGTGGGGCTCGCGCGTCGGCCTCATCCTCGCCATGGCCGGCAACGCGGTCGGGCTGGGCAATTTCCTCCGGTTTCCGAGGCAAGCCGTGGAGAACGGCGGCGGCACCTTCATGATCCCCTATTTCATCGCCTTTCTCCTCGTGGGCATCCCGCTCATGTGGATCGAATGGGGAGTCGGCCGGGAGGGCGGGGCCAGAGGGCAGGGATCGCTGCCGGGCATGTTCGACGTCATCTGGAACAACCGGATCGCGAAGTACCTCGGGGTGCTCGGCCTGTTCATGCCGTTGGTCATCCTGATCTACTACTGCTATATCGAGTCGTGGACCCTGGCGTGGACGTTCTTCTCTCTGAGCGGGGCTACCCGAGGGCTCGACCAGGCGGGGATGCAAGGGTTCCTCGCCTCCTACCAGGATCTCGGCAATCACAGCGTGCACGGTTTCTGGACCCCTTTCGGTTTCTTTTTCCTCACGCTCTCCATCAACATCTGGGTGGTGACCCGCGGGCTCACCGGGGGCATCGAGCGGTTGGCGAAGATCGGGATGCCGCTGCTCTTTCTCTTCGCCGCGATTCTGGTGATTCGGGTGCTCACCCTGCCGCCCCATCCGGTCACCGAGATCGCCAACGGGGTGGCGACCAGCAGGATGTGGTCTCCCTGGGACGGACTCAACTTCATGTACAGCCCCGACTGGTCGGCGCTCAACCGCCCGGGCGTCTGGCTGGCGGCCGCGGGGCAGATCTTCTTTACCCTTTCGGTGGGCATGGGCACCCTGCAGGCGTACGCCTCCTACCTCACCAAGCGGGACGACATCGCTCTCTCGGGGCTCGCCACCTGCGCCACCAACGAGACCGCCGAAGTGGTCTTGGGCGGATCCCTGGCCATTCCGGCCATCGTCACCTTCTTCGGCATCAGCGGCGCCGTCTCGATCGCCTCGGCCGGCGGGTTCGACCTGGGCTTCGTCGCTATGCCGCTGGTGTTCAACCAGCTGCCGGGGGGCCCCCTGGTGGGTACGCTGGCGGGAGTGATGTGGTTCGGACTGCTCTTCTTCGCCGGCATCACCTCCTCGGTGGCGATGGGAACGCCGGCCCTCACCTTCCTGGAGGAGCACTTTGGTTGGAACCGCCGGCAGTCGGGTCTCACCATCGGGGGCCTGGCGCTCCTCCTGGGGCTCGCCCACATCGTCTATTACACCCGCGGTTTCCTCGACGAATGGGATTACTGGGCCGGCACCTTCGGCCTGGTCATGCTGGCGCTCATCGAAACCATCCTGTTCGTCTGGGTGTATGGTCCGGAGAACATGTGGCGCTCCATCCATGAGGGGGCTGCCATGCGAATTCCCCGATTCTTCAAGCCCGTCATGACCTACATCACGCCGGTGTTCCTGCTGGTCATGATGGTCTGGTGGACGGTTCAGGAAGCGGTTCCGACCCTGCTCATGGCCGGCAAACCGGAGGTCGAAGTGCCGGTGCGCTGGGCGTCGAGGGCCGTCATGCTGGGCATCCTGGTCGCCCAACTGCTGCTGATACGCGCGGCGTGGGCGCGCCGGGCAAGGAGCCTGGATGCCGTGCGGAGGGCCGCATGAGCACCGGTGCGCTGCTGTTCATGCTGGCCGCCTGGGCGGTGGTCCTGGGGCTCACGGCCTGGTCGTTCGTGCGCCTCATGAAGTCCGATCCGGGCCGCGAGGCGGCACCGCCCCCGGGAACATCGCTCTAGCGGACGCGTCACCCGGCGCGGCCTTCATTCCCCTTACCACGAGCCCTCCATGAGTCTCTTCCGACGAAAGGACCTCTCCGCGCTCCAGGCGGAAGCCGCCACCGACCAGAGCCTCAAGCGAGCCCTCGGGCCGGTCAACCTGGTTGCCCTCGGCATCGGCGCGATCATCGGCGCGGGGATCTTCGTGCTCACCGGTCAGGCGGCCGCCAACTATGCCGGCCCGGCCATCGTCTACTCCTTCATCCTGGCCGGCACCGCCTGCGCGTTCGCGGGGCTCTGCTATGCCGAATTCGCCGCGATGATCCCGATCGCCGGATCGGCCTATACCTACGGCTACGCGACGCTCGGGGAGCTGCTGGCCTGGATCATCGGGTGGGACCTGATCCTCGAATATCTCTTCGCGGCCTCGACCGTGGCGGTGGGCTGGTCGGGCTACGTCGTGTCTTTTCTCAAGGACCTGGGCATCGTGATTCCGGCGGCCTACACCTCAGCCCCCTATACCCACACCACCCCGCCCGATGCCGGGCTCAACGTGTGGCGCCTCTTTACCGAGGGCTGGTCGAGCACGGGCGCGGTGCTGAACGTGCCGGCGATGGTGATCGTCGGGCTGATTACCATCCTGCTCGTCATCGGAATCAGTGAATCGGCCAAGTTCAACAACCTGGTGGTGATCACCAAGCTCACGGTGGTGTTGCTCTTCATCGGGTTCGGGCTCGCCTTCATCAACAAGGCCAATTGGGTGCCGTTCATCCCCGCCCCGGAGGGCCCGGGCAAGTTCGGATGGGACGGCATCGTCCGCGGGGCGGGGGTGATCTTCTTCGCCTACATCGGGTTCGACGCGGTCTCGACCGCGGCTCAGGAAACCCGTAACCCGCAGCGCGACATGCCCATCGGCATCATGGGGTCGCTCGCGATCTGCACCGTCCTCTACATCACGGTTGCGCTGGTTCTCACCGGAATGGTCAACTACACCGAGCTCAACGTCCCCGACCCGATCGCAGTGGGTATCAACGCCGCGGGCCCGGCCCTCGCCTGGCTCCGCCCGGTGGTCAAGATCGGTGCGATCGCCGGCCTCTCCTCGGTCATCCTGGTCATGCTGCTGGGGCAGCCGCGAATCTTCTACACCATGTCGAAGGACGGACTCTTGCCGCCCCTCTTCAGCAAAGTACATCCGAAGTTCCGGACCCCCTATGTGGCCAGCTTCCTCACCGGGGCCGCGGCCATGGTCTTCGCCGGCTTGCTTCCGATCGGTCTGCTGGGCGAGCTGGTCTCGATCGGCACCCTGCTGGCATTCGCCATCGTGTGTGCCGGCGTGTTGGTGCTCCGGTACACCGATCCCCAACGGGCCCGGCCGTTCCGCACCCCCTGGGTCCCCTTCGTGCCGGTGAGCGGCATTCTCGCCTGCGGCTACCTGATGTTGGGGCTGCCCGTCGACACCTGGGCGCGGTTGATCATCTGGATGGTCCTGGGCCTCCTCATTTACTTCCTGTACGGGCGCCGTCACTCCAAGGTGCAGCAAGAGGCGGCCGCCCGCTGAGCGTCGACTGGTAGGCGCGGGGCCCCCGGCTCGACGCGTCGGGGGTCCTCGCCCGTTGTTCGCCGGCTCTGTTATCTTGGCCCCATGCCGATCACCCTCAAGCCCGACCGGATCGCTGCCGCCCTCGGCTTCGCCGCCGCCTTCCAACCGGGACAGCGGGTCTGCCTCATCACCCACGTCAACCCGGACGGGGATGGCCTGGGAAGCGAGGCCGGGCTGGTGCACATCCTCCGAGACCGGGGCGTGGACGCGGTGATCACCAACCCGACGCCGACTCCTCCGCGCTTCGAATTCCTCCTCCAGGATCTCCCCCAGGCGGATCGCAGCGGCGAGGCCATCAAGGAGCTTCGTCGCGCCGACTTGATCGTGGTGATGGACATCTCCGACCTCGGCCGCCTCGGCATGCTGAGCCGCTCCGTGCAGGAGCGCGGCGCACCGGTGGCCTGCATCGATCATCACCGCAGCGACGGGGTCCTGCCGCCCGGGCCGAGGTACCTCGATTCGGGCGCCGCGGCGACGGGGGAGCTGGTCTTCGAGCTGGCCTTCGCCAACGGGTGGCGGATTTCCGAGGAGGCCGCGCGCGGCCTCTATGTGGCCATCCTGACCGATACCGGGGGCTTTCGGTTCAGCAACACCCGGCCGCGCACCCTTCGAGTGGCCGCGGAGCTGCTGGAGACCGGGGTCGACCCCGAAGAGATCTATCTCGAGGTGTACGCCCGGGCGCCGGAGGGACGCCCGCGCCTCTTCGCCGAAGCGCTGCAGACCCTGGTGGTGGAGCCGGAGCACGGACTGGCCTGGGTCACCGTCCCGCCCGGCGCGATCGAGCGGCTGGGCGTCTCGTCCGACGACCTCGAAGGGGTGGTGGAGTTTCCCCGCTCCATCGAAGGGGTACGAATGGCGCTGCTCTTCCGCGAAGTGAGCCAGGGGCGCATCAAGGTCTCGCTCCGGTCGGTTGGTGACGTAGACGTGGCGTCGTTCGCGCAGGGATTCGGAGGCGGGGGACACACCAAGGCGGCCGGACTGGCGCTGGTGGGCTCGATGGCCGAGGTTCAGGCGATCGTGCTCGCGGCAGCTCGCTCCTACCTGGGATCCGGGAAGGTGGCGGTGGGGTAGATTGCGGTTGACCCGCCTGGGTCGGGGTCTATATTTCCGAGTAAAGTAGTAGGATTTAGCGTCGCTGGGAGAACATGGACACCATTGATCGAATCGAGCGCTCGCTTGACACGCTCCGCCCCTACATCGCCTCGCACCGAGGTCAGGTGGAGGTGGTGGACTTCGACGAGGGAGAAGGACTGCTCCTGCTCCGGCTGGGTGGGACCTGCCATGGGTGTGCCGCCTCCACGGTCACCTTGAAGCAGGGAATCGAGACTCGGCTGAAGTCCATGGTACCCGAAGTGAAGCACGTGGAGGCCGTCTAGTGTCGGAGTCGCTTGCGGCCCAGGTGACCGCAGCCTTGGCCTCCATTCGTAATCCTCGCCTGGAAAACGACCTCCTCTCGTGCGGCATGATCCGCGACCTCGTGGTCTCCGACGACGGGATGGTCAGCTTTACCTTTCTGCTGGCGCCCGAGGATCCTGCCACCCTGGTCCGCCAGGCCCGCTCGGCGGTGCAGGCGATCGCCGGAGTGCGCCGGGACGGGATCAAGATCACCATCACCAACCCCGCCGGGTCTCCCAAGGTGACGCACGGGCCACCCGGCGCCCCGCCTCTTGCCACCCAGGCGCCCTCGGCTCCCTCGGCTCCCTCCGGACAGCCCAACCTGGGCCTGATCATCGCGGTTTCGTCCGGAAAGGGCGGGGTGGGGAAGTCGACCGTGGCGGTGAACCTCGCCGTGGCGCTGGCCGAGATGGGCCACCGGGTGGGAGTGATGGATGCCGACGTCTACGGGCCCAACGTTCCTCGGATGTTCGGCCTGTTCGACCGGCCTCCCGTCGTTGGGGGCAAGATCCAGCCGCTGGTGGCGCACGGGGTCCGGTTCATGTCGCTGGGGCTCCTGGTCGAGAGAGACGCGCCGGCCATCTGGCGGGGGCCGATCATCATGAAGATCGTGAACCAGTTCCTCAACGACGTGGCGTGGGGCGAGCTCGACTATTTCATCGTCGATCTGCCGCCGGGAACCGGCGACGCTCAGCTTTCTCTGGTTCAAGCCTCCCAGGTGAGCGGCGCCATCATCGTCACCACACCGCAGGAAGTCGCGGTGGGCGACGCGTTGCGGGGGGCCAAGATGTTCGAGCGGGTCGGGGTACCGGTGATCGGCGTGGTGGAAAACATGGGGACCTTCACCGATCCGGAGACCGGCCGCCGCTTCGATCTCTTCTCCTCCGGCGGAGGCCGGCGGCTGGCTCAAGAGCTCGGCGTGCCGTTGCTGGGGAGCGTGCCGCTGCAGCCGCGCCTGGCCGAGCTGGCCGACGCGGGCCAGCCGGTGCTGGTGGCCGACCCCTCGAGCCCGGCCGCGGCCGAGCTGCGGGGCATCGCCGCGATGGTGATCGAAAAGAGCGGCGCCCACAGCATGGCGCTCCCCATTCTCCGGGGCTGACGACTACCGGCTCTCCGCCGCGGCCGGGTCCGGCCCTCCCGTTCCGCCGATCTCCCTCCTTAGCTTTGCCTTCATGCCCGCGATCACGCTCCTCACCGACTTCGGGGTTTCCGACTCCTATGTCGGGGAGGTGAAGGGCGTGCTGTTGAGTCGGGCTCCCACCGCCGTGCTCGTCGACCTGAGTCACTCGGTGCCGCCGGGAGACGTCCGGGCGGGAGCCTACCTCCTCGCGAGGACGTGGCCTTGGTTCCCTCCCGGCACGGTCCATCTGGCGGTGGTCGATCCCGGGGTGGGGACCACCCGAGCGGCGCTCGCCATCGGCGCCCACCAGCACTGGTTCGTCGGGCCCGACAACGGGCTTCTCACTCCCATCCTCCACCACGGCGCGGTGCAGATCGTCGAGCTCCCGACGCCCTCCGACGCGGCCCCGACGTTTCACGGGCGGGATCTCTTCGCCCCGGCCGCCGCGGCTCTTGCCGGTGGCGAGCCACTGGCGGGCTTGGGCCGCCCCTTCACCGCCATGCCCCAGCGCCTGACCTACACCCAGCCGCACCACGAAGGAAAATCGATCGTGGGAGAAGTCGTGTATGTCGATCGCTTCGGGAGCCTGGTGACCAATCTCACCCCCGAGATCGTTCCCCCCTATGCGACGCTGGAGATCGAAGGCCTTGACGTTGGCCCCCTCCGGCGGACCTTCGGCGACGCGCCCGCAGGAGGCATGGTGGCATATATCGGTTCGGGAGGGGCCATCGAAATCGCCGTGCGCGACGGTTCCGCGGCACGGCGGCTGGGGATCGGCGTGGGCGGTCGGATCCGAGCCCGCCTGGGTTAGCTCGACATCACGCTCAACTTGTCCGCCGGGCGGGGTCACGCGAGGGACCGGCTCACTCCACCCATTCGATGGTGATGCCGCCGACCGCCGAGGTCAACTCGATGTCGACGTGCCGGGCGGCCTGGTCGTAGCCTCGCGAGAAATATCTGGCCCCCCGGCGCTCCATTCCAGACGGCTCGACGCTGGAGAGGAAGGTCTCGGTGCGCAGACTGACACCCGCGTTCCGGGGGAGCCGAAGGGTCAGCGCGCCCATCGCCATCGTCGCCCGGACCCGGGCGTTCGAGGTCCAGGGCCCGCCGAGATCGAGCGTGACCGTTCCGACGCCTCCTTCAACCACGATGAGATCGCACCGGCTGTTGCCCAATCCGAGCACCGAGAGCTCGGCGGCTCCCGACCTGAAGGTGGCGGCCCGGCAGCGCACTCCGTTCGGGTGGGAGAAGCGGACCACGGCTTGACTCGCCCCCGTCGCCACCACGAGATCGGTGATCCGCAATCCTCCCAATTCGAGGTCGGCGTCCACCGCGCCCAGGGTCACGTCGAGCGAGAGGTCGACTCTGGGAGAGAACGCCACCACAGCCGTCTGGTGGAGCTGGCGCCGGGACACCACCCGGATCCCCCCGTCACCCGAGGGGCGCAGCCCCAGCGCCAGGGTTTCGGTGGACGCCTCGAAATCGCTGACCGGTAAGAAGCGGTCCTCGTCGTAGCTCACTTCCATCCGGTACAGCTCGGCCGGCCGGCCGGCGGAGAGCCGGATCGTCCCCGCGGCGTACTCCAGTTTGGCGGAGAGGCGGGGCTCGCTATGCCACTGCCGGAACGTGGTGAAGGACCGCAGGCGCTGCGCCGGCAGCGGGCAGGCGCACAGCACCGATGCGGCCGCCGCCATCGTCATCCAGCGGGGCTTCACCTCAAAGCCCCCTGGTGGGTGTCCGGGAACCGGGGCGCCGCCCCGCCGTGACGCCGAACTGGGGCGTGGCCCACAGATACTCATCGGTGAGCGCCTCCGGAGGGATGAGACGTCCGGCAAAATGCCCCCGGATACCGGCACGACTCAGCAGCGCCGCTCCCAGCCCGGCGGTGCTGAGCAGCCAGGTGACCAGAATCGCCGCCGCCCGGACCAGCTCGCCGGCGACCGGCACCCATCCGAACAGCGCCCACGCCAGCCAGAAGGCGGCCAAGGCACCGAGGCCCACGAGGATATACCGATAGCTGTTGGGCGACCCGATCACGGCGCCGAGCGCCATCCGGCGGCGGGTGTAGGTCTCCCCCATGGCGTGGGCGACGGCAAGGTACCCGCCCAGAACGCCGACAATGACGAGCAAGACATACACGGCGACGGCAAAAGGCAGCAGCAGAATGCCGGCGACACTCAGGATCAGCCCCACCACCAGCATGCCGAAGGTCGGCAGGAGCAGAATCTGGCCCAGCAGTCCGGTCACGAAGGCGCGACCGAACGAGTGCGAAACCGTGTCGGCCACCACTTCCAGGTTCGGGCGCGCGAACATCACCAGGCCGAAGCCCAGGGCACAGAGGGTGAGGAAGACCCCGGCTACCCCAGCGCTTCGGCGGAAGATGGTGCCGGCAGTGCTCGGTGCCGGCTCCGAATCCCGCGCCGACGGGGTTCCTTCGGGGACCGCCGGAAGGGTGCTCACGGCCCCGCCGATGTCGCCCCCTTCGTCCCTCACCTCACCGCCAAGCGTGAGGATGTCGCCCGAGACCATACCACCCGGGTGGACAATGACGTTCCCGTCGAGCGTCACCAGGTTGCCGAGCAGCTTGCCGTAAATCTCCGCATTTCCGCGCACCACCAGGAGGTGTCCGGAGACGCTCTCATTGGAACCGAGGCTGTAATCGCCCAGCCGGGCCGCTCCGCCAGGGACCGTGAGGCGAATGGGACCGTCCGGCGGGCGAAGCGCCGCCCGGATTCTGCGCTCGAGATCAGTCGGGGCGCCGAGGTCACTGAGATCTACGGTGGGGCCGGATGCCGGCGCCGGCTCAATGGCCTGAGGTTGGGGCCGATCGCCCTGCCGCTGCTGCTTGGAGCGGGCCAGCTCGGACAGATCGGAGACCAGCTCCCGCAGGTTCTGAACCACCTCCGCGGCCGAGAAACTCAGGGGGTTGGAGAAGGAGGCGGAGGCCGGCTGCGGCAGGCCGACCAGAGCGAGAATGAGGGCCCCCACTCCCCCCTTACGCGCTCGCATGGGCCACCTGCGTCGTCGGGACGGTCAAGAGGCGGCGCAACGCAAGGACGCCGCCGGCGTACGCCAGTGTTGCCAGTGCTGAGGCAAGGGCAAGCCGCCACGGGTGGTCCAGGAGATCCCTGGCGGCTCCATACCAGGGTTGCTCGATGAGGTTCGAGGCTACCCCTCTGAGCCCCAGCCAGGCGGCCTGGGCCGCCTCGGACACCAGCCAAGACCCGATCGACGCCAGGGCATCCGGGTGGGCCAGCGTCCACCCGATGCTCCAGGCCATCGATCCCAGCAGGAGGACTCCGAGCCCCGCCGCCATGCCTGCCGTCCTCCGGGAGCGCAGCAGCCGGCGGGGTGTCTCGCGGAGGGCGCGCAGCGCGAAGGGGTCCGGGATGGTGACCGCCTGCATGACCCGGTCGGCGAAGCCCGGTGCCGGGCTCCAACGGGGGAGAGTGGCGAGCTGCCCGACGATTTCCCGCTCCGCGAAGACGCGGTCGTGGCAGGCCGTGCACTGCTCCAGATGCTCGAGCTCCGCGGCGCCGAGCGCTCCAGCCAGCCAGGCGTCCACGTCGTCGAGGGAGAGGTGCGGGCCGGGGACGGGTGTCATAGGTGGACCCTCCTACGGTACGGGGTCGGGTGAGGTTTCATTCGCGCAGATGCGCCAGCGCGAGCCGCAGCTCGTGCCGCGCCCGGTGGATGTAGGTCTTGACCGTCCCCAGCGGCAGGCTCAGAATCTCGGCGATTTCTTCATACGAGCGGCCTTCGACGTGGCGCAGCAGAATGCAGGACCGGTACTCCGGCCGCAGGCGGGCGATCGCCTCCTCGATGCTCCCGCCCAACTCTCTGGCTTCGACTTCGTCCAGCGGCGATTCCTGTCGCGCTCCGATCTGGAGCGCGGTCGCCTGCATCGCTTCGGGGGTTTCGGCGTGAGGCGAGCCGTCCAGCGAGAGCGTTTCCAGCTCCCGCCGGCGCAGGTGGTCGATCGCCGCGTTGTTGGCGATCTTGAAGATCCAGGATGAAAACTTGAACTCGGGGCGGTAGGACTCGATGGCGTTGAGCGCTTTGACGAATGTCTCCTGAGATAGATCCTCGGCCTGCTCCCGGTTGCGCACCATCCGGAAAAGCAGCGCGAACACCGGCCGCTCGTACCGGCGAATCAGCTCCCGGTACGCCGCCTCCCGCCCGGCGCGGGCCTGGATCACGACCTCCTGGTCGCTCCGGCGGGGCCAGTCCGGCCCGCTAGACACCGGCGCCTCGGCTTGCGAAGGGTCCGCCCGTCGGACTACATTGAGCGCCTATGTTAGCCTCGGATCGTGAGTTACCCGTCTCAGGCGGTCCGGCAAAGCGGGCCTATGTCCGCGAGATGTTCTCCGCCATCGCTCCCACCTACGACCGGGTCAACCGGGTCATCAGTCTGCGGTTCGATCAGCGCTGGCGGCGGTACGCGGTGGATCGCTTGGGCTGGGAGCGCGCCCCGGGGGGAATCTACCTCGACCTGTGCGCCGGCACGCTCGACTTCGCGGCCACGCTGGCCCGGCGTCCCGGCTTTCACGGGTGGATCGTGGGAGCGGATTTCGCCGAGCCGATGCTGCGACTGGGGCGGCACAAGACCGCCCGGGCGGCACCCGTCGCGGCCGACGCGCTCGAGCTGCCCTTTTCTGCCGGGACGTTCGATGGCGCCATGGTCGGGTGGGGCGTCCGCAACCTGGAGGATCTCGACGCCGGGCTGGTCGAGGCGGCCCGGGTGCTCAAGCCCGGCGCGCGGCTGGCCATTGTGGAGATGACGCTGCCGCCCTCGCGTCCGCTCCGGGCGATCTTTCAACTCTATTTTCGGCGAGTGCTTCCCTGGATTGGGCGCCTGATCTCGAAACATACGACGGCCTATACCTGGCTACCAGAGTCGACCCTGGCCTTTCCAGGGCCGGCCGAGCTGGCGGGACGTCTCCAAGCCTGTGGGTTCACCGATGTCTCCTACCGGCTCTTTCTTGGCGGCGTGTGCGCCTTCCATGTGGGGAGGCGGGCCTCCCCGGGCGGCACGGGCGTCTCATCCTGACATCAACCCATCGGACGATTCATGGCCCTCGATAACTTGCGCGCCTTCATTTCGGCGATCGACCGGATCGGCGAGCTGGTACGGGTGACCCGGCCGGTCCAGGCGCGCCTGGAGATCGCCGAAATCGCGGACCGGTGCATGAAGAGTCCTGGGGGTGGGCCCGGGTTGATCTTCGAGCATGTCCTCCTCGAGGATGGCGCGCGGAGCCCCCACCCGGTAGCCATCAATCTGTTCGGATCGATGAGAAGGATGTGCCTCGCGCTGGGCGTGGACGACCTGGACGCCATCGGAGGCCGGATCTCCGAGATGCTCAACCTCAAGGTGCCCGAGGGTCTGTTCGGGAAGTTGGCCATGCTCCCGAAGCTGGCGGAGATCGGGAAGTTTCCTCCCCGAACGAAAAGCGGCCGCCCCCCCTGCCAGGAGGTGGTTCTGCAGGGCGATGCGGTGAACCTGGACCGGCTCCCCTTCCTGACGACGTGGCCGGGCGACGGGGGCCGCTACATCACCCTGCCGATGGTCATCACCAGCGACCCCGCGCGGGGGATCCGCAACGTGGGCATGTATCGGGTCCAGGTCCTGGGACGCGATACCCTGGCCATGCACTGGCAGCGCCACAAGGTCGGCGCCGCCCACTGGCGCGACATGGCCGGGCGCGGTGAGCGCATGCCGGTGGTGATCGCGCTGGGCGGCGATCCGGCCAGCATCTATTCCGGCTCCGCGCCCCTGCCGCCGACCATCGACGAATTCCTCTTCGCCGGCTTCCTGCGGCGAGAGCCGGTGGAGCTGGCGCGCGCGGTCAGTTGCGACCTGGACGTGCCCGCCGAGGCAGAAATCGTCCTCGAGGGCTATATCGACCCGGCGGAGCCCCTGGTGCTGGAGGGGCCCTTCGGCGACCACACCGGGTTCTACTCCCTGGCCGACTATTACCCCAAGGTGCACGTCACGGCCGTCACCGCGCGACGAGACCCGATCTACCCGGCCACGCTGGTGGGCCGGCCTCCGATGGAGGATTACTATCTCGGGCATGCGACCGAGCGGATCTTTCTGCCGCTGCTCAAGCTCACCCTGCCGGAGATCGTGGATTACCACATGCCGCCGGCCGGAATCTTCCATAACCTGGTGTTCGTCTCGATCGACAAGCAGTACCCGGGGCAGGCCTACAAGGTGATGAACGCGCTCTGGGGACAGGGCCTGATGTCGCTGGCCAAGGTGCTGGTGATCCTGGACAAGGAGGTCAACGTCCGCGACCCGGACGAGGCGTGGTGGGTCGCGCTCAACCACATCGACCCGGAGCGGGACGTCCGCTTTACCATGGGTCCGGTCGACGTGCTCGACCACGCCAGCCGGGGGTTCACCTTCGGCAGCAAGATGGGGATCGACGCGACCCGGAAGTGGAAGGAAGAGGGGTTTGTCCGGGAGTGGCCCGAGCGCATCGTCATGGACGGCGAGACCAAGCGGCGGGTGGACGAGATGTGGCCCCAGCTGGGGATCCGCCTGTGATCGCGGGGCGGCTGGCATGACGGGCCGGGCTCGTGAGGGGCAGACGTTCGGGGGCCAGTCGCTCCTGGTCCGCTACGTCAATCTGGTCAAGCTCCCCCACACGCTGTTCGCCCTCCCCTTCTCGCTGCTCGGCGTGCTCGCGGCGTCCCGGGTGACGCGGGTGACGCCGCGCACCGTGCTCCTGGTGGTCCTGGCCTTTTCCGCGGCGCGGTGGGCCGCGATGGCGTTCAACCGGATCGCCGACCGCCGGTTCGACACGCTCAATCCCCGGACCCGGAACCGGGAGCTCCCGCGCGGCGCCCTGACACCGACCCAGGCGGGCCTCTCGGTGCTGGTCGCGGCCGCGATCTTCATCCTGGCGGCGGCTTCGCTCAATCGGCTCTGCCTCTGGCTGAGCCCCCTGGCACTGGCATGGGTGCTGACCTACAGCCTGTCGAAGCGCTTCACCTGGTGGCCGCACCTCTGGCTGGGGCTGAGTCTCGCCATCGCACCGGTGGGCGGCTACATCGCCGTGACCGGGCACTGGAGCGACCCCCCTTGGCTGCTCCTGGCCGTGACCCTCGCCGTCGCGACCTGGGTTGCCGGCTTCGACATCTTCTACGCCCTTCCCGACGCGAGCTTCGACCGTGGTGAAGGGCTCCGAAGCGCGGTGGTGCGCCTCGGCGAGCGGCGGGCCATCCTGCTGGCCAAGCTGCTTCATGGAGTTACCATTCCCGCCCTCGTGCTCTTCGGGGTTGGTGCCGGTTTCGGCGGCTGGTATTACGTGGGGCTGGTCGTGGCGGCCGGCATCCTCGCCTATGAGCACCAGTTGGTCCGCCCCGACGATCTGTCGCGTTTGGACGCGGCGTTCTTCACCATGAACGGCGTCATGAGCCTCACGGTCTTCGGGTTCGGGCTGCTCGACCGGGTCCTCCGGTGACCCAGCAGGCGGCCAGTCGGCGGAGGGCCTCCAAGCGGCCGGCGCATCACCCGGCTCCGACGCCGAGGCCACGAAAGCCACCCGCGATTCCGCCGTCAGCCCCTCCCAAGCATCCGGTCCGCTCTCCCACCCCGAACCGGAGAGGTCGATGATCCGGCATCCGCTGGTTCTCGCACTGACGGGGGCGTCCGGCGCCCCCTACGGGAGGCGTCTGCTCGAGGTGCTGGCGCGCCACCGGGTGCCGGTGTGGCTGCTGGTGTCGAGTCACGGCATGCGGCTGCTGCAGGACGAATGCGCGATCAATTCACTCGACGCTCTGCGCGCGGCGACCGGTGGCGACTGGTCCTCGGTGACCGCCTTCTCCGACGCCGACCGCGGAGCCCTGCCGGCCTCCGGCTCCCGCCAGACCAGCGGCATGGTGGTGTGTCCCTGCTCCATGGGCACCGTCGCGGCCATTTCCGCCGGCACCAGCCGGTCGCTGATCGAGCGCGCGGCCGACGTGACCCTGAAGGAGCGGCGCCGGCTGATCCTGGTGCCGCGGGAGACACCGCTGTCGCTGGTGCACCTCCGGAACCTGGTATCGGTGGCGGAAGCCGGGGCGGTCGTGATCCCGGCGGCTCCGGGCTTTTATCACCGCCCCACACAGGTCGCGGAGTTGGTGGACTTCATCGTGCAGCGCGTGCTCGACCAGCTCGACCTCGACATCGAGATCGCCCGCCGCTGGGACGGCGGGGCACCGTCGTGAGGAGGCGCCGGTGCGGCTGGGGGTGATCGCCGACACCCACGGCCTGCTTCGTCCCCAGGTCTTCGAGGTCTTTCGCGAGGTCGATCACATCCTCCACGGCGGCGACGTCGGGCCCCCATCGATCCTGGACCAGCTGGCCGCCATCGCCCCGGTCACGGCGGTATACGGGAACACCGATGGCTGGGATATGCGCGGCCGGCTTCCCCGGGTGGCCACGGTGGCGCTCGACGGGTTCGAGATCGTGGTGACCCACGGCGACCAGCTCGGCACCCCCACGCCGGACCAGCTCCACGCCCTGTTCCCCCGCGCCGAGATCATCGTGTTCGGCCACACCCACCGGCCGGTGCTCACCCTGGTCGACGTGGTGGTCACGGTGATGAACCCCGGGGGGGCCGGTCCCCGCCGGTTCGGCCTCCCCGCATCGGTGGGCCTGCTGGAGTTGGAGCCGGGCATTCCGCCTCGGGGACGGCTGGTTCCCCTGACGAGTTTCGAAGGCGAGTAAGCCGTGGTGTCGCTGCTCGGTCTGACTCTGCTGCTGGGTTGGGCGTCAACCGGCGAGGATACCCTCCGCCTCCGATCGGTCGAGCGTCCCCCTCCGGCCGGCGGCCCGGTCGACAGCGTGGTGTGGGGTGTGCCGCAGGTGCGCATCGCCACGGGACAGGGCGCAGCGTCGGTGTGGCTCCTGCGCTGGTCCGACACGGTGTTCGTGGTGGCCGCGATTCCCGATTCCACCCCCTCTTGGCGCGACGAGCTGGCCATCAGCTTCGACGTCGCGGGGGACCGGCCGCCCAGGCCGGAGCACCAGAACTTCCAGTGGTCCTTCCGCCGGCTGCTGGACAGCAGCGTCGTCTACCGGGGCCGGAACGGGCGCTGGGAGCCGCCGCGCGACGACCCCGACTGGCGCTTGGGGGGTGAGCGATCCGGTGGGGGGTGGGAGGTGTCCGCCAGCGAAAGCGGAAGGGAATGGGTGGTGATCGTCCGCATGGATCCGGCCTGGTTCGCGGGGCAATCGGAGGGGCGGCGGCCGGCGATCGCCTTCCGGATCTACGACGATGCCCCCAGTGGCTGGTTCGCGTGGCCTGATCCGCACAGCGGCGCTGGCGCCACCCTGGTGGAGCGGACGCCGGCGCTGTGGGTACCGGTGCAGGAGCGGTAGGCTGCCCTACGTGTCTGGCCGCCGCCTTCGCAGCCTATCGTCCGGGCGTTCCTGCTGGCCGTGACGGTGACAAGTGTGGTATGTTCGCGCCGAGACGGGGGGCCGCCGGCAGACCCGGGCCGCTGCCGCTTGGTGCGTGCCTGGCAGGCGAACGGGCCGAGGAATGCAGTCGAATATGAGTTTGGCGGCCAGGCTGATGAGAGGACGGAGAACAGCCTCAAATGCCACACGAGGAAGACCTCGAAGTCTATCGCCAACTGCGGACGTCGCAGGACAAGTATACGTACTTCCTGCTTGCGGCGGCAGCCTCAGCGGTTGCCCTCGCAGTCAGCCGAACGACCGGCGCATCGATTTCCTATTGGCAGACGCCACTCGGTCTCGCAGTCATTAGCTGGGGCCTGAGCTTTTACTTCGGATGCAGGCATGTGGCATACGTCAACTCCAACCTCTACGCGAACGCTCACCTCCTCAAGGTACAGAGCGGCATGCATCCGACGGCCGGACGTGATCCGCAGATGATCGCCGCCGCGGTTGAAGGCATAACGAAGGCAATCGAATCGAACGCAGAGGTTGGGAACAGGTTCGGG
>Ga0326597_10004928_pt1 | contig 18650 bp, 18 predicted proteins | sample RVTome_12_FD_203789 | JGI IMG/M metagenome (GOLD analysis project Ga0326597, IMG submission 203789) | Soil microbial communities from uranium-contaminated site in the Upper Colorado River Basin, Wyoming, United States - RVT100D185 | ecosystem: Environmental > Terrestrial > Soil > Contaminated >... | reverse complement strand
CGGCCCTCGCGCGCTCGTTCGGCGTGCCGGCCTGGACCGCGGCGGACGAGGCTGGCTTCGCCGGCGCGCTCGTGGCGGCGCAGGGCGCGCAGGGTCCGACCCTCATCGACGCCCGCATCGACCCCTCCGGCTACCGCCGGATGCTCGAGATCGTGCGCGGCGCCCCAGGCGGCCGATAAGGGCCCATTTGCTTCGTTGGCGCCCTCGGCCGCTCGCTCAACGTACAGGGAGTACGCCTCGCGAGCGACCTTCGGGCGCCGCCTCGCAACTGGACCCTTCTCGACCGCCTGGCCGCTCGAGTCGCCGCCTCGCGTCCGGAACCTTCTCCACGGCCCGGGCGCTGGCCGGGCGAAGCATCGCCCTGTATAATCACTGCATGGGATACCTCACGGCGCAGGACGAGGCGGCGGTGACGCGCGAGTTCCAGAAGCTCACGGGGCCGGTGACGCTGACGGTCTTCGCTTCGGAGCTCGGCCCGGAGAACAACGCGCAGACGGTCTCGCTGATCAAGGAGGTCGGGGCGCTCTCCGAGAAGATCACCGTCAAGGTGTTGAATCCCCACATCGAGCGGGACGAGGCCGCGGCCTACGGCGTGTCGGTCACGCCGGCTGTCGCGGTCGAGGGCGCCAAGGACTACGGCATCCGCTTCCTGGGCGTTCCGGCCGGCTACGAGTTCTCCAACCTGATCGATTCCATCGTGGCCGTCTCCACCGGCGAAGCGCAGCTCATGGACGAAACCAAGGCGGCCCTCGCCGGGCTGACTGAAGAAGTCACCATCAAGGTATTCGCCACGCCCACCTGACCGCACTGCCCGCGGGCCGTGCGCCTGGCGCAGCACATGTCGATCGCCTCGGAGCACGTTCGGTCCGAGTGCGTCGAGGCGACCGAGTTCCCCGAGTTGTCCCGGCGCTACCAGGTCATGGCGGTGCCCAAGATCGTGATCAACGACCGTGTCGAGTTCGAGGGCGCCATTCCGGAGAGCGATTTCGTCAACGCCGTGCTTCAAGCCGCCAACGGCAAGGAGGCCTAGATGGACTGGGTGCCGGCCCTGGTGGCGGTGGTCGCGCTCGGCGCCTGGCTAGGCCTCGTTCGCTTCGTCTTCCCGCGCTTCGGCATCAAGGGCGGCTGAGGCTCGCCCACCGCCCGCTCCCGTGAGGAGCCGCCGAAGGCCGCCGAGACCCGCCGGCCGTAGTCGGGCATCGTGAGCCCGGCGCGGCTCAGGCGACCGCTGATCCCCGATCTCTCGCTTCTCCGCATCGTCCTCTCGCTGGCGTTCATCTACGCGGCCGTCGGCGCGTGGGCCTGGCTCGCCTCCGACCGGATGATGTTCCTGCCCCCGGCCCCCAGCTACCGCGACACGCCGGACGTGATCAGGCTGTCCACTGCCGGCGGCGAGCGGATCGCCGCGGTCTACCTTCCGAACCCCTGGGCAACGTACACGGTGCTCTTCAGCCACGGCAACGCCGAAGACCTGGGCTCGGTGATGCCGCTGCTCCCCGTCCTTCGGGAGCTGGGTTTCAGCGTGTTTGCCTACGACTACCGCGGCTACGGTCTCTCCGAGGGGCGGCCGTCGGAGCAGAACGTCTACGCCGACATCGACGCCGCGTACGAGCACCTGACGCGGGATCTGCGCGTTCCGCCCGAGCGGATCATACTCTACGGCCGCTCGCTTGGCGCCGGCGCGGCCGTGGATCTGGCGGCGCGCAGGCTCGTCGGCGGGCTCATTCTGGAGAGCCCGTTCCTGACGGCCTTTCGGGTGATAACGTGGATACCGGTCTTCCCCGTCGACAAGTTCCGCAACGTGGACAAGATCGGCCGGGTGCGATGCCCCGTGCTGGTGATGCACGGTGAGGCCGACGAGATCGTGCCGCTCTGGCACGGTCGGCGCCTCTTCGAGACGGCGCCGGGGCCCAAGACCTTCGTCGCCATCCCCGGCGCCCATCACAACGATTTCATGTGGGTGGCGGGTGACCGCTACGCAGCGGTGCTGCGGGACTTCGAGGCCGCGCTCCGTGGACGCTGAGCCTCTTGTCTTCGTGTACGGCACCCTCATGCACGGCTTCCCGCTCCACGCGCTGCTCGACGGCCGAGCCGACTCCGTGGGCGAAGGGGAGGTCGCCGGCCTCCTCCTCGATCTCGGCCGGTACCCGGCCGCGCTGCGGGCCGGAGGCGGCGTGATCCGCGGCGAGGTCTACCGGCTCAAGGATCCAGGCCTCTGGAGGGCGCTGGACTCCGCCGAGGGCAGCCAGTATCATCGCAGGGAGGTCGGGGTCCGGTTGGCCGGGGGACGGCAGGTCACGGCGTGGATCTACTGGTACGTCGGGCCGCTCCGCCGGGCCGTCCCGATTCCCGGCGGCGACTACCGGGCATTTCCGCCCGCCAAGTCCATTTACCATTGCCGATTCACTCGAGGAGGCATCCGATGGCCGTGCAGGCCGCAGAGCTGATCAAGTCCGACCAGGATCACCTCATCCACCCGTTGCACCATCCGAGCGATCACCTCGAACCCATGGTCTATGTCAAGGGCCGCGGCGCCACGATCACGGACATCCAGGGGCGGGAGTACATCGACGGCCTTGCGGGGCTGTGGAACACGAATGTCGGCCACGGCCGCGAGGAGCTGGCGAAGGCCGCCGCGGCGCAGATGACAGAGCTCGCCTACTTTTCGGCCTACTCGGGCTCGTCGAACATTCCGGCCATCCAGCTCGCGGACAAGCTCATCTCGATCGCGTACCCGAACATGCAGGGGGTCTTTTTCACCTGCGGCGGGGCCGAGTCCAACGAGTCGGCGTTCAAGACGGCGCGCTTCTACTGGAAAGCCAAGGGCAAGCCCGACAAGGTCAAGGTGATCGCGCGCTTCAACGCGTATCATGGCGTGACGCTCCAGGCGATGAGCGCCACGGGCATGGCGCCCTACTGGAAGATGTTCGAGCCCCGGGTGCCGGGCTTCGTCCATATCCCGACCTGCTACCCGTATCGCCAGGAGGGCGCGAAGCCCGGCGAGACGGCGGGGCAGACCGCGGCGCGCCTGCTCGAAGAGGCGATCGTCCGTGAGGGCGCCGACACGGTGGCGGCCTTCATCGCCGAGCCCATCCACGGCGGCGGCGGCGTCATCTATCCGACCGACGACTACTTCCCGCTGGTGCGCAAGGTGTGCGACAAGCACCAGGTCCTCTTCATCGCCGACGAGGTGATCACGGGCTTCTGCCGCACCGGCCAGTGGTTCGCGATGACGCACTGGAACGTCCTGCCCGACATCATGTCCTTCGCCAAGGGGGTGTCCTCGGGCTATCTCCCGCTCGGCGGCATCATGGTCTCCAAGGCCGTCAAGGAGGCCATGGACTCGGTCAAGCCCGAGGACAAGTGGATGCACGCCTACACCTACTCGGGACACCCGACCTGCTGCGCCGTCGGCCTCAAGAACGTCGAGATCATGGAGCGCGAGCGGCTCTGGGAGCGCTCGGCCACGCTCGGCGCGCGCCTGCACAAGGCCCTGCACGCGGCCTTCGACGGCCATCCGAACGTCGGCGACATCCGCTCGGGCAAGGGCCTGTTGGCCGCCCTCGAGCTGGTCGAGGACAAGGCGACGAAGAAGTCCTACGGAGCGGACCAGAAAGTGGGCGCGCGAATCACGCAGGAGATGAGCAAGCGCGGCGTGATCACGCGCGCGCGGATGGAGCACATCTTCTTCTCGCCGGCCCTCGTCATCACCGAGGAGCAGCTCGACCGGATGGTCTCGGTCACCCAGGAAGCCGTCAAGGCCGTCACAGGCACGTAGCCGCGGGTCCGCCGCGTTGAGCTCGCTCGCCGGCCGGGTGGCCATCGTTACGGGCGCGTCGGCAGGGATCGGCGAGGCGACGGCACGTGTCCTTGCGGGGGCGGGGATGCGAGTGGCTGTCTGCGCGCGGCGGCGCGAGCGCCTCGATCACCTGGCCGCCCAGATCGTCTCTGCGGGTGGGAAGGCGGCGGTCTTCAGCGTCGACGTGACCGATGCCGGCGCGGTGAGCGCCATGGTGGACGACGTCGCCTCGCGCTGGGGGCGGATCGACGTCCTCGTCAACAACGCGGGGCGGGGATTGTCGGCCACCGTGGAGGACACCAAGCCCGACGAGTTTCGCGCCCTCCTCGAGCTCAACGTCATGGCCGCGTTCACGGCGACACAGGCCGTGCTGCCGTGGATGCGGCGGCAGGGGCGGGGGCACATCATCAACGTCTCGTCCATCGTCGGGCGTCGCGGCGTGCCCTATCGCGGCGCGTACAGCGCAACCAAGTTCGCGCTCGGCGGATTCAGCGAGGCGCTGCGGGTGGAGCTCACGGGCACGGGCATCTCGGTGAGCCTGGTGTACCCGATCGGCACGGCGACGGAGTTCCACGAGGTCGAGGCGCGGCGCGCGGGACCGGGACCCCACGGGCCCATCCAGTCATCGGAGCACGTCGCGCAGTGCATCCTCCGCTGCGTCAGGCGGCCGCGCCCGGAGGTCTATCCCTTCCGACCGTCCTGGATTCTCTCGCTCGCGAGCGTCATCGCCCCGCGCCTGGTCGACGTCGGCCTGCGCCGGCTGCTTCGCTGAGCGCCGCCCGCCACGCTATTTCGTCTTCACGTTGCGGATGGTCGCGTAGAGAAGGAGATCGTAGACGATCTTCAGCCCGCCGCCCAGGAAGAACGGGGCCGTCAGCGACAACCCCTGCATGATCCAGCCGGTCGCGGCGGGAGTCACGGACTGGGCCAGCGTCCGGCTGAGATTCGTCACGGCCGAGGCGTGCTCGCGCTCGTGGTCCTCGACGGCCAGCATGAGGAAGGACTGCCGCGTCGGCACGTCCATCTGCGAGAGGAGGTGGCGCGCCAGCAGGAAGGCCACGGCCATCCAGGCGACCGGCGACAGCGCCACGCAGATCAGCAGCACGTTCGAGATCAGGTGGGAGAAGACCATCGTGTTGACCAGACCGAGCCGCGGCGCGACTCGGGCCGCCAGCAGGAGCGAGAGACCCGAGAGGATCTGCACGCCGAAGAAGATCCAGCCGAGCTCGGCGAGACCCAAGCCGAAGCGCGTGTAGAACCAGTAGGTGACGAGGCTCTGGACGACGAAGCCGCCCGCGAAGGAGTCGAGGGCGAAGATGGCCGCAACGCGCCGCACGAAGGGCCGCGAGGGCGTTCCCGCCGCCAGCCTGGCCGCGGCCGACGGCGGCCTCCGGGAGGCCATGAGACCGTAGGCCGCGATCTGGACGAGGCCGCTCAGCAGGAAGAGCGCGAAGAGGAAGGGCGGCGCAGTGCCCGCGCGCGCGATGGCGGCGGCCCCCAGGCCGGCGGCCGCATAGCCCGTCAGATTGTAGAGGGAGAGCGCCATGGTCAGTCGCTCGCGCGACGTGGCGCGCGTGACGATGACCTGCTCGAGCGCCAGGAAGGGCCCGGTCTCGCCCGTGCCCACGGCGAGGTTGCCGATCATGGCCGCGAGCACCACGAGCCATGGGTTTCGGGTCGTGAGGAAAAACGCGGCCGAGGCGACGATGAGCGCCGACTGGGCCATCAGCGCGACTCGGGGGCTCCAGCGCTCGGCTGGCCAGCGGATGGCGAACGTCATCGCGGTGCTGGCGAGCAGGGTCATGGTCACCGCGATGCCCAGCCCGGTCGCGTCCAGCCCCAGCTGGGTCAGATAGACGGGAAGAAGAACGCCCAGGAAGCCGTAGCAGAAGGTGCGCGCCGTCTTCGCGACGAAGACGAGCCGGGCGTCACGCCCCACGCTTGAGCCCGCTCCGGCAGTAGGCATAGAGCGCGTCGTAGACGGGGAACTGGCGCTCCATGTTCTCGAAATCGTCGCGGCTGATCTCGCGGAAGCCGCTCGCCACGGCGTAGAGCCCCCAGGCCTCCTTCGCGATGCCGCGCGCGTCGGTGTCGGCGCCGCGCACGATGAGGGCGAGCGCCTGGAGCGCGGGGTCGGCGAGGCCGTACTTGTCGAGGAAGGCGTCGAAGGAGCACCGCTCACCGTGATGGCCGAGCTCGACCCCGGGCACGTCGTAGGGTGTCGCGCCCTCGCGCGCGGCCGTCGCCATCACCTCGGCATCCGGGACGAAGAGGAACTCCGCCTGCGTGTCGATGAAGCGGCGGATGAGCCAGGGGCAGGCGATCCTGTCCACACGGGCCTTCGCTCGGGTGATCCACTTCATGACGCGCTCCATCCGTCGAGCAGGCGCTCGAGGTGCTGCCGGATGACCGCTCGCGCGGCCGGCAGCCCGTCGCTCACCGCCGGGACGTCCTCCCACTGTTCGATCCTGTCGCCATCGGGCGCCGCGGCGCCGAGGCCGCAGCCGAACGCGACGACCCGCGTGGCGCCGGCCGCCATCTCGCGCGTCACGAGCCTGGGCTTTCGCCCGGCCAGGTCCACGCCCTCGGCCTTGAGCGCGGCCAGTACCGGCGGCGCGATCTCGGGATCAGGCTCGGTGCCCGCCCACTCGGCGGCGACGGGCAGGCCGCGCTCCTTTGCCATGCGTTCGAAATCGGCTGCGGCCAGAACGCTCTTGGCCGCGCCGTGCAGACAGACGAAGAGAACGTGAGGTTCGGATGTCATGGGTGTCCCCCAGAGCAGCCGATCTCCCGCCATTGTCATGGTGCCGAGCTTCCACGCCGAGCGGACGATGATCCCGATCACGGCCGCGCCCACGCCGTAGAAGGCCGCCTGCATCCAGGACAGCCCGCCATAGGCGACGTACACGGCGCCCAGGGTCACGGTCATGAGGAACGACGGTGCGATGAAGGCGACGCTGACCGCTGTGGCGCCCCACACCCGGCCGTGTGTGTAGCCGAGGCAGATCGCGAGCTGGGCGGCGAGGGGCCCAGGAGCCAGCTGAGAGAGCGCGAGGCCCTTGAGGTATTCCTCCTTGGTGAACCAGCCGCGCCGCTCGACGAGGTCGCGCTGCATATAGCCGATCAGGGCCACGGGCCCGCCGAAGCCCAGGCTGCCGAGAAAGAGGAAGTAGCGTATGAGACCCCAGGCGGTTCGGGGTTGGATCACGGGCGCTCTCCAATCGTCGAGTAGAGTCCGTCGAACAGGGTCAGGCCCTGCGCGAGCGCCTCCTGGTCGTCCTTGACGGCGGCGAGGAGCCCGCGCAGGAGGAGATCGACGCCTCGTGCTTCGTCGCGCTGGAACTTGCCGTCCCGGAGATCGGCCTCGTGGACGATCTCGGCGATGGCCGCTAGGCGACGGTCGCGAAGCCCCGAGCGGTGAAACAGGGTCTCGAACGTGCAGTGATCGCCCTGGTGGCCGAACTCCACGCCGGCCATGTCGAAGGGGATGGCGTCGGCCGGCAGCTCGTCGGCCGCGGCGAAGACGAACTCAGCCGCCGGATCGAGGAAGCGCTTGATGAGCCACGCCGACGCGATGCGGTCAACGTGCGGCCGCGGGCGGGTGGCCCAGCGGCGGCCCTGGAGGGCCTCGAGGTCCAGCCGTCCGGCCGGCCGGGCGCCGGCCTTGGGCAGTCCCGTCACCCGCCGCTCTGCCGCTTCCCGGGCACGCAGCGCCTGCTGGCGGCCGGGGGCTTCGAAGAAGTCGATGTCGGCCAGGCGATCCAGCTCGCGCGCCAGCCGCGCCAGCTCTTCGGCCGCGCGCGGCCGCTTGGCCGAGCCAAGCTTCCGGTATCGGTCCGTGAGGGACGCGTAGTCCGCGTTGCGGGCCTCATGGAAGAGCCGGACGACCTCGGGCTGCTTCATGTTCTCCACGCGGTCCACCTTGAGGAGGGTCGCCTCGCCCCGGTCCTTCTGGACCTCCTGGGCGAGCCACTGGAACTGCTCGTAGCGGTCGGGGGAGAAGGGCAGGAGGTAGGCGCCGCTCTTCAGCGCGACCGCGCCCAGCGCCTTGAGCCGGCGCCAGGCGCGGACGCGCAGGCTCGACGGCCGGGGGGGCAGGCTCAGGAGGAGAAGCAGCCATGGCTGTAACATGTGTTGCTGACAGTAACAGATGTTGGCTACTAGTGCTAGGGGAAAATCTTGGCTTGCTTCACCGCTGACCGAAGCCCCCGCTCAGCTCAACGGTGAAGACGAAGGGGCTTGACGTTGGACTCATCGTATGTTTAGTATTAGAGCCCATCGTTGGACAGGGACGGGAGGGACACATGAACCCGCTGGATTGCCTGCTTCGGGATGAGCTGAACCGGTTGCTGGACCGCATCGCCGCTTCGACCCGGGCCGGGGTCGCCAAGGTCTCGGCCAGACAGCTGCCTGATCTCCGCGCCCGCCTCGACGAGGCGGAGGCGCGGCTCGCCGCCAAGCGCCAGGCGCTGCTGGAGCAGTACGCCGGCTGGCAGGAGGCACTGGACGCCTGCGAGGACCTCTGGGCCGTTGCCCAGCTCGAACTCGAGGAAACCGAGGCCGGGACGCTGAGGGCCGCCTAGGGATTGAACAGCCGCTTGAGGAAGCCCGTTGTCGGGGGCGGGGCAGCGAGGTGCGCCTCGGCATGGGCCGCCCGGTGGATCTCGAGGCGCTGCCAGTAGTCCGGCAGCTGCCGGGCGAGGAAGATTTGGCCTCGCAGCTCGCGCGGGCGCGGATCGGCGCCTTCGGCCCGCGCCCGCTCCAGGTCCGGGCGGCGCTCGGCCGCGAGACCAGCTTCGAAGGCCCGCCCCAGATGAGCGAGGAGGTCAGCGGCCAGGGTTTCGAACTCCTCGCGGTCGGCACGGCTGTCGGTCACAGGCGCCGGGCGATGGTGCCGCTTGCGGAGCTCGACGAGCAGGTGGAGCGCAGCCATCTCCACCGCCTCTTCGATGCGTTCGGCCAGCTGCGCGTCGATGCGCTCGATCAGGCCGCGCGGGTCGTCCGTGCCGTGGCGAAGCCCGGTGGTCTTGAAGGGGTTGTCCATCACGGCGTCTCGAGCATGCGCCTGAGCCCCTGGGCCAGCGGCTCGGGAGTGATCCCGAAGTCGGCGTAGAAGCGCCGGGGGTCGGTGACGTTGCCCTCCTCCAGCATGATCAACTGGTCCGTGGTCACCGGGAAGAAGGGCAGCCAGCCCAAGGCGGCCGTCATCGCCTTCACCACTCCAAGCGGCACGTAGACCTTGCGGACCCGCGGCAGTCCGAGCGCCGCGCCGATCAGATCGAGGAGATCCACGAAGCGGCAGGGCTCGGGCCCGCCGATCTCGTAGGTCTGAGCCGCGGTCGTCGGGAGCCGGAGCGCCCGGGCAAAGCCCTCGGCGACGTGCTCGACGGCGACCGGCTGGATTTTGTACTGGCCGTCGCCAAGCACGGGCACGGCGGGCAGGCGGCGGATCATGCGGGCCAGCACGGAAACGAACTTGTCGCCCGGACCGTAGATCAACGAAGGTCGAATGATGGTCCAGTCGACCGCGCTGGCGCGCACGACCTCCTCGGCCTGCCACTTCGTCTGGTGGTAGCGTGACGTCGCCCCCGGCCGCGTGCCGAGGGCGCTCATCTGGATATAGCGCTTGACGCCGGCCTGGTGGGCGACCGCCAGCATGTTCGCGGTCGCCTGCGTGTGCAGGCGGTCGAAGGTGATGCCGCGCCCACGGTGCTCTCGAATAATGCCGACCAGGTGGATGACCGCCCCGCACCCTTCGACGGAGGCGGCGAGCTTGTCGGGCTCGAGCACGTCGCCCGGGACGCGGTCGATCGACTCGAAGCCCTTGAGCGCCGCCTCGGAGCCGGGTCTTACCAGGCATCGCACGAGGTAGCCGTGGGCGACGAGCGCCCGCACCACGGCGTGCCCCACGAAGCCCGTGGCGCCCGTAACGAAGATCCGCTGCATGACGGTCGAATCGTAGCACCGCAGCACGGGGGACGGCGATTTTCTCCGGCCGCCGCCCGGAAGCGCCGCTATCATGGAGCCATGCTGAGGCGCGCCGCGGCCCTCCTGGCCGCCTTCCTCCTGCTCCCTGCCGCCACGGCCGCCCAGAGCCTCGACTGGTCGGAGCTCGACCGGGTTGTGAGCGAGTCGGTTGCCGGGGGTGACACGCCCGGCGCTGTCATCCTCGTCGGCCAGGGCGACCGCGTGCTCTACCGCAAGGCCCTGGGCTCGCGCGCCGTGACACCGGCCGTGGAGCCGATGACGACCGACACCATCTTCGACATCGCCTCGCTGACGAAGGTCGTGGCGACGGCCCCCGCGATCCTCGCCCTCGTGGATGACCGCAAGCTCGACCTCGACGCGCCTCTCGGCCGCTACCTCAAGGAGTTCAAGGGGCCGCAGCTGGCCTGGCTGACCGTGCGGCGGGTGCTGACCCACACGGCGGGCTTCGCCGACCTGCCGTCCAGCGAGGCCATCGCCAAGGGCGCCCGCGATGGCGTGCGGCTGCTCGCCGCGGGCGTGTCAAAACCGTCGCCGACGGCGCCCTTCCACTACAGCGACACGGGCTTCATCGTGCTCGCGGAGCTCGTGCGCCGGGTGAGCGGCGAGCCGCTCGACCGCTTCACACGGAAGCGCTTCTACGAGCCGCTCGGCATGCGGAAAACAACCTTCAACCCGCCGGCCACCTGGCGCTCCCGCATCGCCCCGACCCAGTTCCTCCGGGGCCGGATGCTGCGCGGCGTGGTCCACGACCCGCGCGCCCGCCAGCTCCACGGCGTCGCCGGGCACGCGGGGCTCTTTTCAACGGTGGACGACCTCGGGCGCTTCTGCCGGATGCTGCTCGGCGACGGCATGGCCGGCGGCCGGCGCTACCTTTCCAGCGCTGTGGTTCACGCCATGTTCGCGCCGAATGGGGCGGGCGAAGCCACGCGCGGGCTCGGCTGGGACATGGCCTCGGGCTATTCGCGCGCCCTGGGCTCGTTCTTTCCGCTGGGCTCGGTCGGGCACACAGGCTTCACGGGCACGTCCATCTGGATGGATCCGCCGACCCGGACGTATGCCATCATCCTGACGAGCCGCGTCCACCCGGCGGGCAAGGGCTCGGCTGTCGAGCTTCGCCGGCGCGTGAGCGCCATCGTGGGCGCCAAGCTTTTCGTGCCCAATATCGTGCCCGCGGCCGGCGAGGACGAGGCACGACCCGCCGGCGGCGTGGCGGCCGACGGGGCGCCGCGCGCCAAGACCCGCACCGGCCTCGACGTCCTCGAGATCAAGGATTGGGCGCCGCTCAAGGGCCGGGTCATCGGGCTCGTGACGAATCAGTCCGGGGTGGACGCCGAGGGCAGGCGCAACGTCGATCTCCTGGCGAAGGCCAAGGGCGTGAGGCTGCAGTCGGTCTTCTCACCCGAGCATGGGATCGACGGTGTGATGGACGCGCAGGTGCCACACGGCAGGCACCCTGCCACGGGCCTGACCGTCTGGAGCCTGTACGGCGGCGACAGGCGGCCCACCGCAACGATGCTCCACGGGCTCGACACCCTCGTCTTCGACATCCAGGACGTGGGGGTGCGCTTCTACACGTATCTCACGACGCTCGTGTACATCCTCGAGGAGGCGGCGAATCACCGCATCTCGGTCGTGGTGCTCGACCGGCCGAATCCGCTCACGGGTGTCATCGTCGAAGGCCCCCTGATGGACGCCGACCTGCGCTCCTTCACATCCCCGCACCCGATCCCGGTCCGCAGCGGGATGACGCTCGGCGAGTTCGCCACGATGGTCGCGGGCGAGCGGAAGATCCCCGTCAGGCTGACGGTGGTGCCGCTCGAGCACTGGGAGCGGAGCATGTGGTTCGATCAGACGGGGCTGCCCTGGGTCAACCCTTCGCCGAACATCCGCTCGCTGACGGAGGCGCTCCTGTACGCGGGCGTCGGTCTTCTGGAGGCGACGAATCTTTCCGTGGGGCGGGGCACCACGACGCCGTTCGAGATGGTCGGGGCGCCCTGGATCACCGACCCCAACGGCCTGGCCGATGCCCTCAACGCGATCGCGATGCCCGGTGTGACCTTCCAGCCGGTCAACTTCCAGCCCGACGCCAGCGTCTACTCGGGGCAGATGCTGGGCGGCGTGCGACTCGTGGTCACTGACCGCGACGCACTTCGCCCAGTGACGGTGGGCCTGACCATCGGACGGACGCTGCTCGAGCGCTACCCGAGACAGTTCCGGGCGGCGTCCATCCAGAACCTCCTCGTCAACCGCTCGACGATCTGGGCTCTCCTGCGGGGGGATTCTCTTGCGCGCCTGAAGCGGTGGGCTGAAGCGGATCGCGCAAGCTTTCTCCAGCGGCGCGCGTCGTACCTCATCTATAAGTAGCCCTCCGTCAAGGTCGCTCCACCACTTTCGCTCCGGGTGACCGCCGGACCTTATCGAGCGTGCCCTGCGGTACCGTGATTGCCGACGCATCGCCGTCGCTGACGTAGCGCTCCTGTGGGTTCCGCTCGAAGTAGTCCAGCCAGTGGGCGATCTCGCTTTCGAGCGCCTGGATGCGCGGCAGGTGATAGGGGTCGAATGCGCGCGCGTGCGGCGACAGCGCCGCGCCGCCAGCGACCCTGAGGACGGCATCGTGGCGGTAGGCGACCGGTCCCTCCGCCCCCTCGATGGCCCAGCGAATATCCTGGGGGTAGGCTCCCATGGGCAGCGCCAGCGTCCGGATGCGGTAGCCGGGCACGAGGCGCTGGATCCATTCCTGCGCTGTCGCGAGCTGCCGGCGCACCACACGCTCGGGATACTTGGCGAGATTCGCGTGCCAGAGCGTGTGGTTGCCGATCTCATAGCCCTGGGCCGCCAGGTACTGGAGCTTGCGCCCTGCCAGGTCCGTCTGGTTGAAGAGGCGGTTGGGCGGATTGGCTCCCGGCAGGACGTAGAAGGTCGCCGCGCGGCCGAACTCCGGATGCTTGCGCTCGAAGGCCTCAAGGATGCCGATGGCGCAGTCGGGGTCCGGCACCCAGCCGCCGTCACGCTCGATCAGCCTGAACTGGCCGGGTGACGAATCATCGAAGGTGAGGACGACAGGCGTTGTGCCCCGCGAGATGGAGATCCTGCCGTCGAGGAGATCGTTGAGCGCCACCAGGCGGTAGCCGCGCTCCCAGAGGCGCTCGAGATCGCGGCGGAAGTTGGCGGGGGTGCGGGTCCAGCGCTCCTCGGGCTGATCCACCTTGTGGTACTCGAGGATCATCACGCGCCCGAGCTCGTTCGGCTGGAGCGGCCCGGCCGAAGTGGCCGCCGGCGCGAGCACCGCGGCCGCGAGCACGATGGCGCTGAGGGGTCGGGACACGCCTAGGGGACGGCCCTCGCCGTGGCTGTCGTTTTTGGGGCGAGCGCTCCGCCCGTGTAGTCGTTCTTGGGGTTCCAGAGCATGAAGCCCACAGCCCCGCCATCACGCGCCCCTCGGATCTGAGCCCGGATCTCGTTCACGCCGAAGATCCGCCTGTCGAAGGCATAGTCGCGGAAGTCCTGGAGCCAGGGTCTCACCTGGACGGTGCCGGCAGCCGAGCGCTTTCGCATCAGCCTCACGCTCTCCTTGACGATCTCGTAGGGCTGGGCCACCGGGTTGCGCACCCCGGGGATGCCCCGGTGGTAGCCGGAGGGGTAGACCATGGGACAGATGTAATCGAGATGCTGCGCGAGCTCCTCGACGCGCTGCCCGATGTCGGTGTCGTTGTCGTTGAAGGCGGTGTAGCCGAAGACGTCGGCGGCGAGGAAAACCCCCGTCGGCCCGAGCTCGCGGCGCGCCTTGGCAAGGAAACCCGCGATGGCCGGCAGCCGCGTCTGCGCGTTGTTGGGCTGGGAGTACTTGGCCGCCGAGAGCTTGCCGTCGCTCGGGAATCGGGCGTAGTCAAATTGAACCTCGTCGAAGCCCTTCGCCGCAGCCTCCTTGGCCACGGCGATAGCGTAGTCCCAGACCTCTTCGCGGAAGGGATCCACCCAGGCGAGCTTCTCGTTGTCGAGCCAGGGCTTGCCGGTGCGCGTGTCGATGATCGCCCAGTCGGGGCGGCGCTGGGCGAGCACGTTGTCCTTGAAGGTGACGATGCGCGCGATGGTGTAGACGTTGCGCGCCTTGAGGGAGGCCATGAGACCGTCAAAGTCCTTGATGATAACCGGCCCCTGCGCGCCCGCCTCGAGGGCCAGCGGCACGGCCGTGCGATAGGGAATGAAGCCGCGGTCGCCCTTGACGTCGATCACGACGGCGTTCAGCTCGGTGCGCGCCACGAGCTCGAGCACCCGGTCTCGGATGCCCTTGTCGGCCACGCCGTAGTAGGTCAGGTAGGCGGCGCGGACGACCTTGGATGCCAGGGCGACGTTCACCTCATCCTGGTCGGCCGTGAGGTGGCGAAGCTCATACCCCGGGACCTTGACGAGGAGGGTGGCGCCGGGCCTGAGCGGCTCCGTGGTGAAGCGGCCTTCGTCGTCGGTCCGGACCTCGGTGGAGCCGACCCAGACCGATGCGCCCGACAGCGGCGCGCCGCTCTCGGCGTCCCACACCCGCCCGCTCACGGCGCGCTCGGCAGGCTGTGGCGAGGAGGCCGTCTCGGCCGACTGGGTGGTCGCCGAGGCGACCTGGCGCTGGGGGAGCAGGGAGGGCGACAGGAGCACCCAGGCCGTCGCGACGATCGCGACGCTCGCAATGAACGTGCCCACCACAAGGGCTCCGTAGAGGACGGGACGCTGGGTGCGGTCGGCCGGTACCGGGACGGGATTCATTCCTACTTCTGAATCTACGGGGTAGACGCGATCACCCCAAAGCTTTTTCTGCGCGCCGCGCTACAATGCTGCCCATGACCTCCCAACCCTCCTATGCGTGTGACGCGGCGGCGCGGCGCTCATTCAGCGTGAACGGCATGACTCTCCGGGCCCTCGAGTGGGGACAGCCCGGCCGGCCCGCCCTCTGCTTCCTCCACGGCGGCTCGGCCCATTCCCACTGGTTCGACGCGGTCGTCCCGGAGTTCGTTGACAGGTTCCACATCATCTCCCTGGACCAGCGGGGCCACGGGGAGAGCGACTGGGCGCCGGATGCCCGCTACGGCACCGAGCAGTTCGCCTCGGACCTGGTCGGCGTCATGGACCACCTCGGCTGGGAGCGAATGGTGGTGGTGGGGCACTCCATGGGAGGCCACAACTCGATCGGCTTCTCCGCCTGGCACCAGGACCGGGTGCAGGCGCTCTGCGTGGTGGATAGCCGCCCGGCCTTGCCTGCCGAGCGCCTCCAGGCCATGCACCGCCAGGGGCACCGCGGGCCGCGGCGCCACGAGACGCTCGACCTGGCGCTCAGGAGCTTCAGGCTGCTGCCGGCCGAGACGCTGGCCGCGCCCGATCTCCTCGAACACCTGGGCAGGCAGGGGATCACCGAGCGCGAAGGGCGCTTTCTCTACCGCTTCGACCCCAGGTGCAACGGCTCCCGGAAGCCGGTGGATGGCTGGACGCTCTTGCCGCAGATCAAGGCGCCAACCCTGCTCGTGCGCGGGGAGCTCTCACCGATCATGCCCAGGGCGATGGCCGACCGGATGGTGGCGGCCATCCCGAACGCCACGCTCGTCACGATGCCGGGCGTCTACCACCACCTGGTCCTCGACGCCCCCGACGGCTTCTCCCGCATTCTCGACGAGTTCCTGCGTGGGCTTCCCGACTAGACCCTTTCGAGCCTCACGGCGCAGACCTTGTACTCGGGAATCTTGGACGAGGGGTCGTGGGCGGAGTTGGTGAGAAAGTTGGCGGCCGAGTCGGCGAGCTTGACGAACGGAACGAAGATCGCGCCGGGGCGCACCGCCTCGGTCACGTGAGCGTAGCCGTGGAGCTCGCCGCGTCGCGAGATCACACTGAGCGCGCCGCCCTCGCCGAGGCCCAGGCGCCGGGCGTCAGCGGGGTTGACCGCGATCTCGAGTCGCGGGGCAAGCTCGAGGAGGCCCTCCACGCGCCGTGTCAGCGTGCCGCCGTGCCAGTGGTAGAGCAGTCGCCCCGTGTTGAGGACGAAGGGGTAGTCGCGGTCGGGCAGCTCGGCCGCCGTCTCGCCCTGGCTCAGGGGCACGAAGCGGGCCCGCCCCGTCGGAAAGTCCTCGCCGTAAAGGAAGCGCGTGCCCGGGTGATCCGCCGCCGGGCAGGGCCACTGGATGCCGCCTGCTTCGAGCCTCGCGTAGGAGAGCCCGCCGATGGCCGGCCAAAGCCCCGCCATCTCGTCGAAGATCTCCGAGGGGTGGGTGAAGTCGAAGCCGGGGGCGACCAAGCCCAGCCTGAGCGACACGCGCTTGGCCAGCTCGCTGGTGATCCACCAGTCGGCCCTGGCCTGTCCCGGTGGTTCGATGGCCTTCCGCACGCGCTGCACCCGCCGCTCGGAGTTGGTGAAGGTGCCGTCTTTTTCAGCGAAGGCCGCCGCGGGCAGAAAAACGTGCGCCAGCTCGGCCGTCTCGTGCATGAAGAGGTCCTGGACGATCAGGCAGTCGAGCTGGCGGAGAGCCTTTGCGACGTGATTGAGGTCCGGTTCAGCGAGCATCGGGTTCTCGCCGACGACGTACAGGGCGCGGATCGTCCCGTCGAAGCACCCCTCGGTCATCTCCGTGACGACGAGCCCCGGCCTGGCGGGCGGTCTCACGCCCCACGCCTTCTCGAAGCGCGCGAGGCTCGCGGGCGAGTAGTCGGCGTAGCCGGGGAGATTGGTCGGGATCGCGCCCGCGTCGCCGCAGCCCTGGACGTTGTTCTGGCCGCGGAGCGGCGAGATGCCGGAGCCCGCGAAGCCCATCTGCCCCGATGCCAGCGCGAGATTAAGGAGCGCGTGCGCGTTGGCAGTGCCGTTGACGTGCTGGGTGATGCCCATGCCCCAGATGAGGCAGGAGCCCGCGAAGGCCGGTCTCGCGTACCAGCGAGCCGCGTCCACGATGGCCGCCCGGGGAACGCCCGTGATCTCTTCGGCGTAATCCAGCGTGTAGGGCCCGAGGGAGGCTGCCCAGGCCTCGAACCCCTCGGTGCGGGAGCGGATGAAGTCGAGGTTGGCCAGATTTTCGTCGAGGACGACCTTGGCCATCGCGTTGAAGAGCGCCACGTCGGTGCCCGGCCGCTCCTGGATCCATAAATCCGCCTGCTCGCAGAGCTCGATGCGCTTGGGGTTGACCACGATGAGCCTGGCGCCGCGGCTCACGGCCCGGCGCAGGCGAATGGCGATGACGGGGTGGTTCGCCGAGGCATCGGCGCCCACCACCATGAGGCAGCCCGCTTCCTCGTAGTCCTGGTAGGAGTTCGAAGTGGCGCCCGAGCCCATGGAGGTCAGCATGGCCTCGACCGAGGGCGAGTGGCAGAGCCGGGTGCAGTGGTCCACGTTGTTGGTGCCCATGACCACGCGCGCGAGCTTCTGGATGATGTAGCCGTCCTCGTTGGTGGCCTTGGCCGAGGCGAAGGCGCCGAAGCGGCCGCGGTTCCTCGCCAAGCCGTCGGCGGCGTCGTCGAGCGCCTCGTCCCATGTCACCTGGATCCACTCGCCGTCCCGCTTGACCATGGGCACGGTGATGCGGTCGGGCGAATGGACGAAGCCCGTGCCGAAGCGTCCCTTGACGCAGAGCGTGCCGAGGCTCGAGTCATTTCCCGGCACGTCGTCGGCCATCACCGCGAGCCTGCCGTCCTGTCTGACCTTGAGGTTGAGGCCGCAGCCGACGCCGCAGTACGGGCACGTCGTCTCGACTTCGCGCGCGACGGGTGCCGGCACCTCCTTCGGCCTCAGCGCGCCGGTGGGGCAGGTCGCCACGCACTGGCCGCAGGAGGTGCAGACGGAGGAGGACATCAGGCCGTCGCCCGCCACGCCCACCCGCATGTCGTGGCCGCGGCCGATGAGCGAGATGGCGCCGATCAGCTGGACGTCATCGCAGGCCGTGGTGCAGCGGCCGCAGAGGATGCAGGCCTCACGGTCGAGAACGAAGAAGCTCTTGGACAGGTCCACCGGAAAGCGGCGATGCGCCGCATGGCTCGGCGCGGCGAGCGCATGGTGCCCGGCCGCTTCGCCGACCTGGCCGAAGCCGTCGCGGCCTTCGCCCGGCGTAAGCATGGACCACGTCAGGTCGAGTACCGCCCGCCGCGCCTTGACGGCGTCCGGGTGCCGGGTGTCGACGACCATGCCGTCCCGCGCGGGCAGGTGACACGAGGCCGGCAATCCGCGCTGCCCGTCGACGTGGACCAGGCAGGTGCGGCAGGCACCGAGAGGCGCGCGGTCGGGGTCCTTGCAGAGCTGGGGCAGGGGAATACGCAGGCGGTTGACGGCGTCCAGCACCATCGCCCCCGCCGCGACCTCGACCCCCCGCCCGTCGATGGTCAGCTTCACGGTGTCTATCTTAACTCCGACGGGAACTCGCGCAGAGCGGACAGGATGGACAGCGGCGCGGCCTGGCCGAGGCCGCAGAGCGAGGCCAAGCGCACCACCTCGGAGAGCTCCGCGACCGCGAGGTGGTCAAGCGGGGCCTCGGAGTCGAGCATGTCGCGGAGCCGAGCCGTGCCCTCGCGGCAGGGCGTGCACTTCCCGCAGGACTCGCGCGTGTTGAAGTCGAGCAGCGTCCTCACCACGTCGCGCACCGAGACCGTCTCGTCGAGAGCTACGATGCCGCCCGTTCCCGGATTCACCCGGCCGCCGGGCACGAGAGGCTCGTCGAGATCCCGCGGCGGCACGATGATACCCGAGGGCCCGCCCAGGACCGCGCCCGTGAGCCCGCGCCCCCCCGGCACGCCGCCGCCGATGCGATCGAGGAGATCGCGGAGCGTCGCGCCCATTTCCACTTCGACCATTCCGGCCCGAGCCACGTGCCCCGAGAGACCGAAGCACTTGGTGCCGTGGCCTCGGCCG
>Ga0326597_10004927_pt1 | contig 18652 bp, 12 predicted proteins | sample RVTome_12_FD_203789 | JGI IMG/M metagenome (GOLD analysis project Ga0326597, IMG submission 203789) | Soil microbial communities from uranium-contaminated site in the Upper Colorado River Basin, Wyoming, United States - RVT100D185 | ecosystem: Environmental > Terrestrial > Soil > Contaminated >... | reverse complement strand
CGGTTTGCTCCCAAGCCCCGTGAAGTCTCCCCGGATCTGGCGGAGTTCTGGGGCGGGTACGTTCTGGCGTTCAAGGTGGCCGCCATGTCTGCGTTTCACGAAGGCGATCTGGCGAAGTCCCGCAGGGAATCCATTGCGCTCGATGCCCGACAACGCCGGACGTTCTTCGTGGACTTCAGCCGACTTGAGCACTGCGAGCCGAGCGAGCGGCATCAACTCGACGGGTTCACGGTTCGCGTCTACGCCCCGACTTTGATCATCGTGGAAAAACTCCGCGCGATCTGCCAGCAGGTGGCCTCCTACCGCGCACAGGTTCGAAGCCCGTCAGCGTCGCCCCGCCCGCGCGACTTCGTTGACATCGTCATGGTTGCGGATCACTTCGGCATACGCCTCTCCCTTGAAGAGCACGCCGACCTTGTTTGCTGCGTCTTTGGCGCCAAGCGCGTTCCGGTAGCGCTGCTCGGGCAAATCGGCGAATCCCGCGAATTCCATCGAACGGAGTTCAAGGCCGTGCAGGACACGATCCGCCCGAACGTGCGGGTGCGCGACTTCGACCACTACTTCGACCGAGTGCTCAGGATGATCGAGCCGCTACAACCCCTTTGGATAGTAGAGTCGCCACCGCGCTGAGTACGCCGTCTCCTTCATGCCGTGGGCGAGATAGAAGTCAAACTCAAAGGGGCGATCGCGCACGAGTTCGATCTGCGACTCGCCGTAGACGTCCGCCCGCTCAAGGTAGAATCCGATGGCCTGCTGATAGGGGTAGAGGTAGTCCAGTTTGCGCAGGGTGGCCATGAGTTTGTTGATCGAGACCTTCGGCTGTGCGCGCCGGTATGCGCGCAGCACCTCGCCCACGCCGCCCGCGTAGGCCGGACGGACGGCCGCGTCGATCAGCGTCCGCTCCAGGTTTGTGTAGTCGTACGTCTCTCCTTGTGTAGTGGCGCCCTGGATCACGCCCAGACGGCTGGTCGCCTTGCCGTTGATCAGGCAAATGCGCATACCCTTCCAGGTGGCGATGTTCTTCGATTGGCGCTGCGGGCGGCGGAATGCGGCGTCGATCCGTGCCTGGTTCGGCGCGTCGGTCGGGGCGGGCTGAGGTCGCTGTTCGTGGTTCAGGTAGATGGTCTTGGGCACCTGATCGGTCAGTTCGTGAAGATGCAGCGCCGTGTAGTGCGAGAAGTACCCGCCGGGCTTGATGGAGGCCGCGATCTTGAGCAGCGAAGCCTCGCGCCAGACGAAGAGCGTCTCGGGACGATACGGGAACTTCAACTCCACTTTGTGAAGCGCCGTGTTCGCGAGCAGGTACTCAAGGAATTTCTCAGCGCCGAACGAGGCCGGAAGACGCCATGTCTTTCGATGTCGGTCGAGCATGGCCTCAATCTCCCGGCGTTTGAAGACCCGCTGTCGGGTCGCGTCAAGAGCGGCAAGGATGTCCGGTTTGGCCAAGGAAATCGCAGATCGTCCCATAACTGTGCCTCCCAGTCGAAGAGATCATCATCGAGATCGACATCATCGGGTAGTATATATACTACCCGATGCCGAGATAGGGTCAAGTTGCCTCACCAGCCCGCGTCTACCTCGACGTAAATGGCGACGTAGTATATATACTACGTCGCCCAATATCGAGGGCATGCTGGTGATGCAGACATTGGGCCGAGCGGCGAATGTGGCGGGGTGCCTTCGAGTCTGCCAGTGCCAGGATGAAGTATATATACTTCATCCTGGCATGAGCGACCCTGGGAGCATCACCGGCGCGTTCGATCGCTTCGTTGGGATCAAGGAAGTCGCACCCGGATGAAGCGCGGCCGGTACGCGGATGAATCCTGGAAGTGGTACCAGAAGTCGCCGCAGTTGACGTTGTAACTGATGAGCAGTTCGCCGGGCCTGGAGAGGTGCGGGTGCGCCTTGGCGTTGTAGACGAAGGCGTCGGGGATGGTGTTGACCTCGTCGCAATACCACAGGCGCGTCGCCGGGCTGAAGGGGCCGGTGGGCGACTCCCCCACTTTGCACGCCACCCACGGGCCGAGCGTGTCCTCCTGGTAGACGAGCAGGTACTTGCCGTTGGGCAGGGGCGTGACGCTGCACTCGGGCGAGACGCGGCCGGTGAGCACCGCCGACGCTTCCACGTCTTCATTCCACTCGGCCCCGTCCCAGTAGCGCCAGGCGCTGAAGTCCTCGAACTGCTCAGGCAGGACGCGCGCGACGAGGAGTTTCTTGATCCACGGATCGTTCTGGATGCCGTAGATGTAGAGGTAGCCGTCGGGGTGCGGCGCGCCGGCGGCTGCGGTGTTGACCATGATCGCGCCGCCGAAGATGATCTCGCCGCGATTGCCGCTCGGCTCTTTGACGTACGCCGGGCAATCGACCTGCACGAAGGACTCGTAGGGATTCGGCGAGTTGAGCGGAGTGGAAAGCAGCGCCAGGCCCGTGCCCTCGAAGCCCCACACGCCGCCGCCATCGGTGCGGCGGATGCGGTTGCCGAAGAGGTGGAGTTTGCCGTTGAGCGCGACGCCGTCGCCAAGCCAGTACCACTCTCCGGGTCGCGAGTTGGGCGTGTCGGGCCTGAAGAGGGCGTCGGGTTGCCCCTGGCTGTCGCGGCCCCAGTAGAACTGAATCTTCGACGGATCAGGTTCAGAACCTCTCAGCAGCGCCATGGTGTTGTTGACCATCGTCGTGCCGTTGAGCCGCCGCCCATTCTGATCAACGCGGCCGATGAAAGTGTCGCTGAAGACGAAGGCGGTGCGGCGATTCGGACCCGCCCGGTACATCTCACTTCCATCAAGCGGAATCGAGTAGATGCCATCCGCTCCGGTCCAGCCGTTGCGCCGGTCGAAGAGGTCGGTCCACTCCGGCGCGGCTTCGACGGTGAAAGGCTGACCGAATGCGCCGGCGGCGCTGCCAACCAGAAGGACGAGGGCGGCGGCTGACCACAGATGAATCCGAAGGGGGGCAGACGAGGCGGTGCTCATGAGTCCTGGAACCTTTCTCTTCGTTAATGAATCCTGACCGTGAGGATACGCGGCGCCGAGGGCCGGCGATGCAGAAAAGAGCCGGAATCACGGCGGATCGGGGAACCTGCCGCATCGTTCGGCGGTCAGCGCGGAGACGATCGCGGGGATCGCCATCGTGGACCGCTGCGCCGATCACGTCTATCTTTCTGGTCCCGATCATCGGGTAGGTACCGAAGCGGTCAAACGGGTCAGACTGTAAATCTGATGGCTAAAGCCTTCGGAGGTTCGAATCCTCCCCTGCCCACTTTCACATCTCGGTCGCACCTTGCTGCACCTCCTCAGCGCAGCCGTCTTGCTCAGCGCTGCGGGTGTGATGGGTGGGCAACCGACTTCAACCCAGAAGACCCCGCCGCTCGAACCCTTCACGCAGGAGATCAGCGGCACCGTCGTGACCATCGACCTCGTGCCGATCCCGCGCGGCTCCGTGCAAGTACCCGACCCCGATAACCCGGGCGCGATGAAGTCCATCGAGATCGGTTCCTTCCGGGTGAGCAAGACTGAGATCACCTGGGATGCCTACGACATCTTCGTCTACCGCCTCGATGTGCCCGAGGGTGAAGCGGGCGGTGAAGGAGGCGAAGGCGACGAACAGAAAGGCGACGGCCCCGACGCCATTACCCGGCCCACCAAGCCCTACATCCCACCCGATCGCGGCTACGGCCACGCCGGCTACTCCGCCATTTCCCTCTCCTTCAAGGGCGCGGAAGAGTTCTGCAAGTGGCTCTCGGCCAAGACGGGGCGAGAGTATCGCCTGCCCACCGAGGTCGAGTGGGAGTATCTGGCGCGGGCCGATGCCGCGGCCGAGGCCCCGTACTGCTTCGGCGACGACGTCTCGCTCATGGATGACTACGCCTGGCACAGCGGCAACGCGAAGCGCAAGACGCAGCCCGTCGGCAAGAAGAAGCCGAACGCCTGGGGCGTGCATGACGTACACGGCAACGTCGCCGAGTGGTGCATCGGTCTCGACGGCAAACCCATCGCCTGCGGCGGGGCCTTCCTCAATAAGCCCGAAGAACTCACCCTCAAGCGCCGCGACCGGCAGACCGCCCTGTGGAACATCACCGACCCGCAGATGCCCAAGAGCACGTGGTGGCTCTCGGACTGCAACTTCGTCGGGTTTCGCATCATTTGCGAAGGAGAAGCGAGTGAGCCGATTGAAGAGGGTGAGAGACCCTGATGACGCAGCGCGGCGATCGAACTCGACGCCGCAGCGCTGCTGCCGCTTTGACTCTCGTCCCGGGAGCAGAAAGGCGAACCGATGAGTGAGTCTGCTACGCGCTCCGATCGTCCGCTGATGGCCCGGCTCTCCGCGATGATGTTCTTCCAGTACGCGATCTGGGGGGCGTGGCTGCCCCTTATGTATCAGTTTCTGAGCACGCATCGCGGATTCACCGACGGCGAGATCGGCTACCTCTTCATGATCGGCGGCGTGGGGGCAGTGTTCGCCCCCTTCATCGCCGGGCAGATCGCCGATCGGTACTTCAATACCGAGAGGTATCTGGCGATCAGCCACATCGTCGGCGGCGTGCTCGTCTGGCAACTTGCATGGATCGAGTCCTACTGGCTCTTCTTCGCCTTTTCGCTGCTGTACTCCCTGATCTACTCGCCCACCCTGGCACTGACCAACTCGCTTTCGTTTCACCACCTGCCGGACCGCGACCGCGACTTCGGCAGGGTGCGGCTGTGGGGCACCATCGGCTGGATCGCGGTCGGCATCGGCATCGGCCAGTGGCTGCTGCACAACCACACGCCGCAGAACGCGACGGATGTCGAACGGCTCGCCGCGCACGCTCGTGGAATCATGGACGCGTTCAGACTCAGCGCCATTCTCGGCATCGTGATGGGGCTCTTCTGTCTCACGCTGCCGGCCACGCCCCCGGCGCGCGGCGCGAGGTCCAACGCGACCTTCGAGGCGTTGGGCGAAGTGCGGCGTCAGCCGCTGGCGACCCTGTTCCTGATCGCCGTGCCCATCTCGTGCATCCACCAGTTCTATTTCGTGCATACCAGCGCGTTTCTCAACACCTATCAGGCCGGCGCGGAGAACATCGAGAACCTGCAGAAGGCGATCAACGCGATCTTCGGCGTCGGCGGCGCCGGGCTGATGACAATCGGGCAGATGGCCGAGATCGTGGTGCTCGCGATCATGCCGGTTGTCGCGAAGAAGTTCTCGCGGAAGTCGCTTCTGCTCACCGGCGTCGTTGCCTATGCGCTGCGCATGGCGCTGTTCGCGTACGTCGATGTGCTGCCCCTGCCCGCCATGCTCACGCTGACTGTCGGCATCGCCCTGCACGGAGTGTGCTTCGGCTGCTTCATCTTCATCGCGTTCATGGTCGTGGATGAGAATACGACGGCCGACGTTCGCGCCAGCGCGCAGTCGCTCTTCGGGCTGGTCGTCTTCGGCGTCGGCATCATCGTCGGCAGTATCGTCGCGGGATACATCGGCAACTGGGCCAGGGGCGAAGACGACGTGATGAATTTCACGCGCCTCTTCAGCGTGCCGATGTGGATCGCGCTGGGCTGCCTCGTCGCGCTGCTCGCTTTTTATCCCGGCGGTCGAAGGCTCTCTGCCGCGGCGCAGGCCTGAGCCACCGGCGCGCCGAGAAGACAATGGCCGCAAAGAGGCTCAGAAGGACACAAGAGAAGACCGCGGGTGCGCCGGAGCCGGTGGACACCCCACCCTTCCCTTTGTGCCCTTTGTGCTTCTTTGCGGCCATTCCCCACGCCTCTTGCAGGCCGCGAGGCACTCACCGCTCGATCCGCCGCACGTAAATGTTGCGGAACATCACCGTGTCGCCGTGCGCCTGCAACTCGATCGCGCCCGTCAAATAGATCGACTGGTCGCGCTGCCAGTAGTTCTCCATCACCACGTCATCGACGACGAGCACGTCATTGAGAAACACCGTCACGCGCTGCCCGACCATCAGAATGCGGAAGGTGTTCCACTCGCCGCTCTTGCGGTCGGCGATGGCCAGCGGCCTGCTCGGATGCTTCTCGTTGTTGTAGAGGCCGCCCGAGCCGATGTCGGGACGGTCCCAGATCTGCACCTGCGGGCTGCCGCGCAGGTAGATGCCGCTGTCGCCGCCGGGTTTGATCTTCCAGTCGATGAGCAGTTCGAAGTCGCTGTAGTCTTTGGCGGTGCAGAGGTTGGTTCCCTTGCCGTCGGTGATGATGACGCCGTCCTCGACGCTCCAGTGGAGTTTGAGTTCCTCAAAGCCGCGGCGCAGGGCGTCGGCGTACTGCGATGCGTCCATCTGCGCGACCTCCGGCGGGCTGCCGACGTACGGCCGCCATCCCTTGAGCGTTCGGCCGTCAAAGAGCGACGTAAAGCCCTCGGGCGCGGCGGACTGGCCCGCATGGCACCCCGTGAGCGCGGCAAGCACGAGCATTCCAGCAATCCGGCCGATCCGGCCACCGACACCCTGTTTCATGCGCTGCCTCCAATGACGGCTTCCAGCCGCCGACCGGCAGACGGTATCGGAGGAATCCTCGCAGGTCGAGGGTGATCCCCTGTTGCCAAATGCCCTCCGATTGTGTACCTTGATCGGTACCGCAGGGTGATCGGCGATGGCCGCCGGGCCCCTCGGCAAGGAGACCACCGATGAGCCACCAGCCCCAAACCCCAGGCCCCAAGTCCACCATCACCCGGCGCGAGTTCGTCCGCGTCTCGGCCGGCACAGCCTTTGCCGCTCCCTTCGCGCTCGGCGCTTTGCCCGTCGCGGCGAGCGCCTTCGTCGCCGGGTCGGATCAGATCAAGGTCGGCCTGGTCGGCTGCGGCGGTCGCGGGACCGGCGCGGCGGACAACGCCCTCAACGCCGACTCGGGCGTCGTCATCACCGCCATGGCCGACGCTTTCGCCGACAAACTCGACACCAGCCTCAAGAACCTGCGCGAGAAGCACAGCGACCGCGTGCAGGTGGACGAGGATCACCGCTTTGTCGGCTTCGACGCTTGTCAGCGCCTCATCGACAGCGGGGTCGATGTCGTCATCCTCGCTACGCCGATTGTCTTCCGCCCCGAACACCTCCGCGCCTGCGTCGAGGCGGGCAGGCACGTCTTCTGCGAGAAGTCGATGGCCGTGGACGGGCCGGGCGTGCGCTCCATTCTCGAATCCGCCGAGATCGCCCGAACCAAGGGCCTTTCGCTCGTCTCGGGCTTCTGCTGGCGCTACGCCGACCCCGAGCAGGCGCTGATGCGCGAGATTCACGAGGGCCGCCTTGGCGCCGTCCGCTCGATGCACACCCTCTACAACACCTCAGGCTGGGTCGGTTATCCCAAGCGCGAAGAGGGCTGGTCCGACATGGAGTACCAGTTGCGCTGCTGGCACTACTTCAAGGAACTCTCGGGCGATCACATCGTCGAGCAGGCGTGCCACTCGATCGACAAGATCGCCTGGGCGATGAAGGGCGAGTTGCCCACCGAGTGCGTCGCCACGGGCAGCCGCGTCGTGCGCACCATGGGCAACGTCTTTGACAACTTCAGCGTGGCGTACAAGTACGCGAGCGGCGCGCGGGCCTTTCACGTCTGCCGCCAGATCGAGAACACCCCCTACGACAACACCGATTACATCATGGGTGAGAAAGGTTACTGCTACATGAACTCGTGGCAGCGCACCCCGAGCGACCACCACATCGGCGGCGACCGGCCCTGGCACTACCCCGAAGACGGCAAACGCCGCAACATGTACCAGACCGAGCACGAAGTGCTCTTCGACTCGATCCGCAACAACAAGAAGCACAACGACGGCCAGTGGATGGCGCACTCGACGCTCATGTCCATCATGGGGCGCATGGCGGCGTATACGGGCCAGGTCGTGACGTGGGACCAGGCGCTCAACTCGCAGGAGGTCTACACGCCAAGCACGTGGGCATGGACGGAGCGCGAGCCGCTGCCGGTGGCCGTGCCGGGGCGGACGAAACTGATCTGAGGGCTGGCGCCCACTGGTGCAGAGGGTTTTCACCACGAAGAGTTTTCACCACAAAGGCACGAAGGCACAAAGAAGGCATCAAGGCATCAAGGCATCGAGGCATCGAGGCATGGATGGATTCGGTAACCGACGGTGCTGCGCTGAACGAGACCGCTTGCGCCTTCGCATCCCCTTGCCCTTTGGATTGCTTCGCGCCATTGTGACTTTGTGGTGAATGGCTCTCGCGCCTTCACTCAAGAGTGTCACACAACGCGAACTTCGCGCCCTGTTTCGAGACTCTCGCGCTCGGCTTCGAGCAGGCGGGCGACCGCGACGGCATCGTCAATGGTCGCGTCGAGATGGCGGCGCCCCGTCGCAATCGCGCTGAGCAGGTGGCGGATCTCCCCGTCGTAGCCGACGATCGGTTCGAGTTCGACCGCCTCGCGCTTTCCATCGCGCGCGATGAGCAGTTGCGGGTTGCGGCCGAGGTCGAAGTCGGCCGTGGCGTGCTCGAAGAGGACGATGAAGCGCATGCGGAACTCGAAGCCGTGCGTGTGGTCCCAGCCGCCCTCGGCGACGACGTGACTTGGCCCATCCGAGCCGTAGCGATAGATCGTCGTCACGTGATCGAGCGTGCCCGCCGTCACGACGGAGAGCGGATCGCCGAAAACCCAGCGGACGAAGTCGGCGTCGTGAATGTGCAGATCGACCAGCGCGCCGCCGGTGCGCGAGTCGTCGGTGTAGAAGTGCGAGGACCAGCCGGGCGGGGAGGCGAGGCGGTGAAAGGTGGCGCTGCGCACCGGGCCGAAGGTGTTCTCGACAATGCGCTGCCGCAGCCACGCCCACGCCGGCCAGAAGCGGATGCACAGGCCGGGCATGCACAGTCGATCGCTCGCGCGGGCCGCGTCGGCGACTCGCTGCACGTCGGCCGAGCGGATCGCCACGGGCTTCTCGACGAGCACGTGTTTGCCGGCGCGCAGGGCCGCGATCGCCAGGTCGGCGTGAGTGTCGGTGTGCGTGCAGATGCTCACAAGATCAACATCGCGATCGGCGAGGAGTTCCGCGGCATCGGCGTAGGCGCGCACGGCATCGGGATCGAACGCCAGCCCCTGACCCGTGACAAGGTTGCCGGCCGCTTCGATCTTCCCCGCGCGGCGATCGGCGCTGCTGTCGCACACCGCGACGAGGCGATTCGCATAGCCGGCCGCATCCGCGGCGCGATAGCAGCGCAGGTGCGTCTGGCCCATGAAGCCCAGGCCGATCACGCCGACGCCGATGGGTTGGCTCGATCCCGATTCCGTCATCTCGCTCCTGCGGCGCCCGGACGCATGGCGCTTAACACAAAGTCACGAAGGCACGAAGGCACGAAGAAGAAATCAAAGTGAATCGGAAAAAGGAGGTGCAAGCAACGGCGCCTTGAAGATCAGATTCCGCTGCTCGATTCTGATGTCTCCTCCGGTGTTCCGGACTCCTCGTGAATCTCCCGTTCTTGAGTCTTCCGCCTTTCTGTGCATCCTGGTGACTTTGTGATTTGTGTTGATCTGAGGCGCATCGCCTGAGCCTGCCGTTCACTTCTTCACCGCCACATCGCCGCCGGCGACGATGGAGAGGGAGATGACCGACTCGGCCTGGTGCTGGCTCTGCTCATCGACGATGCGCACCTTCAGGCGGTAGCGCCCCATCGTCAGGTTCGAGGGCAGTTGAATCTGCCGCGGGAGGAAGAAGTCGCGCCGCACCTTGCCGCACACGTCCTCGGCGGGAACGCTCGGCCAGGCGTAGACCAGTTCGCCATCGCGCTCGGTGTAGAGCTCAAGTTCGTGGCGCACTCGGGTGATGTACTTGCCGTCCCCGCCGGGCACCGCCTTGAAGCCGTCGATCTCAACGTAGGTGAGCAGCGGCGTGGGCCGCATCGCGGCGAACTTGTACGATTCGATCTCCTCGAAGAGGCCGAAGTTGACGATCCGCTTGCACAGGCGGAACTCGGCAATGCGCAACCGATCTTCGGAGTGCAGGCTCGACGCCAGTTCGCGCGCATCTTTGGCGGCAGCCTCTGCACCGCCGCCGGCGCGCATCGCCTCACCCAATCGCACGAAATGATCCTGATAGGCCTTGAGCACCTCACGCTCGCGGTCGGTCAGATCGTAGAGGGTGGCGGGATCGACGCGCTTCTGCCCGTCGAGCATGAGCAGCGAAGCGACGATGAGGTGCTCGCGCAGCGGCGAGGTCGAATCCGCCGCCTGCATCGCCAGTTGGCTCTTGAAGGGCGTGATGAGGTCCGCCAGGCGCAGCACCGGCGGCATCTCAACCGAACTGCCGTCTGATCCCACCGAGTTGGACCTGGACGGCGCGGAAAGGCCGTTCGCGTCGGGCGCTGCGAAGTTCGCACTGCCTTCCGGTCCGCTGTAGACCGCCGACTCATTCTTCACGGGGGCTGAAGTCGGCAGCCAGACGACGGGCGGCCGCGGGACGACAGCGCCGCCAGGCGCGGCGACGATTCCGCGATCGGGCGAAGCGCCGGCGTCGGCGCCGTTCACGGCCGCGTCCAGACCGCCCCGCCGCGCCTGCTCCGCTTTCTCCCGTTGGTGCTGCTGGAGGCGAAGCCGATCGCGCGTGTATTGATCGAGATCGATCATGTTGCTGAGGTCGTCGCCATACGCGCTCAGGTCCGGCGGCGCGGGCGTGACTGACTCGTCTGCTCCAACGAGCGGGATCGGGGTGGAGGCGTCGAACGCGGGCTGAGACTGGTTTCGACCGCCGCCCGCGCAGGAAATCACGGCCGGCGGCAGGCTAATCGCCAGCAACGCCGCCGCAAGTCTCGCGGGGCTGGAGGAACGGCGGTTGGTGAGGGCGCTGGTGTGGGCGGGGCGTAGCATCGACTCAGCCTCCTGCTGGAAAGTGGCCATCCTGGCCGGGTGTCTCTAAGGAGAAGGTGAAGGCGCAAGCGATCTCCAAAGGGCGCCGTGATCCGCTTGCGCCTTCACTTCATCCATTATCGCATCATCGTCAACGGGGCGGCACGGCCGACAGAAAACGCAGCGCCAACATCTCGACGGATCGCTCGGGCGAGCCGAGGCTCTGGCGCGTGCGATGCACGGCCCTGAGGCTTTCGAGCATGAGTTGCGCGGCCACGGGCGGCGCCATCCGCCGGGCCAGGCCCACGGTCGCGTCGGCCGTGGACTGTGATCCCCACATGCGAGCCCGGTTCTTGATCGAGCGCTCGTGCTGCCCCTCCCGAAGGAGTCGGCCGGCCGCGTAAATCTTGCGCGACAGATCGGTGATCGAGTAGAAGAGGGGAACCGGATCGTGCCGGCTCACCGTCATGAGTTCGATGAGTTTGCCCATCGCCCTCGGCGCCTCGCCGGTGAGCAGCGCCTCCTGCACCTCCCACGCCTTCTCCTCGCGCGAGAGCGGAATCTGCTCGCGCACGAGGTCGGCGTCGATGACCCCGCCGGCATCGACCATGAGCGAGAGGCGGGCGACTTCGGAGTCCAGCCGCGCCAGGCTCGTCCCGATGCGCTCGACGAGGACGTGGGCGGCGGCGCGGTCGAGAGAGCCGCCGTGCCCCTTGCACCGTTCGATGCAGAAGGCCGCAGCCTCGGGAGGCTCGGGCGCCTCGCACTTGAGGAGCCGCCCCACCGCCTCGACTTTCTTGTCGAGTTTTCCAGGGTGCCAGGCAGCGGAACGGAGCACGAGGGTCACTCCCTCCGCCGGATTCTCGGCGTACCGCTCCATGATCCGGCGCGCCTCGCCGCGTTTGAGGAACTCATCGGCATCTTCCACGACGATGATCTTGTACTGCTGCATGAGGCCGAGGCTGCGCGCCTCGTCGAGAACCTCCGCAGCCATGGCGCTCGCCCCGTCGAAGTGGAGCACATCCACTTCGCCGTGTTTCGCTTCGATCGAGGCCCGGAGGTCGCGCAGATGCTCGCTGCGAAGATGGCTCTCGGGGCCGTAGAGAACGAGCATGCGCACCCGATCATCGAGCGACGCGGTCTTCCCGCCGCCCGACGAGGCGCTCCCGCTCGACTTGGTGCCTCGGCCGTCCGCCATGAGACGTTGTCATAGAGGGCGCCGGGGGCACAGGCAAGTCGGTCACTCGAAACGAGTTCTCCTCGGCTTGACCCGCGAGATCCCGTCCAAGTCGTCACGGCCGAGCCGGAGAACGGGGTCGATTCCCGCAATCTCCCGGCCCGGCGGAAGTCGCTCCTCGGACGGGCCGATAGGTGGAAGGTATTGCCGCCTGTGCCGCCCGTACCGGTTGGGCGGGACCCCGATGAGGCGTCAAGACCGGACGATTCGCCAAGGCCCCATGGACGCGCCGCATGATCCCCACCGAGACCCCCGACATCAATGACGGAGAGTCGCAGGCGGAGATTCCGCGCGAACCGTGGGTTCTTCGCTCGGCGTGGCGGCTCTACGGCTCCCTGTTCCTCCTGCTCGCCATTCCGACCGCTCTGCTCGTGTTTTCGATCGCACTCCACGTCCGCTCGCAACTGGAGTCGGACCTGCGCGGCCAGAACCAACTGCTCAGCCGACTCCTGTCGGTCGCGATCGATGAGGAGATGAGCGGCCTCAAGAGCCATGTGAGTAGCGTTGCGACCCGCCAACTCTTGCGCGAGTCCATCCTGGCCAACGACACGATCTGCGTCACGGCACACCTGGAGTCGCTCGTCCAGAACAATCCGAAGATCACCAGGGCTTTCGTCACCGACCCCGAAGGGATCGAGCGATTCGACTTCCCCCACGACCCAACGGTGATCGGCGCGGACTTCTCGCACCGGGACTGGTTCGAGGGCGTTGTCGCCGTCAATGGCACGTATGTCTCCGAGATTTACCAGCGGGCCGCGCTCGGCCAGCCCTTTGTCGTCTCCGTCGCCGCTCCGGTCCGCGACACCGAGGGAACGGTCATCGGCTACCTGGTCAGCCAGTATCCCCTTCGGGATCTCCAGGCGCGAATGGCGGCGCTGACGCCAACGGAGTCCGTCACATTCGCCATCATCGATCAAAGCGGCCACATCGCGTCCGCCGCCACGGAAGCCCCGCTCCTCGACGCCGAGCAGGAGCCGGCGCTGCCCAAGGGACTCGACCTCGCCCGTCTTGGCTCACAGGTCGTCACCCTCGACGGCGGCAAAGAGCACCTCTTCAGCATCAGTCCCATCAGCGCGCCCGGATGGAAGGCCGTCGCGCACCGATCGATGGAGTCGGTGACCGGCCCGGTGCAGTCGCTCCTGACGACTATCGGCGTGCTGTTCGTAGCCGCCTTCGCCGGCACCGGGCTTTTCGGCGGGATGCTCATGCGCACCCTCTGGCGCTACAACGTGGCGCTGCGCCGCGCCGACACCGCACTCCGCCTGGCGAAGATCGCCGCCGAAGACGCCAACGCCACCAAGAGCGAGTTCCTCGCCAACATGAGCCACGAGATCCGAACGCCCATGATGGCGATCATCGGCTACACCGATCTCCTCACCGACCCCTCGCGCACCCAGGACGAGCGGCTTGACGCCGTGCGGGTCATACGGCGGAACTCCCATCACCTCCTGACCATCATCAACGACATCCTCGATCTCTCGAAGATCGAAGCGGGCGAGATGCACATCGAGCGCGTCGAGTGTTCTCCCTGCCGCGTCCTCTACGAGGTCTTCTCGCTCATGCGCGTGCGAGCCTCCGAGAAGGGGCTCGAGTTCAAGACCCGCGTCGAGGGGGTCATCCCCGAGACCATTCACTGCGATCCGACTCGCCTGCGCCAGATCCTCATCAACCTCGTCGGCAACGCGATCAAGTTCACCGACTCGGGCTGGGTGCGCATCACGACTCACCTCATCGAGCCTGACGGCGGCGGCAAGCCGACTCTGCGCTTCGACGTCGCGGACACCGGGATCGGAATGAACGAGGAGCAGCAGTCAAGGCTCTTCCGGCCCTTCGCCCAGGCCGACAGTTCCACAACCCGCCGCTTTGGAGGCACGGGGCTGGGACTAGCGATCTGCGATCGCCTCTCGCGCATGCTCGGCGGCCGGATCGAGGTGCAGAGTTGCCCCGATCGCGGAAGCACCTTTTCCCTGTTCATCGCCACCGGCCCGCTCTCAGGCGTGCGCCGACTTCGCGACTGCCGTGAAGCCATCCTCGAACAGGAACTGGGAGATCGGGCGGCGGCGCAGTCGGTGCGCCTCGCCGCCCGCATCCTCCTCGTCGAAGACGGCAAGGACAATCGCGCCCTGCTCTCGCTCTACCTGCGCATCGCCGGCGCCGAGGTCGTCGAAGCGGAGAACGGCAAGATCGCCTGCGATCTCGTCGAGGAATCCGCCGCGCGCCGCGAATCCTTTGACGCCATTATCCTCGATATGCAGATGCCCGTGCTCGACGGATACAGCGCGGCCCAGCGGATGCGCGAAAGCGGCTTCAACAACCCCATCATCGCCCTCACCGCCCATGCCATGGCGCAGGACCGGGCCAGATGCCTCAGCGCCGGATGCACCGACTATCTCAGCAAGCCCGTCACCCAGCACGACCTGCTCCACACCCTCGCTCGACACGTGCGCACAATCGATCCGGGCGAAGCGGATGGCCGCGCGGCGGCATCCCCGCCGACCGCCGCGCCGGCCGGGTCCAAGTTCCTCGCCGCCAAGGAGGCGCTCATCAGTTGCCTGTCGGATGAGGCGTGCCGCCCCTACCTGGAGGCGTTCATCGATGGTCTCCCTTCTCGCGCCGCCGAATTGCAGGAGCACCTGGCCTCCCGCGACCTCAAGGCCCTGAGCGACCTCGTACATCAAATCAAGGGAAGCGGCGGGCTCTTCGGCTTCATGCCCATCACCCAACAAGCGGTGGTGGTTGAAGAGGTCATCCAGTGCGGGCGTTCCATCGAGGCCATCCATGCGGAAATCGCGCAACTCATCGGCCTTCTCGAGCGCGTCCGGCGAGCGCCGGTCTCCAAGGCGCCCGTCTCGCCCCGCCCCGCCTCGGCCTGACCATCCGCCCCGCTGACCGGAGGATCTTCACCGCAGAGACCGCGGAGACCGCAGAGAGAGGCCGGGGAGTCGGCCATTCATCATGAATAAGGCTCTGCTCTGCGGTCTCGGCGCTCTCTGCGGTCAATGGCCTCTCCGGCGAGGCGTGCCGGCCCAGGCGCGACTGCGGCAAACACCCCGTTTGTCGCGGCGCTCACGCCGCCTTAACATTGCCCAGCCCATGAGCGACCCCATCCAACACGAGTGCGGCCTGGCGGTGATCCGGCTGCTCAAGCCCCTGAGCCACTACCGCGCCAAGTACGGCGCCGCGACGTGGGGCCTGGACAAACTTCAACTCCTCATGATCAAGCAGCGCAACCGCGGGCAGGATGGCGCCGGCGTCGCCGTCGTCAAGTTCGACATGCCCATGGGCGAGCCTTACATGGTCCGCAAGCGCTCCGCCAGGAAGGACGCGGTCGGCGCCCTCTTCGAGGAGATTCACCGCGATCTCGCCAGGATCGTGAAGCGCAAGTACACGGGACTCGCCGACGAGATTCTCAAGAAGCGCTTCGAGTTCATCGGCGAACTCTACCTCGGGCACCTGCGCTACGGAACGTTCAGCGATGACGGCGTGGCGACGTGTCACCCCTACGTCCGCCACAACACCGCCGCCACCCGCAGCCTCGTCCTCGCCGGGAACTTCAACCTCACCAACGCCGACCAGATCTTTCAGGAACTCATCGGCTACGGCCTGCGCCCCGTGGGCGTCTCCGACACGCTCACCGTCATGGAGAAGATCGGCCACTACCTCGACCGCGAGAACGACCGCCTCCTCGCCGAGATTGAAGCGAAGTCTCCTGATCTTCAGGGGGAGCAACTCGCGACTGAAGTCAGCCGCCGCCTCGACATTCCCGAAGTGCTGCGCCGCGCCAGCAAGGACTGGGACGGCGGATACGTCTTTGCCGGGCTGATCGGCAACGGCGACGCCTTTGTCTGCCGCGATCCCAACGGCATCCGCCCCGTCTTCTACTACGCCGATGAGGAGATCGTCGCCGTCGCCTCCGAGCGCGCCGCGCTCACCACCGTCTTCGACGTCGAGCCCGAGGAAATCCGCTTCATCGGCCGCGGCGCCGTGCTCACCATTCGTCAGGACGGCACGATCGCCGAGCACCAAGTCAAAGAGCCCGGCGAACTCACGCAATGCACTTTCGAGCGCATCTACTTCTCGCGCGGCAACGACAAGGCGATCTACGGCGAGCGCAAGAGCCTCGGCCGCTGCCTCGCCCAGCGCACCCTGCAAGCCGTCAACAACGACCTCGAGCACACCGTCTTCAGTTTCATTCCCAACACCGCCGAGACCGCCTTCCTCGGACTGATGGAGGAGGTCGAGCGCCTCATCCGCCGCCGCAACGCCGATGAGATCTGGCGCCTGAGCGAAGCCGGCCGCCTCACCCGCGACGACGTGATGCGCCTGACCAACGGCATCCCCCGCGTCGAAAAAGCCGCCCACAAAGACCAGAAGGTCCGCACCTTCATCACCCAGGACATCCACCGCGGCGACCTCATCAGCCACGTCTATGACATCACTCGCGGAGTCGTCAACGAGCAGGACACGCTCGTCGTCCTCGACGATTCGATCGTGCGCGGCTCGACGCTGCGCAACTCGATCATCACCATGCTCTCGCGCCTGCGGCCGCGCAAGATCATCGTCCTCAGTTCCGCTCCCCCCATCATGTATCCTGACTGCTATGGCATCGACATGAGCGAACTTCAGCGCTTCGTCGCCTTCGAGGCGGCGGTCTCGATTCGCCGCGAAGCCAACGAGCAGGCCCTCATCGACGACATCTACGAGTGCTGCAAGGCCCAGGCCGGCGGACCGATCGGTTCCTACGCCAACCACGTCCAGCGCCTCTACGAAGGCATCAGCCTCGAACAGCACAGCGCCAAGATCGCCGAGATCATCCGCCCCCGCACCATCGAGTGGGAGGGCGAACTCCAGATCATCTACCAGACCATCGAGGGGCTGCGGGCGTCGCTGCCGCGCCACACCGGCGACTGGTACTTCACCGGCAACTACCCCACCCCCGGCGGCTACCGCGTCCTCAACAACGCCTTCATCAACTACTACGAGAACCGCACCGGCCGCAGTTACGAGTGCGGCTGCACGACGACGTGATTGCGGCGCGCTCCGCCTCGGCACGGGGTGTCGTCCACTGTTGTGGCATGTCGCGCTGACGCCTGATGGATTGCAGGCCGAAGGTCTGATCGTCAGTAGCCGCGGCTTCAAACTCCCTCTCCCCTTGGGAGAGGGTCGGGGTGAGGGCCGATCGCCACCCCCGGAAACGAGTCGCCCCCGTCTCGCATGGACCCCGAAGGTGGTCCACGTGGCACACTCATCCCACCCTACGATCCCCGGGCTACTTGCTTACGATCTGGGGCTATTTACTGCGGACCTTCTCCACACGAGTATCATCGAACATGAAATTGAACTTTCGACCTTGGGCACCCTCTCTGACTGCGTTCGGCGCGTGGCTACAAGGGCAGAGCACCCAATCTGCGAAGTCGTGGTCTATTCGGCTGCGCTCGAAGGACCGTGACAAGGCAGAAGCAGCAGTAACTGAGGCTCTCGCTTGGGATTTCATCGCATGCCGCTGTGACTCAACACGATTGGCCGAAGTTCCGGGGACGGGTGGAGTAGATTTCGAGTTCACTTCCAACGACAAAACCTTCCTCGTTGAAGCCACGAACATCTCAATCGCGAGCGCTTCGGACGCGACTGGAATGCCAGACGGTCAGCCATTTGCTGGTTTCCACCGGCTCCTCACTGACCGGCTTCGACAAAAGGTCCGTGGTAAACTGGATCAGGCAAGGCAACACTCGGCCCACCCAGTGCTCGTGTTTGTCACGACTCTGCACGAGAACGCAAGCGCCGTGTGCTTCTGCCGGCTGGCGGTTGAGTTCGCCATGGGGTCGCCCCCCCGGATCACGGGACGCCTCAATCCGCATACCGGCGAGGTCGAGGGTGAATTGTACGATTCCACCGACTTGACCCGGTCCGTGTTTCTTTCGCCGCATCCCATCCTGGGCGCAGACGGGAATCAAGTAGCCCAAGCAAAGTACCAACCAATTTCAGGCCTTCTGGTCGGGGGCTTTGGACTAAGGCCGAGCAACGTCCGCGTGCTTGGGGGGCTGAACCCGGAAGCGACGAGACCCTTCGACCCCTCAATTCTCCCGGATGTCCCGTTCTGTTCGTTTCGCGAGTGGCCAGTGACAGATCGAATTGGTTTCCATTGGACGACTACTGAAGAAGCGGAAGAACTGCGTGAACGGCGATTAGCTGAGAATCGGCTGAGGGCCGCTGGTCACGGTTGGCTACTCGACCAGATTGCTGACGAAATCAATCCACTCCCTGGATGAGCCGGGTGCCATCGTCACAAGCGGGGTTCTGCGACCGGAAGGCCAGGCCGCCGCACGGATGGTCGATCAGACTGGTTCGATTGTCACCCACAAGCCCGCGTGACCCGTGCTCACAAAGCGTCGTTTGACCACGGCACCCGGCGATCAACTGCTCCTTCAATTCGAGTGTCGAAGCCATTGGTGCGCGTCCGCGTGGCCTGCGATCCCAGAGCATCGCTAGACCACGGCACCTGGGCCGCTGTCTGATTGCTGGACTCTCAGTCAATATCTCGTAACTCTTCAGCCAAATGCCGCGAGGGAGGCGAGCGGGTGGCGAGTCGCACGCGGGCGCGGGGGGGGCGCGGGGGGTTCTGGCGCGGGATTTGCTTTCGATGTTGGCA
>Ga0326597_10004926_pt1 | contig 18654 bp, 19 predicted proteins | sample RVTome_12_FD_203789 | JGI IMG/M metagenome (GOLD analysis project Ga0326597, IMG submission 203789) | Soil microbial communities from uranium-contaminated site in the Upper Colorado River Basin, Wyoming, United States - RVT100D185 | ecosystem: Environmental > Terrestrial > Soil > Contaminated >... | reverse complement strand
TACGTTCGGGAAGGCGCGCTCGGGCATTTACCCGACAGCCCCGAGAACGCGGAGTTCATCGAAAAAGTCCGCCCCGCCTACGAGAAATACAAGAACGTCGGCGTTCGCATCGAGGACTCGTTCCTCCTCACCGAGTCGGGGCTGGAGCGCCTGTCCGCCAAGGTTCCTCGGACCATCGAGGAGATCGAGCGATTCATGAGCTCCGGCGCGGCGGCCAGTGGATCTCCCTAGTGCCGGTGCCGTTCCAACTCGTTCCGCCGAGAACGCACCCCTTTCGGCACCAAACTTTATCTCGCCGTTTATTGTCAATTACTTACAGGTATCCCTAGGGACGGTTTCAAACATTCTTCAAACCAAGCCGGTTGGGTGGCTGCGGTAAAATGACATCAAGCAAAATGCAACATGTCTCGCGCGCCGTCTTCGACCAAGAGGCGTTCTATCCATTTCGCCGATTGGTGGAAGGGGCACTGACCGACGTTCGCGACCTAGAGAGAATTGAGCGTTTCCTCCGCGCGGCCGTTCTACATGACGAAATGGACATGGAGTTGGAGCCGGCGCCCGACCTGACGATCTCTTCCAGTGGAGCGATGAGGACAAGCAGAGAGGCGTGCGAGCGGTAATGGTGAGCTTCGGCCCAACGCTCAAACACTACGAGCCACTATTACCTGGAATGCCTTTAGAGTCTCCCGACGCCCACCAGGCAGCCCGAATTCTTAAAACCAATTTCAAACCAAAGTCCTCGCTCCTACCCGGATAGCAGGAAAATAGGCAACACTGGGGCGGGTGCTAAGACTAGATTAACCAGCACCATACGGACAAGGTAACACAAGGCAACATTAGGCACTACGCGCCCTGCCCATTCCGCCCTCGGCACCAAGAAATAAAGTATTTTCAGTCAACGATTTACAAGACTCCAACATCAAAGAGCTAACAACAGGTTTCCGGGCCTCCTGGTCGCTGTTCGAGAGGTACGGTGGGAATACCGTCGAACACTCGACTCTGCTATGATCGCGCTATGAGCACAGCGCACACGGTTTTGGATGAACTGCTGGAGCCGATCGGTGCTTGCCTCACACCGGAAGTCGCTGACCGCTTGACGAAACTTCGTGCTCCGGCGTCTGCACAGAAGCGAATGGCAGACCTCGCCCGCAAGTCTGAAGAGGGTCAGCTCTCAAAAACAGAGAAAGAGGAATACGAAGCACTCGTGTCGGCGGGCAATTTCATCGCAATCCTTCAGTCCAAGGCTCGTAGGCTCCTCCAAGATCGCTCGGCCTGATGGACGCGGCTCTGCGAGAGCACGTCCGCGAACGCGCAGGCAATCGCTGCGAGTACTTTCGCATTCACCAAGACCAAGATCCCTTCTTCACATTTCCCGTCGATCACACCATCGCTCGCCAGCACGGGGGGAAAACAGAGTCAGACAATCTGTGTCTGAGTTGTTATCGCTGCAATTCTCACAAGGGCCCAAACATCGCGAGCATCGATCCCGACACGAAGGAGATGGTCCGATTGTTCCACCCACGACAAGATAACTGGACCGAGCACTTCACGTGGCGACGGGCACCCATTGTCGGCCACACCCCGGTTGGTCGAGCGACAGTTGCTCTACTAGCGATCAATCATCCGGACTACGTGCTGTTACGCGAATCTATCCTTGAAAAAGAAACTTTTGCACCCTAACGTGGGTCGCGCGGAGTGGCGCTGCATTTCGACGGGCTTACAGGACGATACCAGGCGACACTCGCTTTACCGAATCCCCCCTTCGGCACCAACAGTACCTAAGTCCTTCTAGTCCTTAGCGTTCACTTTCACACCCGACACCGTCTCCAAAATGTCTCCAAATTGAGAGACGGGCGCGGGCTGTTCAAGTAGCCGAATCGCACCCTCGACCGCCGCCGGACTCAGGTGCATGTAACGCTGCGTCGTCGCCAGGTCCCGGTGACCCGCGAGTTCCTGGATCGCTTTTGCCGGTGCTCCGCGCATCGCAAGGTGCGAACAAAAGGTGTGACGCAGGATGTGAACTCCGGTGTTCTCCAGATTTGCCCTCCGCGATGCTTTTTCGACCAACCGCTGGACGACCCTCTTGCTGACCGGCCGACCATCGTCCTCGCACAGAACTCGAGTTCCACGCAGGTGCCGATGACCCTGAAGCGCTGCCGAGAGTCGCGTCGTCAACGGAATGCGGCGAGGCCGTCCGCCCTTGGGCACCGTCAACTGCCCTCTCCACTCCGAGCGGCGCACATGAAGCATCCGCTTAGAGAAGTCGATGTCCGTCCATTCCAGCGCCAACATCTCACCACACCGAAGCCCCGCGTCACCACCCAGGAGAACAACGAGATGCGCGTTTCGGCCCACGGCCCTTGCCGCCTCCACCAGCCCTTCGTACTCGTGGAAATCGTGGAAGTCGGCTTCCGCCGGCGCCACCCGCAGCAGTTTGATGGTGCAGGGCACCGACCCGATGACATCCCATTCAACGGCGACCTTCAGCATGACGCTCAGTGTGGTGAGGACGGTATTGACGGTCGTTGCAGCTCGGTCGTGGAGATGGTTCTTGACCCTCTGCACATCTTCGTTGCTGACCGCATCGAGCTTCGTCGTCCCCAGCAACGGGACGAGATGGACTCGAAGGATGGACTCCTTCGAGGACACCGTGCTTGGCTTCTGGCGGTTTGCCCGCGCGTAGCCGTCCAGGAATCTAAGCGCGAACTCCGCGAGTGTTGGGACCTCCCTTCTTGGTTCTGGTGGCTCTTCTGCCATTTTCTCGCGATGCTCCAGGATGAGCGCGCGTTCACGATGCTCACCCCAGCGTTTCGCGCCAGACTTGGATCCAATCGGGGCCTTCCGGCGTTCCCTGAGGTTGGTTCCATCCGGCAACACCGTCCGAATGTCGACTTCCCAGCCACCACGTTTGTATCGTCTCACCGTTACGCTCATCGCCTTTGCTCCTTTGGCGATGGCGCACGACTTTCGTCGAGCCATCGTAGCAGATCGTCCCGCCGGATGAGCATGCGGCGACCGATGCGGGTGACCCCGGGCAGCTCGCCCCGGTGGGCCATGGAATAGATGGCCTTGCGGGTGGTCCGCAGCAGGTCCGCCGTGTCGTCGGCCGTCAAGAGGTATGGGAAGTGCTTCTCAAGGAGATCGTCCAAGGAAGCGCGCCTGGAGGAACTCTTGTGAATAGCCCGTTCCAGCAATGGCATCCTCGTCCTTGAGTCGCAATCTCAAACTATGCAAACAGCACCGATATAAGTATAGCATGTGCTATATACCATTGCAACGGAGATCGTACCCTTTCTTTCAGAACCACGAAGGACTCACACCCGCGAACCCATCTCAGGATGGCTGAAAGCGAGCGGCAATCCCCTATAATGCGACCGTGCGGCTTGCGTCGCCGACGGGGACCGGGAAGACCAGCCGCCTGGAGATGTGACATGGCTCTCTTCGAAATGTCGGGTGACGAGCTCCGCGCCCTCGAGCTGACGACGTTTCGCGATCAGGCAGTCCGGGAGCGCGAGGATCTCCAACGGCTTCTGCGACGGAGGACCGATGTCGTGGACGTTGACGGCGATGGACTGCTTGTCATCGCCGAGGAATTCAGCGACTGGGAGGACTCTTCGCGCCGCATCGACCTTCTAGCCATTGACCACGACGCGAACCTCGTCGTGATCGAAGTGAACAACCACCGCCTATAAGGCGGTGGCTTCAAGGATTGTCAATTGGAAATTGACTGTCATCATGAACGGGCTCGCCTTCCTGGTCGTCTATGTATTGCTTAACCATCTCGTCTGTAATGGTTCCGGAACTGACCGCCAGATATCCTCGGGCCCAGAAGTGCCGCCCCCAAAACTTCTTCCTCAGGTGGGGAAACTCCTGAAGGAGTACCCGAGAGCTTATGCCTTTTAGCCATTGCACGATCGTACTGATATCCTGATGCGCACGGTGAGACAGGAAAACGTGGACGTGGTCGCGTGCAACTTTCCCCGAAAGGATGTGCAGCTCGTGTTCCATCGCGATCTGCCGGATGAGATCGCGCACACGAACCGCTATTGGACCCACCAGCACCTTTTTCCGATATTTCGGTATCCACACCAGCTGCACTTTCAGGTCCGTTTTCGTGTGCGCTCCGTATCGGTAGTGGCGCACGCGACCACATTACCACGATCCTCTCTTCGCCTGAAGGCGAGGGGTTTCCACCATCCCCGAAGGGGACACTAAAGCGCGGGGAGACGGGCGGGCACATGGAGCTGCAGGCGATCCGCTACGCCGCGATGGTCTCGTCGATGACTTTCGAACGGGCTGTCTCTGCGTTCGCCGAGTTTCTCCGGGTTCATGACGACGAGCGCCAAGCGCAAGAAACGCTGTTGGATTTCCTGGGTTGGGATGAGCCGCGCGAGGAGGACTTCGGCCGGGATGTGCGGATCATCCTTGTCGCGGCTGATTTCTCGCGCGAGTTGACGAGCTCGGTCTTGTGGCTCAATGAGCGCGGACTCGATATCCGGTGCGTTCGCCTGAGACCCCATTCATTAGATGGGCGCATCGTGCTCGACGTGCAGCAAATCATCCCGCTACCGGAGGCGGCTGACTATGCGGTCCGTTTCGCGGAGAAGACGCGACAGGAACGGCGCGCGATAAAGGAACGGGCACCATGGACGGGATTTTGGTTCGTCAACACCGGCATGAAGCATCCCCAACTCCCTGAGTCTCACGGCCGTCACTGGAACAACTGTTGCCGCCTCGGCTACGTCGCCGCAGGTGGTGGACTGAAGTGGTCCGGCGCATTGAAACGGCTCAAGCCCGGCGATCATGTGTTCGCATATGTGAGCAAGGCCGGCTACGTTGGATACGGCACGGTCAGCCGCGCGGCGGCGCCGGTCCACCTCTTCACCCTCGCCGACGGCCGTTCGCTCAACGATCACCTCAGTGGTGCCTGGAGGAACCACGAGCGCAGCGAGGAGACGTGGGAGTACGCCGTCGGTGTCGACTGGATGAATACTTTCAAGATCGACGAAGCCAGGCGGTTCCCAGGCGTGTTTGCGAATCAGAACGCCGTGTGCAAGTTGCGCCATCCGGAAACGCTGCAGTTCCTCCTCAAGGAGTTCCGAGTCGCCGTAGATTCGGTCTTGCCCGCACCAACCGAATCAGAGTCCGATGTTCCCGCTGACTAGATCAACGTTCCGAGACGGCCACCAGTGAGAACCGTGGCCGGAACGCCCAATTCGGCGAAAGGTGCGGAATCCGAGGCGCACGCGAAGTGCTCCTTCTTGCACCTGCCAGTACGTTTCCTGGACGGTTCCCCGCGAGTGAAGTGGCATGTCTGGGCTCCCGCTTGGAGAGCAATCCCATTCGCACATAGAATACATAGCGACAGCTAAACTTCTGGTGACGACACGTCTGCCGGGTGCGTCGTTGATTCCCAAGAGGAAACCTGGGCCTTGAACACCGAGCAAAGCCGAGAGAAGTTCCGCAAGCGCCTGCGAGAGTGGCGTCTCAAACGGGGCCTCACTCAGGAGGAGCTCGCAGAGAAGGCCGACGTGCCAACCATAAGTGTGAGTCATTTCGAGACCGGCCATCGGTTCCCGAACGCGGAGTCCCTTCGGCGTCTCGCGGACGCCTTGAGCGTGAGTACAGACTACCTCCTCGGTCGCGTGAAAACGCCTACGGGGAGAGACCTCGAGGCGGCGGACCCGGAGACCGCCGTACTATTCCGGCGTTTCCAAGCTATGTCTGCGGAAGCGCGCGAGCAAGTCAAGCAGCTATTCGAGACCGTGGACGCCATGGACAAGAAGAGACGCCGTTCGCGAGAGTCAAAATAGACGGCTGCGGCCGCTGACTTAGAGACCTTTCATTTGTGCCACCGTAGTATTGAGGGTACTATCATAGTGTGTGCAAGTCGTAGCCAGCGTCGCGACGTGATGACTCCGGTAAGAATCGCCCTCGTGCGCCAACACTTCGACCCGATGTCCGTGTGAGGCCTGGTGCGGATTGCAGATTGACAAAGTCATCTGGCTTGATGATGTCGTAGAAAAGCTCGAGCGCAAGCACGGCGTTGAAAAGACTGAAATCTGGGAGCTACTTCAGAGCAAACCCAAATTTCGCTTTATCGAAAAGGGCCACCACGAAGGTGAGAACGTCTATGCTGCTCTCGGACGGACCGGCGCGGGAAGATACTTAATTGTCTTTTTCGTCTACAAGATGACGAATGCCGCTCTGGTGATTTCGGCTCGTGATATGACACGGGGCGAACGGAAACGCTATGAAAAAAAGTAGGAGTTCGATATCCAAGGCCACGTCCTACCAGGAAATGGGCGAGTATTGGGATCGGAAAGATCTCGATGAGATCTGGGACCAGACCGAGCCCGCGGAGTTCTCTGTAAGTCTCCAATCGGAAGCGAACTATTACCCGATCGATTCTGCGCTGTCAGAAAAGATTCGCGCCTTGGCGAAACGGCACGGCGTCTCTCCCCAGACCTTGCTGAACCTCTGGGTTCAGGAAAGGCTCCGAGAAGAAAAGACTTGACAATCCTTCTCTTGCTTCGAGAGCACTCGCACTTGAGGTTCACGCCAACCAGACGACTCGCCTTTTTTCAGAAACCGACCGACTTGCTGAGATGTGCACGAAACGTGACCTTGGGTAGTGATGTCTGCGCATAACGGCAAGTCCGCGAACCCACCGCTCTAAGGCAAGATCGGCTCAAAGGGACACGTCTATGAGCTGTCGGAGCCGTTACATAGTGTCCGCCCAGCCTCTGTCACGTCCCGGCGTCGTGTAGGATCGCCGGGACACGCTCGACACCCGTCACCAGAAGAGGCCCTAGCGCGGGCGTGGACGACGTAGACCAGGTGGTCCGCGCTGTCGGCAACGTCTTGGACCGTGATTGGGGCGCGGCCTTCTCTATGATCCCCTAGTCCCCTCCTCACGCCGCCGCCCGGGTCGGCTGAAAGCACGTTCTCTGCTCAACCATCGTCTGGATTGCCTTTTCCGCACTATTCCCAAGCGTCACCATTGTACGCGCCCGACACGAATGGCTGGGCCCGAAGGGTCGCCACAAGAGGGAATCCATTGCATAATTGAGGAGGGGTCCCCTAGCCTCCGGGTCCAATTTGATGGAATCTGAGCCGCTCCTCGCACGTATCGTGCCCTGTCCCCACTGCGGAAGGCAGAACCGTCTGCAGTCGCACGTATCGGCGGCTGATGCAGTATGTGGAGAGTGTCGAGCCCCGCTCGGTGCGGAATCCGTTACCGTCCAACGACCCGTAAACGACAAGGCCGCACGTCTCTTTCGCTTCCTTAAGGAGCTCGTGGAACTTCGGGGTCGACCGGTCCGTGTTATTGACCGCTACGAAAGCGTTCTCTGGTTCCACGACATTCCCGACCACCCTCTGTGCCATCGACTGGACTGGTCTCCAGAAACAATCGTCGAGCCGTCGGAGGTGTGGCTCGAGGTCCAAAAACCCAACTTGAGCGCCCCACCGCCTCTACCCGAAGCGCTTACACTCTGGATCGATCTCCAGAAGCTCAAGGACTCCAACAACGCTCCCGTTTTGCGAGAGCGCATCCCGACGGGACCTTCCGACAGCGGCGACGGTCAGGAGTTCCTCCTTCTGAGTGAACAGGCGGAACTCCAAGTGTTGTGGGCGCGCTACCTCGAAGATCAGTGGAACCCGTGGGCGGAGAAAGATCGCGCCCTTCGTCCGGTTCAGAAGGTCTACAACGCGCTCTTCTCTATCTACCAGAAGCAGAAAAAGCTTGGCGAGGCTTTCGACGTCGTCGTGGGCCTTGGCCTACTCTCCTGGACTACACCCTCCAATCACGATATTCGACGTCATCTCATAACTGCCCAGGCAAGCCTCACGTTCGTTCCCGAACGCGGCCTTCTTTCAGTCGGCCCCGCCGGCGAAGGGGCGAATCTGCGTCTTGAACAGGATATGCTCGATCCTCAGTTCCGGCCTTCTCCAAGCGAACAACTTTCGGTGGAGAGACGTCTCAAGGAATTGGGGGACGATATCGGCAGTTTGTCCGAGCTAACTGGCATCCTAAAACAGTGGGCCCATGCGTTGGCACCCGACTCTGAGGTCCATACAGGTCTCCAGCCATCTCTCGGACACGCCTCTCATCCCAAAGTCACCCTCGCGCCCGCAATGCTCCTCCGCGAGCGCACCGAGCGGAGCCTCGTGCGGCTAATGGAGGAAATCCTCGCGAAGGTGGAGGCTGGCGAGCCGATCCCGGAGGGTATCGAGCGCCTCGTCGAAATCGTTGAAGAAGCAGGTTCCGAAAACCGCAGCTCCGACGATCGCGATGCCGCAGCGGGGCTGTCGGAGGTCTTCTTCCCACTGCCTGCGAACGAGGAGCAACTCGAGATCGTCGAACGCCTCGTCACGCACCAGGGCGTCCTGGTGCAAGGTCCGCCCGGAACGGGGAAGTCCCACACTATCGCGAACCTCGTGAGCCACCTGCTTGCGACCGGCCAGCGCATCCTCGTGACAAGCCACACCGCGCGGGCGCTCAAGGTGCTAAAAGACAAGATCCCTCGGCAAATCGCCCCCCTCTGCGTCCAACTCCTTGGGAACGATCTGGATGCCCTCGAATCTCTAGAGGATTCGGTCCGGGGAATCACTGACCGGTTCCACAGTTGGAGTACGTCCCGGCATGAGGCACGCGTAGGCGAACTAACTCAGAAGCTTAGGGAAACGCGTGAGCGCGAGGCGAAGGCCTCTGCAGAGCTCCGGGCGATTCGAGAAGCAGAAACTTACCGGCATCCGCCGCGATTTGGCTCCTACGAGGGCACGGCGCAGCAGATCGCGACTCGTCTGAGAGCTGAGGAACCGCAATACTCGTGGCTTCCGACGATTCAAAGCGAGGATATGGAGCCACCGCTAACGGATGCGGAAGCTGCGGAGCTCCTCGGTCTGCTCCGGCGGATCGACCCCGAGCTTGAGTCCGAGCTCGCAATGACCTTTCCCGATACGACGTCGCTGCCTGAACCGGATCTTTTCGCCGACTCAGTACAAAGAGAGGCCGACGCAAGAAACGCGGCCGAAGGCGTCCCTTCGAACAGCGAGGCCGCGGAAGTCATGCTTGGGCTTCCCCGCGAAACTCTCGTCAAGCTCAGAGAAGGAATGCGCGTCCTAGATCGATCCCTCGACCGGCTGCAGCAGTCTTCGGAGCATTGGGTACGCGATGCCGTCAAGCAATGTCTTGAAGGGCGTGCGGCATTCTGGCGTCAGCTCCTGTCGACAACGGCGAAACAACTTGCGGTCGTCCAGTCCATCGTCTCCCGAGTCTCCGGCCTTCATATCACTGGTCTACCGGAGCGCGACCGCACCCGAATTCGAGCGGAGGCCCAAACCCTCCTGGAACATCTCGAGTCGGGAGGATCCCTTGGATTCTGGATCTTTCGGCCGAAAGCAATTCGTCCGTCCTTGTACCTCGCAACAAATGTCCGCGTCGATGGACGCCTTTGCGACGCGTCTCAACAGCTTCGAGTTCTGATGGATTGGATTGACACCGCGGAGGCGGTCTACGCGCTCAGGAAAGCGTGGTGGTCACGCGCCCAACCAGCCTCAGGCTCTCTCGCCGAACAGGCGGCGTACTTCTCGGACCTTCGATCCCTACTCGAACGCATTCTCGGGCTCACGGATATAGTCGACTCCATCAACACCCAACTCGCCTCCATTTCTGAGGTCTCGGCTCCCGCATGGCACGACTTCGAGAGAGTGGCTCATTTTCGCGAGGCGCTCACAAGAGCCATGCTGCGTCATGATCTTCTTGAGGCTCGTGAATTCTTCGATATGCTCGGGCGTCGACTGGCTAGCGCGGCCGCAAACAACGGCTCCCACCCGATCGCCTCGCGGCTTCGCGATGCCGTGCAGAATCGCGAGGTGGAGAGGTACCGTAAGGAGCACGCGCAGCTGACGCGTTACGAGGCCTTGCGCCAGGATCTCGGCAGGCGCGACGAGTTACTCAAGCTGTTGCAACGAGACGCCCCCGACTTCGAGCGGGTCCTCCGCACGACAGCGACGGCCGACTCATGGGATGAACGTGTCGGCCAACTAACCAACGCTTGGAACTGGGCAAGAGCGGACGCGTGGCTGAAACGGCTGAGCGATCCTGACTCGCTGCACCGTGCCTCCGGCCACGTTGAGGCTCACCGAACGGCGATACGAGTTCTGCTCGCCGATCTGGCTGCCGAGAAGGCCTGGGCGCATTGCTTCGCTCGAATGACCGAGCGCGAACGGCAGCACCTTGAGGCTTGGAAGATGGCGATGAGCCGCATCGGAAAGGGGACTGGGAAGTATGCCGCGAAACACCGCCGCGCGGCTCGCGAGCATATGGAGGAATGCCGCTCCGCAATTCCAGCCTGGATCATGCCCATCTATCGTGTGGCCGAGACCGTTCGGGCGACGAGAGACCTTTACGACGTCGTGATTGTCGATGAAGCGAGTCAGTCTGGAGCAGAGGCCCTCTTTCTCAACTACCTCGCCCGCAAGGTGGTCGTTGTCGGAGACGACAAGCAGATCAGCCCCGAGTTCGTCGGTATCAACCGCGAAGATGTCGACGCTCTGCGCCAGAAGTATATACCCGATCTCCCGCACAGCGACGCGTACGGTATCGAGAACAGCTACTTCGACCAGGGCGCGATTCGTTATCCCGGTCGAATACGGCTGCGAGAGCACTTCCGCTGCATGCCAGAGATCATTCAGTTCTCAAACAACCTATGCTACGCCTCCGAACCGTTGATTCCGTTGCGCCAGTATGGCACGGGCCGACTGACTCCTGTGGTCGCTACCAGCCACATTGAAACCGGTTATCAAGAGGGGCGCTCACCCAGTATCATCAACCCACCCGAGGCCGACGCCATCGTCAATCGCATCTTGTCATGCTGTGAAGATGTGGCCTACGAGGGGAAGACAATCGGCGTCATAAGCCTTCTCGGTCGCGATCAGGCAAGACACATCGAGGAAAAGCTCCTGGAGGCCCTGGGGCCGGAGAACATGGAGAAACGACAACTCGTTTGTGGCGACGCGTACGCCTTTCAAGGTGACGAGCGCGACATCATGTTCCTGAGCTTGGTCTCGGCGCCCACCGAAGGCCACCGCATCGGAACCCTCGCGACCGAGGCTGCGAAGCGCCGCTTCAACGTTGCCGCAAGCCGCGCCCGCGACCAGATGTGGTTGTTTCACAGCGCCACGCTCAATGATCTTAGCCCAAGAGATCTCCGCTACAGCCTTCTCGAGTATTGCCTCGACCCCGGCGTCAAGCAACCACCCGACCCAGGCATCAACGTCGGTGAACTCGAACGGGTGACTTTGAAGCGACGTGCCGGAGATCCCGTGCTACCACCCTTCGAAAGCTGGTTCGAGATTGATGTCTTCCTCCAGATCGCCCGCCGACAATACCGTGTTCTGCCGCAGTTCGACCTTGCCGGCTATCGAATCGATCTTCTGATAGAAGGTCTCCAGGGGCGGCTCGCCGTCGAATGTGACGGGGACGTTTGGCACGGTCCCGACCGCTACGAGGAAGACATGGCCCGGCAACGAGTCCTCGAACGCTGCGGCCTGCGTTTCTGGCGAGTGCGCGGGAGTTCATTCTATAGGAGTCCGGATACAGCGATGAAGACTCTGTGGGAAACGCTCGAGGAAACTGGAGTATCACCCGGAGCATCTTAGCGTTCGGGATTGAGGTGGGCGGATATCCCAGAAGTGCACGCTGGGCTGGATCGAAGCTTAGGGGAGGCCACTTCAGAGACCGCTCTGAGCATATCGTGCGGAATCGAGGTTACGACTTTGGTTCGGCCCCGAAGGTATTAAACATCCTTGCTCACAAAGGGCTCCTCGCTGCGGCGCGGCAATACCGTAGAGCAGGACTCCTTCGAGGGTTTACCTCGTCAAGGAGCGCGGCATTGACCGTGATTCGCCACCGTTCAAGGGGGTTCTGCATCGCTGGAAGATCGAACGCGCTCGGGCCCAGGAACGAGCACCGGGTGCGGCGCCGGGGCGCCATCGACCCCGAGGCCCGGCGCGTGCACGCCAGGAGGCTCTCGAGCTCATCCCAGGCTGCGAGGCGCTCCGAAATGCGGGAGGACTTCGAGACGTTCCTGGCCTGGAGCCATGGGGTAGCCCGGGAGTCGCCGGACTAGGAGACGTTCATCACGGCTTGGGGCACGTACAAAAGGGAACGAGAAGGCGGGACGTGCGGATCAGGGGGCGAACCGCCAGCGCGCCACCGGTGTCAGGAGCTCGATCCGGTTCTCCAGGAGAACCTCCATCTGCTTGTCCGCCGGAAGAGCTTCGAACTCGGCCTTGGTCATGCCTCTGACGACGAAATCACCGCGGTCCACGCGCTTCGTCAGGAACTCGTCCACCTCTTCCCAGTTTTCGGCCTTCCCGAGCACCCGGTCGGTAACCTGCGGAAGTCTGTCCAGGTGGTCCCGTTTTGCCATGTCCTCCATGTTATCGCTCATCGGTCAGAGCCTCCATCGCGTGGTCAAGCCGAAATCGCTACGCCGCCCTACTCGGTCTTCTATACGAATATACGAAATCCGAAGTTGCCTTGGCCGCCAGCAGCCGAGCAGAATACACATAGGGTTGTCCCACCATAAAGGGTCCTGGCTTGCCTGCCTTCTCGGACTTCAACTCGTTTGTGGAACCGGCCCGGTGAGCCGTAACGTATCGCAGGAATCCGGCGCGGACAGCATGAGCACCTTGTAGCGTTCTTCCTCTTGCCGCCGGCTGTTCTTTGATCAGCCGCTCCACAAGCTAGCCAAGCCTCCCCGCGTGACTGCCCCGTGCCTGGATTTGTCCCTTGGAAGGGACGCTGCCGGCTGACCTGTTGGAAGGGGAGGTTCGGCCGGCACCCGTACAGCATGGATTTGGTCGTACTCAGGCCGCGCAAAACTGGCGGCAAGCACCACTTGTTATTCCTCGCACGCACTTCAAGGCCGCTGCGGCTGGAGCTACGCGGCGAGACTAGTTCGCTTGCCATTTTTCCACTAGGCGCGGCACCTGGCTGGCGTCAACCTCGCAACCCTCTGGATAAGCTTGGGAGCTAAGAGTCTCCACGAGAATCTCTCGCGCCCGCGCGTCTGAATTGAAGGGCCTCAAGAATTGGGCCACGACCGCCGCTCGCTGGAGATCAAGTTCATCAAAGGCTTCTAAGGCGCATGCCAACGACGCCAATCCTCGAGCGTAATACTCAGATTGGTGACCCATCATTGTGTACGTCACACCAAGATTGAAGTGAGCCACGGCGAAATCAAACGGATTATCTAGACGTGATGTGTATTTTAGGCTTTCGGTCAGGGCAGCCTGGGATCGTTTAAGATTGCCCGTCCAATCTTCGTGTGTGGCGAGCTCGGCGTACGCGGAACCGAGGTTACTGTACACCCGAGCGTATAGAACCCGATCAATGCGTGAATCCGGAGACAAAAGGTTGATTGCGGTCCAGTACGTGTCAATTGCTAAGTTGAGATTCGCGACAGGTTCCTCGTGCGCCGCCAGCTTTTCGTGCGCGACGCCAAGATTATTCTGCGCAAGGGCAAAGTAGTCTGGTTCTTCTGTCTGGTCGAGGTATTTCAACGCAGCGCTATGATCTGCGATGGCGAGGTTGAGATGATGGCCGGCGTCCTCCAACTCCGCGAGCTTCTCGTGTGCCACGCCACGGTATGTATGAATGGTACCAACCATAATCCGGTCTTGCACTCTGGACGCGAGTGCCAAGGCGTTGTCATACTCTTTGAAGGCTCTGTTGAGGTTTTCGACTGGATCACCATATTCCATCAATCGCCTGTAGATTATGCCGCGAGAGATATGGCTGGCGACCTGAACGACCGACTCGCTGCTACCGACGAGCTGCTCAAACAGGACCAATGAACGCTCTAAGTGATGTCGCTCATACTTACCGTAGAGCCCCTGGCATGCGATGGCATTAGCTTCGTACAGTTGGACAATGTCGGGCACGACCAGTTCTTCAATGGTAGTGAACTCCTCGCGCGCTTTTCGCCACTGCTGTTCGGCCGATGTGCATTCTCCTTTCATGAAGTACACACTGCCTGCAATAACCCTTGCAAGCACGGCTGTCGACTCGACATCCAATGGCGGGACCTCCGTGATACGCGGTACGGGCACGGATAGCTCTAAAGCGGGAAACCCGAACGGAGGATCAATAACCGCGATCTTAGTGAAGATGCCGCGGTCCGATTTGGTGCCAAAAACGACGATCCGTGCATTGCCTTCGCGTCCAACCTTCCTTGCCTGTTCAAATTCTTCGTCATCTGTTCGACCCGTGATGACACGTCCCAATCGTCTGACTTCCAAGAGATCGCTCAATTCGCGATCCCTTCGAATACCTTGGTTCAGCTGCTCGACAACGCCAGCTTGAATTACGCCCTCGCTGTCCAGCGCGTACTCCGCCACCCAGATTCCGACACGGCCGGGCGGCGTGCTGGCCTCCCGCTCTAACGAGAGCGGAATTGCGATTGCCACCACGCCGAGCACAATCGTCCCGCCCAAGCGCGTTACCTGTGGCGCTAGGCGAGGCTTCGTTTGTACGATGATCGTAGCTATCGTGAAGAGCAAAAGGGTTGCCAGCAACGGAACCTTCGGCGAGGTCAAGACAGTGGTTAAGGCTCCAGTCACTACAAAGACTGCGATGAGGCAAACGATGTAGGCTGCCCGGCGCGAACGGATGCGGCTGGGAACCAAAACGACCCACGACCAAGCGGAGATAATGAAAAGTGTAATAGCGAGGGACCACCTTAACGGAACTCCTATAGCAATCAGGATGCCGCTCAGTCCTCCGAAAAGAACAAAGAATGCGGGGAGAAGAAGCAGTTGACGAATTTCCCGATCACTTACTCCCTTACTACTGAGCCAGTCTTTGATATGATCGACAAGTTCCATGGAAGTCCTTCAGCGAGCCGCGTACAAGCGGCGATAGCCAAGATGCGCTTCGACGATCAGCCAACAAGGTGCAGGCACGTCGCCCTCGAAACACAAAACCCCGGTTTGGCGGAGGACCTCGAACAGTTCCTCCGCAGGAGACCTTCGAATTCGGCCTTCGTCATAGCTCGAACGACGAAGTCTCCGCGCGCCACGCGCTTATTCACGAGCACATACCGTTTTCCATGCTCCACAAAAAGGCCGTGTTCCCGCTCATGCCGACAACGTGGCCTAGGCTGTTGATGTCACTAGCCTACTCCAGGGGACCCCGGGCAAAGTCCCGAGGTTCGCCATCCCTTCGGTCGGGTTCCAAAGAAACGAAGCCGAGTCTCGAAAGCGCCAATGGTCGTCCCAACCACTTGGCTGACATCGTTGATTGCCCAGGCGTAGCTCCAGCTGTGGCCGAGCAATGTACCCAGGTCTACCATCCGCTCCTCCGCTGTCCAGATGAAGGCGCGGTCAGCGCTCCCGCCGACCACTTGATTGAGGTTGTTTATGTCCAGTGCGGCGCTTCTCCCTTCCCGGAAGCCCAAGCAGGAGATTTCTGGCTCCGAAGCGCCAGGGCACGGGCTCAGCCAAGTTTGTGTGGAAGCTGGCCCGGACGGTCCAAACCAAATCAATAGGCTTCGGGCAAATTGAAGAACACAGAAGCTGCGGTTAGCCGACGGCGGAAGAAGCATCAGACACCTGCAGCCCCTCTCTCTTGGGGTAGGTCCTGCTGAATGGGTTGGAGCTACCTCATGCAGCCCTCTATACGCTTGGAGAACGCGGACCGTCAAGCGGGAACCCTTCTCAACGAGAATGCGTAGAGAAGGGCTCAGCACAAGACCGGCCCATCCCGATGCCGCTCCCCGAATCGTGGTCTCACTCGATCCGTACTCATGAAGAGGAGTCAAAGAAACGCCCGCTTATTCTTATCAGATGGGCGAAGTGTTAATCGATTCTACAAGACTGCGGCGGAAAAATGCGCATCGCCGGGCTCTTCACCCGGAGCTCTAACGAATTACGAAAGAAGTCGCTGCCGGATTTCTCTCGACCAGCTCGGAAAGGTTGCCGCCGCCTAGGCATCCAGGGACTGAATTGCCAAGTAACCTGAAAAGTCGGCCACCAAACTTTGCTGCAAACCGCGTAGACTCGGTCCGTCGGTGGCAGGATCGCTCTTACACGCGGCGAACGAGAGAACGCAATAGACAACTAGTCTCGTTCAGAGAGAAGGGTGCTCTTGATGAGTTTCAAAGCGCTCGGTACCGATACCGCAATGGTGAGCAAAAGGAAGGAATAGCGGACGCCTTGAAGACCTTCGAAAACACGCTCAATCGACCGTGTGCGATCGACGCGGATAGAACTACGTTCCAAAATGCCACCGCGAAGAAACTGCCCGACACGGTTCGGAAACGGTTCTGTGCCGCCGGCACTCCAGAGTAGTTTCGCGGCGCTACGGTGCCTGCTGGAGTCCGGGCTTCCGGGGGTTTCGAATCCAGTGTGACACGGCCGAGAAAGTTTTGTCGTTGTCGCCCCGCACCACGTCGCGAAGTGCGCGCTTAATCTCTACTCGTCGAACGACGCCTTCCTCATCGCACCCTACAGAGCCTTGCCCTTAGTGGAAGTCCTACGGTCTCCTAACCCTAGCGTTCGAAGGGGCCGATGGATGGACAAACGAAAGCAGAGCATTGCCCGCAGGCGACATCAGGGAGGGAATATGAGCGAATCGACTGAGGTCGTTTTGACCACAGTCCCGATATCCTACCCCGAGACCATGGGGATGTCGACCGGACTCGTCTCCAAAACGTCTCCAAAACCGTGGCGCATTCCAGGGAACTCGAGAGGACTGGAGGGGACTCAGTTGTTGACCGAGGGCGTTATCGCTGAACCACTTACTGACGAAAGTCGTGCGCCATCAGTTTGTTGGAAAAGTGGTCCGAACGAATCCCCCCTTCGGCACCAATAGTGGCGGAGGATCTGCAGATGGACGTGCTCCTTCGGCGTTTCCAAAAACGGGGGGGCGGAAGCGCGCAGTCGAATCTGGCAGCTTTCGAGACCGTGGAACGCCATGGACAATAAAAGCGTCGTTCCCGTGAACCGAAATAGTGCGGCTGCGGGGCCGGCTGGGACCCTGCGCGTGCCATCGCCCTCGCGCCACTAAAGCGTGTAAGGTTACGTCTCGTCACACGAACTCGACTTTGTCGATCAGGGAGTGGAAGAAATCCGCAGACCAAATCTCAACGGACCGTCGGTCCAAAACGAACGGCAATACCTCTTCGCGGGCGCGGTCGATGTTCAGATTCTCCACGGCTTCACGGAGCATTTCCCGGAACAGGTCAGGGCCAAGTGGACCTTCAGATGTGTAGTCACTGGACTGACGCATCCTCTGCTCCAAGTGGCTTAGATGCAGCCGGGGATAGTTGGCCACATACCAGACAAAGTCGTACCAGTCCCGACCCTTTACCCGGTTGCGCCATCGGCGACAGAGGAGCGCGTGCATTTTTGCTGCAAAAAGGTCGGGGAGGCTGTAGACCCGAACCGCAAACGGGACGGGTTGCAGGATGGGTTTGACCTCCGTCTCGAACCCACCCGGCGGATCCACGTCTACCTCGAGCCGGATCTTCAGCTTCTGCTCGGAATGAAAGCCACGGAGCAATCTACGATCCGCTTCGATGAGAACCATCTGTTTCAGCGTGTTCGTCTTGATGAAAGCGGATTCGATGGGGCTCTCCTGACTCTTGTCTGTCGGCTCGAACGACACCTCGAAGCCGAAGCCTGCTAGCTCCCGCTTCAACGCGGAACCATATCTGCCGAGAGAGAAATCCCGCTCCGGCTCGAGCAACGAAAAACTCAGGTCTTCGGAATACCGGTCGAGTCCATACAGGATACGGAGCGCGCTACCGCCGTAAAACGCAGCCCGTTCAAAGAACTTGCTGCGCCACAGTCCAAGCAAAGCTAGTTGCTGGAGGATCTCCCGAAGTGCGGCAACGTTTTCTTCAACCGTGTCGCGGGAGTAACGCTCGAACATGCGTTGAATCGCAGGATTCACGGACCTGTTCCCTCCGCCTGGCAGAGGTAGTCACGCAGCAAGCGAATCTTCCTCGACCCATACTGCTGTGCGATGAGGTCCAGCATCGTCCGGTCGATACCGCTTAATGCGTCGAAGCCGATGCGCAGATCTTCGTGCAAGTACGCGCGGAAGTCCCCTGTTTTTCGTGGAGTGAACCGATGGTCGGTCCAAATCTTGTCGACCAGGGCCTTGGCGGGTGTGGCTATCAGGAAACGCTGGTCTGCCTCCAGTGTTTGCTGATCGATGCCGATCGAGTACTTGCGACACGACAGCCTCCGGTACGCAAACAACCCCATCGGCGTCTCGAACCGGCGAGATCGAGACAAAGTGACGGACGTCACCACCACGACTCTCTCCGGAATGAACCCGTAGTAGCTGAGTGCGTAGTCGAGGCTGATATACGAAGGTCCATAGATCAAGTTCGCCAGAATCTCGCGAGACCAGGGACCGCGTCGGTAGTCCTCCCCGAAAACGTAGACTCCCTTCTTTACCCTGATAATTTCGCCGGCCTTCAGCATGCTCCGAACCTTGTCCCGCGGCTTGGTGTACCCCGCGAGACAATCCATAAGCTGTTGATAGTCAAACACTTCCGAATTGATGGCTCGACGAAGAGCCTCAATGGCGGCCATGGGTTCAGTTTGTCAAAATTCGACCAGTATGTCCAC
>Ga0326597_10004925_pt1 | contig 18654 bp, 21 predicted proteins | sample RVTome_12_FD_203789 | JGI IMG/M metagenome (GOLD analysis project Ga0326597, IMG submission 203789) | Soil microbial communities from uranium-contaminated site in the Upper Colorado River Basin, Wyoming, United States - RVT100D185 | ecosystem: Environmental > Terrestrial > Soil > Contaminated >... | reverse complement strand
GACGGTCGGCCGAGCCGTCGGCGCGTTCGGCGAGTAACGCCAGATCGTCGGACAGGACGGCGGCGCGGTCGATCCGTATCTGCAGCCCGACGGCGGCGTCGGCCAGCGTCGTCTTCAAGCCGGCCACACCGCGCTCGGCCTGCTCGGTGGCCTGGGCGAAACGCACGATCAGCGCCTCGAATTCGGTGCGTCCGCGGCGCAGCTCGTCGAGCCGGCGCGCGAGCCGCGCGGCATAAACCAGCGTCGCGACCAGCAAGATGGCGAGCCCCGCGTCGATAAACACGCTGTAATTCATCGCACCGTCCCTATTTCACCATCCGGTCGGCGATCTTGATGGCGATGCAGCCGTTGCTGCGTCCCATCCGGCCGCGGAACATGTCCACATCGCCGCTGCGCAATTTGACCGGAGTAGTCGCGATCGAGTTCAACTCGAGCCGGCTGCCGACGCGCCAGTTCAGCACTTCGCCGAGCGGCAGAGGGAACTCGTCGAGCACGGCCTTGATCTTGACCTTGGTGTGCCACAGCTCGCCGGTCAGATGACTTTCCCAGATCGAGTCGCGGCCGAACTTTTCGCCCATGAACATCTGAAGCAGGAGCTCGCGCACCGGTTCGAGCGTGGCGTAGGGCAGCAGCAGCTCGAGCCGGCCGCCGCGGTCCTCCATGTCGACGCGCAGGCGCGCCAGCACCGCGGCGTTGGCATGACGGGCGATTGTCGCGAAGCGCGGGTTGGTTTCCAGCCGTTCGAAGCGGAAGGTAACGGGCGACAACGGGTCGAAGGTCGCCGACAAGTCGTTGAGGACGACCGCGATCATGCGCTCGACCAGATTGCGCTCGATCGTCGTGTAGGGGCGCCCCTCGATGCGCATCGCGGCCGTGCCGCGACGGCCCCCGAGCAACACGTCGACGATCGAGTAGGTAAGCGAGCTGTCAACGGTAATCAGGCCGAAATTGTCCCATTCCTCGGCCTTGAACACACCGAGCATGGCCGGCAGCGGGATCGAGTTCAGATAGTCGCCGAAGCGCGTCGACGTGATGCTATCGAGCGAAACCTCGACGTTGTCCGAGGTGAAGTTGCGCAAGGACGTCGACATCATGCGGACCAGGCGGTCGAAGACGACCTCGAGCATCGGCAGCCGCTCGTAGGACACGAGCGCGCTGTTGACGATCGCCTGGATCCCGGACTTGTCGTCGTCGCCGTCGGCGCCGCCGGCGAGTCCGAGCAGGCTGTCGATCTCTTCCTGGTCGAGGACGCGGGTCGAGACCCCGGCGCCCTGCTCCGCCGTCGCGGCTTCGCCGCCGGCCATCGCCTCCCATTCGGCGGCAGCGGCGCGCTCTTCCTCGCTGAGCTGTTCGGTATCGGCCGTGTCGGACATTTCGGACCCGCTACTGGACGAGCATTTCCTTGAACAGCACGTCCCTGATTTCGACCGGCTTGACCGCGGCGTTGATGCGCAGCAGCAGCTCCTCGCGCAGTCGATAAAGGCCCGCCGAGCCCCGCAGATCCTCGATCCGCAGCTCGCGCAGATAGACTTGGAAGCTGTCGACGATGCGCGGCAGGACGGCTTCGATCTGCGGCACCGATTCCGGATCGGCCAGCTCGAGGCTGACGCGCAGCTTGAGGAAATTGGCGCGCTTTCCGCTCGAGCTGAGGTTCACCAGTATTTCGGGCAGCTCGTAGTAATGGCCGGGGCCGCTTTCGACCGCCGCCGCCTCCGCGCCCGCCTCTTCGCCGAGGCCGAGCAGGCCGTCGGCCAGGCCGGTGAAATAGACGGCGGCGCCGGCGACCAGCAGGAGCAGCACCGGCAACGCCACGAACAACACCAGCTTCTTGCCGCTGAGGCCGCGACCGCGGGGCCGGACTTCGACCTCGTCGCCGCCTTCGCCTTCGCCGACCTCGTCCTTGTCGGGATCCGCTGCCACCGCCGCATTGGCCATTTTTTCCGCCTCTTCCCGCACCCCCGCCGCGCCGGGGGAACCGGGTCAGAAACTAAGGCTCGACGGTTAAGATCAGGTTGAGGAACCGCCGTCGGGCAGGAACTGCCGGGCAAAGGCTGCCCATCGATCGGCCGATGCGGCCGCCCGGCCCTTGCCGGCCCCCGAATTCGCGCCGGCGGCGCCCTGGCATAGGGGATGCAGGACGGGGGAGCCCGAGCGACGTCCCGGCCCGCCCGTTCCGAGCGCGGCCGCACAGGAAGCGAGCGCCATGGAGTCTCCGACCTACATCGCTCTGTCCCGCCAGCTGGTTCTGAGCCGGCAGATGGACATCGTCGCCAACAACATGGCGAACGCCGCGACGCCGGCCTTCAAGGGCGAGGAGATGCTGTTCGTCGAGTACCTGGTGCAGGCCGACCCCAACGGCGAGCCCACCTTCACCGGCCCCGACGGCGCCGTCGCCTACGTGCAGGACCTCGCGGTCGTGCGCGACACCTCCGAGGGACCGATGACGCCGACCGCCGGTCCGCTCGATTTTGCCATCCACGGCGAGGGCTACTTCGTCGTCGATACGCCGCAGGGGCCCCGCTACACCCGCCTCGGCCGATTCCAGCTCGACGCCGAAGGCCAGCTGGTGACCAGCGAAGGCCATGCGGTACGCGGCGCCGGCGGCGCGATCGTCATTTCGGCGGACGACGGCGAGATCGTCGTCGCATCCGACGGCACGATTTCCACCGAGGGCGGCCCGATCGACCGCCTGAATGTCGTGCGCTTCGCCGACGAGCAGGAATTGCGCAAGGTGTCCGGCGGCCTGTACGAGACCGACGCGACGCCGCTGCCGAACCTGGCGGCCAAAATCGTCCAGGGCATGGTCGAGGAATCGAACGTCCGCCCGGTGGTCGAGCTGACCCTGATGATGTCGGTGATGCGCAACTTCCAGGCCGCCCAGCGCATGATCGAAACCCAGGACGAGCTGCAGCGCCGCGTCATCAACACGATCGTTTCGTCCACCTGAGAACGAGTAGCAAGGGAGAATCCGGCACATGAGGTCCCTGAGCATAGCCGCGACCGGAATGCTGGCCCAGCAGCTCAACGTCGAAGTCATCTCGAACAACATCGCCAACATGAACACGACCGGCTTCAAGCGCCGGCGCGCGGAGTTCACGGACCTGCTGTATCAGGACCTGCGCCGCGTCGGATCCACCTCGTCGGACGCCGGGACCATCGTGCCGGCGGGCGTGCAGATCGGCATCGGCGTCAAGCCGTCGGCGGTCTATCGCATCACCGAACAAGGCAACATGTTGATCACCGACAACCCGCTCGACCTGGCGATCCAGGGGCGCGGTTATTTCGAGGTCGAGCTGCCGAGCGGCGACATCGGCTATACCCGGTCGGGCGCGCTGCAGCGCAGCGCCGACGGTACGATCGTCACCGCCGACGGCTACGTCGTGATGCCCGGCATCACCGTCCCGGACGACGCGACCTCGGTCACGGTCAACGCCACCGGCGAGGTGTTGGTGCAGATTTCCGGCACTGTGGCGCCGCAAAACATCGGCCAGTTCGAGCTGGCGGTGTTTGCCAACGAGGGCGGCCTGCAAGCGATCGGCGACAACCTGTTGCTGGAGACCGGGGCGTCCGGCCCGGCCATCGTCGCGACGCCCGGTTCGGCCGGCTTCGGCACGCTGCAACAGGGGTTCCTCGAAACCTCGAACGTCAACGTGGTGTCCGAGATCACCAACCTGATCACCGCCCAGCGCGCCTATGAAATGAACTCCAAGGTGATCCAAGCCTCGGACGACATGATGGGTTCGCTCACTCAGATGCGTTAGGGCCGCGACAATGCGAACTCTCCTGTTCTTCACGTTCCTCGCGCTCGCGCTGGCCGGCTTCGGCCGGCTGGAGGCGATGGCCGGGACGTCTGCCGCGCCGCTCAGCCTGCGCGCCGCGGTCAGCGTCGAGGACGCGGTGATCCGCCTCGGCGACCTGTTCGACGGCGAGCTGTCCGATCCTACGATCGCGGTCGCCCGCGCGCCCGCGCCCGGCGCCAGCGTCGTCCTCGACGCCCCGTGGCTGCTGGCGCTAGCGCGCGCCTACGACCTGTCGTGGCGGCCCGACTCGCGTTTCGAGCAGACGGTCGTGGCCCGCGCCAGCCAGGTGGTCGGCGCCGCCGAGATCCGGGCGGCGGTGATCCGGGCGGTCGCCGAACGCGGCATGACCGGCGAGCTCGACATCCAGTTCGACAGCGGCGTCGTGGCGCTGCACCTGCCGGTCGGCGTGACGCGCAGCGTGACTGTGCAGCAGCTCAATTTCGACCCGCGCAGCGGCCGCTTCGCCGGCACCGTCGCGGCCCCGGCCGAGGGGCCGGCGGCGATCCGCGGCGCCATCTCCGGGCGGGTGTTTGCGATGACCGATCTGCCGGTCGCGGCCCGCCGGCTGGTTCCCGGCGACGTCATCCGTCCGGCCGATATCGACTGGGTCTCGATACGCGCGGACCGCGTTGCGTCCAACGTCGTCGTTGACCCGGCGCAACTCGTCGGCAAGTCGCCGCGCCGGCCGATCCGCGCCGGCGAGCCCGTCCGCACCGCCGATTTGCAGACGGCCGTGACGATCAAGAAGGGCAGCATCGTGACGATGCTGCTGCAATCGCCGCAGATGACGCTGACCGTCCAGGGGCGCGCCCTGGCCGACGGCATCGAGGGTGACGTCGTGCGCGTGATGAACACCAAGAGCAACCGGATCATCACCGCGGTCGTGCTCGACGCCGGCACCGTCGCCGTCGCGGCGGACGGCGCCGGCCAATAGGAGGACGACATGCCCGCATTCCCGTGTTCGCACCGGCGAAGCCAACGCCGCCGACTCGCCACGTTTGTCGCCTTGTTGCTCGTCGGCGGCGCGCTGTCGGCCTGCAACGCCGTATCGCGGCTGGCCAGCGTCGGCGAGACGCCGCCGCTGACCGACATCCGGAATCCGACGGCGGCGCCCGGTTACCAGCCGGTCAGCCTGCCGATGCCGGCGCCGATGACCGAGGAGCGTCAGGCCAACTCGCTGTGGCGTCAGGGCAGCCGCGCCTTCTTCAAGGACCAGCGCGCCGGCCGCATCGGCGACATCCTCACCGTCATCATCGAGATCAAGGATGAGGCGAAGCTGAGCAACCAGACGACGCGCACCCGGGGCGCCGGCGAGGGCGCCTCGCTCAGCTCCTTCCTCGGGTTCGAGGCGGAGCTCGGCAGGATCCTGCCCGATGGTTTCGATCCGACGAAACTGATCGACGCCGAAAGCGACAGCAACAGCAGCGGCACCGGCAGCGTCGACCGCCAGGAGGACATCAAGCTGCGCGTTGCCGCCCTGATCACGCAGGTGCTGCCGAACGGCAACCTGGTCGTGTCCGGTCGCCAGGAGGTGCGGGTCAATTTCGAGGTGCGCGAGCTGCAGGTCATGGGGGTGATCCGCCCCGAGGACATCACCTCGACCAATACCATCGACTACGACAAGATCGCCGAGGCGCGCATCGCCTATGGTGGCCGCGGCCACATCACCGACGTGCAGCAACCGCGCTACGGTCAACAGGTGTTCGACGTCCTGTTCCCGTTCTAGGGCCGGACGGTCAGTCGTCGCGGTGGGTGCGCTCCATGCGCTCGTGGCGCTCCTGCGCCTCGATGCTGAGGGTCGCGATCGGCCGCGCCTCGAGCCGGCGCAGGCTGATCCGCTCGTTGGTCTCCTCACAGAAGCCGTAGGAGCCGTCCTCGAGGCGACGCAGCGCCTCGTCGATCTTGGCGATCAGCTTGCGCTCGCGGTCGCGTGTGCGCAGTTCGAGCGAGCGGTCCGTCTCCAGCGATGCGCGGTCGGCGATATCCGGTTCGGACAGGCTTTCTTCCTGCAGGTGCTGGAGCGTCTCCGTCGAGTCCTGCAACAGCTCCGTGCGCCAGGCGAGCAGCTTCTGGCGGAAGTATTCCGTCTGCATCGGATTCATGAATGGCTCGTCCTCGGTCGGACGATAGTCGGGCGGCAACAACGGCTTCATGCAGTCACGCTCACATTCACCCAGTGGTCCCGCTGCCGAAAAGCAGCCGCGGAGTATATGGCTTTTCCGTTCCGCCGCAAGCCCGAGTATGCCCGACCCGGGTGAGAACATATCCTTGAAATGTAACGATAAACCTGTGGCGCGCTCAGGCGGACCAGGACAGTTTGGCCAGCTCCACGGCGGCGCGCAGGTCGATGTGGTCGAGCAGGTCGGCGAGACGTGGGTCGTCGACGTCGCCGCGATGCGCGCGCAGGACCCGGGCCAGATCCTCAAGATCCGCCAGCGGAATGGCGCCGACGAGCAGGCCGTGGCGGATATCGTCGAGCCGATCCAGCAGCTCGTTGCCGCGCCGGCGGGCAAGCCGCCGGCGCTCGGTCGGGTCCGTCACCTCCTGCAAGGCGAACACCCCGTTGAGCGCGTCGATGCGTCCGGCGGCGCCGACGCCGGACGCGGGGGCGTCCTCGGCCAGGGCCCTGGCGAAGCCGCCGGATTTGGCCGGGCCGGCGGCGCCGTTGCGGCGCACGGCCATGGGCCGCTGAGGCGCGGCGGGATCGATTTTCATGCCGGTAGGGGTACCGAATGGATCATGCGGCAAGTATTAGGACATTGCGGGTAAAGAAGCGCTTAAGCGCGGCCGGCCGGATCGCGCCCGGGCGGCAAGTCCTGCCGGGTCGCCGGCAATCTTTGCCGGGTCGGCGCCGTCGGCCGCCCCGCCCGACACCCCCCGCGTCGAGCGAAACGCGCCCCGTTCAACGGCTTGCGCAATTCGACCGCGATGGCACGCGGCACGCTAGACAACTCCCCTGACCATCGCGACCGAATGAACAGGGGCGACATGCGTCTCACTCATCGCCGACGGCTTCCGCTTCGCTCGCCGCCGCGCCGCCTCGGCGCGGCGCGGACGGCGATCCGAGCGCTGTCGGCGCTCGGCGCGGCGGCATTGCTTCTCCTCCCCATCGGCGCCGGCGCTACGTCGCGCATCAAGGACATCGCCGACTTCGAAGGCGTGCGCCATAACCAGCTCGTCGGCTACGGCCTGGTGGTCGGATTGAACGGCTCCGGCGACAGCTTGAACAAAGCCGTCTTCACGCGCGAAAGCCTGATCGGCATGCTCGAGCGGCTGGGCGTCAACGCACGCGACGCCGACCTCGACACCGACAACGTCGCGGCCGTGATGGTGACCGCCCTGCTGCCGCCCTTCGCGCGCCAGGGCACGAATATCGACGTCCAGGTCTCCGCCCTCGGCGACGCCAAGAGCCTGCTCGGCGGAACGCTGCTGGTCACGCCGATGCTGGGCGCCGACAGCGAGGTCTATGCGGTGGCCCAGGGACCCGTCGCCATCGGCGGGTTCAGCGCCGAAGGCGACGGCCAGTCCATCACCAAGGGCGTGCCCACCGGCGGCCGCATCGCCAACGGCGCCATCATCGAGCGCGAGCTCGCCTTCGACATGGCGCAGATGCGCACAGTCAAAATCTCGCTGCGCAACCCCGACTTCACCACCGCCCGGCGCATCGCCGACGCGATCAACCAGCACATCGGCGAGCCCGTCGCCGAGCCGCTCGACCCCGGCACGGTGCAGCTCGCCGTGCCGTCGGCCACCGGCTCGGCCACCGTGGCGTTGCTCACGGCGATCGAACAGCTTCCGGTCGAACCGGACCAGATCGCCCGCGTCGTCATCGACGAGGAATCCGGCATCATCGTGATGGGCGAAAGCGTGCGCATCAGCACGGTCGCCATTGCCCAGGGCAACCTGACCATCCGCATCACCGAATCGCCGCAGGTGTCGCAACCCAACGCCCTGTCCAACACCGGCACGACGACGACGGTGCCGCGCACCGACATCCAGGTGGACGAGCAGTCGAACAATAAGCTGGCGGTCCTGCCCTCGGGCGTCAGCCTGCAGGAACTCGTCAACAGCCTGAACACGATGGGCGTCGGCCCGCGCGACATGATCGCCATCCTGCAGGCGATCAAGTCGGCCGGCGCGCTGCAAGCCGACATCGAGGTGAGGTGATGGAGCTTTCGTCGCCGATCCTCGATTCGGGACTGGCGCTCGCCGCCGCCGGCGGTGGCCCGCGCCTGCCGCACACCGCCGACCCGGCGGAGGCGCGCCGGGCGGCGCAGGATTTCGAGGCTTTTTTCGTGGCGCAGGTCATGGAGCAGATGTTCGCCGGAGTCGAGCCGGACGCGCTGTTCGGCGGCGGCGCCGGCGAGCCGGCTTTCCGCTCCCTGCTGTTCCAGGAGTACGGCAAGGCAGTGGCGGGCGCCGGCGGCTTCGGCCTCGCCGACGCCGTGCAACGCGAAATTCTCCGCCTTCAGGAGGCTTGAACGGCCATGATTGCATCCGGAGCGGTCGGCGACCTGCTGGCCATCACCGCGCGGCTTATCGCCTGCATCGAACGCGAGATCGCCCTGCTGCGCGCCATGCGCCCGCACGAGTTGCAGGCGCTGCAAATCGACAAGGCGGGCCTCGCCGACGCCTATGAGGCGCATCTGCGAGCGATGCGCCAAGGCGACGGCGCCGAGGCCGCGATCAGCGAACAACTGCGCCACGAGCTCACCGAGGCCACGGAACAGTTGCAGACGGTGCTCGCCGAAAACGCCCGGGCACTGCGCGCAGTCAAGGAAGTGAACGAGCGCGTGCTGAAGGCCATCGTCGAGGCCGCCGACGAGGAACGCGGCCGACCGGTCGGCTATACCGGCAGCGGCGCGGCGCCCGGCGGGCGCGCCGCGGCCCCGGTGTCGCTGGCCGTCAACCAGCGATATTAGCGGCGATCGCGCGCAATAGCCCCGGACGGACCCGACCATGAGCCTTACCATCGCCCTGCACAACGCCTTGACCGGCCTGCAAACGAATCAGGCCGCGTTGCAGGTGACGTCGAACAACATCGCCAACGCGAATACCGCGGGCTTCACCCGAAAGATCGTCGATCAGCAGCACATCGTGCTGGAGGGCCAGGGCGCCGGCGTCGATCTGACCGCCATCCGCCGCCACGTCGACGAATTCCTGGTCACGGAGCTGCGCGCCTCGACCTCCAGCCTGGCCGGCATGCAGGCCCAGGACAGCGTCCTTCAACGCGTCCAGAACATGTTCGGGTCGCCATCGTCCGACACCTCGATCGGCGCCGCCATCAGCCGCTTCGCGACGGACCTCGCGGCGCTCGCCGCCAGTCCGGAGACCGCGTCGCTGCGCCTCACCGTCGTCGCCGCGGGCGAGGCGTTGGCGCAACAACTCAACGCCATGTCGCTGGAGGTCCAGCAACTCCGCTTCGAAGCGGACCAGAAGATCGCCGCCGCAGCCACGATCGTCAACGACCAGCTTTCGGCGATCGACGAGCTGAACGGGCAGATCTCCCGCGGCAAGGCGAACAACCAGCCGACCGCCGACCTCGAGGACCAGCGCGACATCGCCCTGGGCAAGCTCGCCGAACAGATCGGCATTCGCACCTTCACCCGCGACAACGGCGAGGTGGTGGTGTTCACGGGCACCGGCCGTGTCCTCCTCGATCAAACATTCCAGCCGCTCAGCCACGCGCCCGTCTCGTCGATGACGGCCGGCTTCGCCTATCCGGGCGTCGTCACGGGGATCATGTCCGGCGGCGTCGACATCACCGGCGATCTCTTGTCCGGGCGCATCGGCGCGCTGGTCGATCTGCGCGACGACACATTGCCGGAGCTGACGGCGGAGATCAGCCGCCTCGCCCAGACCCTGCGCGACGAGGTGAACCGCGTCCACAACGAGGGCAGCGGCCGGCCGGCGCCGACGACGCTGACCGGCAGCCGGGCGCAAGCCGGCACCGCCGCGTTGCTGGCCGGGACGGTGCGGATCACGCTCGTCAACGCCGACGGCACGCAGGCCTTCACCGGCGTCGTCGCCGCGCCGGGGGCCCTCGACGCCGCCGGCTTCGCCACCGAGATCAACGTGGTCCTGGCCGGCTTCGGCGTCGGCGCGTCGGCCAACGCGGCCGGCGGCGTCGTCACGATCAATGGCGGCGGCACCTACGGGGTGGTCTTGAGCGGCGGCACGATCACGCCGGGCGGGGGCGCGCCGGTCACGAACCTGTCTGATTTCCTGCACCTCAACGACTTCTTCGTCGGCGACGACCCGGCCGGCGCCGACCATGCCGCGGTCATCGCCGTGCGCAGCGACATCGTCAGCAACCCGCACCGCGTCTCGCGCGGGCAACTGCGCCTGGATCCCGTCGCCGGCACCTACTACCTGAGCGCCGGCGACAACACCGTGATCCAGCGGCTGGCCACCAAGTTCAACGAGCAGCTGGTATTTGCCGCCGCCGGCAACCTGCCGCAGACCGGCGCCACGCTGGCCGACTACGGCGCCACGATCCTGGCGCTGGTCTCGTCGGACTATGCCACGCTCAGTGACCAGTTGGCCCGCAAACAGGCGCTGTTCGACGAGCTGGATTTTCGATCGCGCTCGATCAGCGGCGTCAACATGGACGAAGAGTTGGCCAACATGGTGGTCCTGCAGAACGCCTACGCAGCCTCGGCGCGCATCATCACCACGGCCGCCGAGATGTTCGATGTGCTCACCGCCATGGGTCGATAGGAGCCCGCGATGATCCGAATCGGCACTTACGCGCACCAGCAGTTGACGCTTGCCCACGCGCTCAACAGCCAGCGGCAGATGCTCGACCTGCAGATCCAGGTCTCGAGCGGCAAGATCTCGCGCGACTACGCCGGTATCGCCTCCGACGCGCAGCGCCTGGTAAGCCTGGAGACGGCCCACCTCCGCGCCGGGCAGTACGTCGAGAACAACTCCCTCGTCGCGCGGCGGTTGGAGACGATGGAGACCAGCATCTCCCAGGTCTACGACACCGCCTCCCGATTCCGCACGCTGCTGGTCAATGCCCTCAACACCGACAACGCGGTGGACCTGTCGATCGCGAACGAGGCCGGCAACTTCAAGAAGGAGGTGGCCAACCTGCTGAACGTCGAGGTCGAAGGGCGCTACCTGTTCGCCGGGTCGCGCACGGACGTGAAGCCGGTCGATCTCAACGGCTGGACGCCGCCGGCGATGCCGCTGACCCCGCCGCTGACGCCGTACGCCAGCGAATACTACCAGGGCGATGCCGTGATCCTGGCTGCCGAGGCCGATACGGCCTTGTCCGTGGACTACGGGATGACCGCCAGCGAGAACGCGTTCGAATACGTGCTGCGCGCCATGCACTACGTGGAACTGACCGGCAGCGCGCCGGACCGCGCCACCCTGGAAACGGCGCTGGCGCTGCTCAACACGGCGCTCGGGACCGAATCGCCGAACGCCGCGCTTGGCGCCGACCCGATCGCGCGCGATCTCGCCGACCTGAGGACGGCCATCGGAACGTCGCGGCGCTCCCTCGATTCGGCCACCCAGCGCCTGGGGGAATTCATCCTCTACACCGAACAGAACATCGGCGACATCGAGAACATCGATGTCGCCGAGGCGATCACGCAGCTCACCGCCCAGCAGACACAACTCGAGGCGGCCTTCATGACCATCTCGCGGCTGAGCCAGCTCAGCCTCCTGCAGTTCCTGCGGTAAGCGGGCGCCCTGCCCGAACGACGCCAGCCATGGAAAGGATGACCGCCATGTCCCTCCCGCAGCCCCGGATGCCCGGCCTTGCCGCGCCGCCCGCCGTCGCCGGCGGCGCGCATGCCGAGACGATCGTCGTGGAGACCCGGTTCGGCCCGGTGACGATAAGCCGCAACGCGCTCATCGATATGCCGCAGGGACCGCTGGGTTTCGCCCAGCACCGCAGCTTCGCCCTTACCGACCTGCCCAACCCGCGGCTGAGCCAGTTCAAGCTGTTGCAGAGCCTGAGCGACGCGGCGGTTTCGTTCGTCGTCGCGCCGAGCGGGCGGGACGGCGGCCCGATCGCCGCCGCCGACATCGACGAGGCCTGCGCCGCCGGCGGCATGGCGCCGGCCGACCCGCTCGTGCTGCTCATCGTCACCGTCCGTTCGGGCGAGGCCGGCATCGTCATGTCGGTCAACCTGCGCGCCCCGGTGATCGTCGATCCGGAGCGCCGGGTCGGCCGGCAGATGGTGCTGAACAACCCCGGCTATTCGGTCCGGCACCCGATTTAGCGCGGGCGCGGCCATGCCCCGCGCCGTGGTTGACGGACGTCGTTAAAGGCTTCTTAAGCGGCGGAGGCAAACATGCAGCGGACGCCACCGACCAGGACGAGCGCCACGATGCCAGGACACGACACAGACCGCCGCCGTGCGACAGACCGGCAGGTCGTGCGCCTGCACGAGATGACCGCGGTCATCCTGTGCGGCGGCATGGGCACGCGGCTGCGCGAGGAGACCGAGTTCAAGCCGAAGCCGATGGTCGAGATCGGCGGGCGGCCGATCGTCTGGCACATCATGAAGCACTACCACTGGTTCGGCGTGCGTAACTTCGTGCTTTGCCTCGGCTATCGCGGCGACGCGATCCGCGATTACTTCCTCAACTACCAGGTGCGCAACCGGGATTTCGCCGTCGACCTCAGGACCGGCGGCGTCGAGACGCTGTCGAACGGGGCCGGCGAGGATTGGCGGGTCGTGCTGGCCGAGACCGGCGCCGAAACGCTCACCGGATCGCGCATCGCGCGCGCGCTGCACTATATCAGCGGCAACGCCTTCTTCGCCACCTACGGCGACGGCGTGTCCGACGTCGATCTGGCGGCGCTGCTCGCCCACCACCGGCGCGGCGGCCGGACCGCCACCGTCACCGCCGTGCACCCCTCGTCGCGTTACGGCGAGCTGGCGATCGGCGACGGGCTGGTCAAGTCGTTCCGCGAGAAGCCGCAGGTTGCCGAGGGCTGGATCAACGGCGGCTTCATGGTGTTCGAACGCTCCGCCTTCGACGGCATCGGCCCGACCGACAATTTGCCGCTGGAAGCGGGCGTGCTGGAACGGCTGGCGACCGAAGGCGAGCTCGGCGTCTATCAGCACGATGGCTTCTGGCAGTCGATGGACACCTATCGCGAGATGTGCCTGCTGAACGAGCTATGGGCGGGCGGCGAGGCCCCTTGGCGGATCTGGGACGAATGCCGGCTGTCGGCATAGACCCGAATTTCTGGCGCGGCCGCCGGGTCTTCGTCACGGGTCATACCGGCTTCAAGGGCGGCTGGCTGTGTCTGTGGCTGACACGACTCGGCGCCCGGGTGTCCGGCTACGCCCTGCCGCCGGCGGCCGGTCCCGGATTCTTCCAAAGCGTCGATCTCGGCCGCGCGGTCGAGTCGACGATCGCCGACGTGCGCGACGCCGGCCGGCTCGCCGCCGCCGCAGCGGCGGCGCGGCCCGAAATCGTGTTCCATCTCGCCGCCCAGGCGCTCGTCCGCCCGGCCTACGCCGAGCCGGCGGAGACCTTCGCGACCAACGTCATGGGCACGGTCAACCTGCTCGACGCCCTGCGCCGCCTCGACGGCGTCGCGGCCGCCGTCATCGTCACCTCGGACAAGGTCTATGAGAACCGCGAGTGGGTATGGGCCTACCGCGAGACCGATCGCCTCGGCGGGCGCGAGCCCTACGGCGCCAGCAAGGCCTGCGCCGAGATCGCGACCGACGCCTACCGCCGCTCGTACTTCGCCGACGGCCGCGCGGGCATCGCCACGGCCCGCGCCGGCAACGTCATCGGCGGCGGCGACTGGGCCGCCGACCGGCTGGTCCCGGACGCCGTCCGCGCGTTCGGCGGCGGCCAGATCTTGCGGATCCGCAACCCCGACGCCCGGCGCCCCTGGCAGCACGTGCTGGAGCCGCTGGCCGGCTATCTGCGTTTGGCCGAGCGCCTGGCCGCCGATCCCGCCGCCGCCGCCGGCGCCTGGAACTTCGGTCCGGCCGAGCGCGACAGCCCGCCGGTCGCCTGGATCGCCGACGAGCTGGCGCGGCTGTGGGGCGACGGCGCCGCCTGGCGCGCCGACAACGCGTCCGGCGCGCCGCACGAGGCGCGCCTGCTCGCGGTCGATTCGAGCAAGGCCGAAGCCGGGCTCGGCTGGCGGGCGGCCTGGCCGCTCGACCGCGCCGTCGCGCGTACGGTCGGCTGGTACCGGGCGCAGCGCCGCGACGAAGATCTGCGCGCCCTGTCGATCGTCCAGATCGAGGAATACGCCGATGCTGCCTGAGTCCGTGGCACGGACGGGCGACGCGGCGTGCGAGCAAGCCGAAGCGGTACGCCGCTGCCGGTTCTGCCGGGCGCCGCTGACGGAAAGTTTCGCCGACCTCGGCATGACGCCGCCGGCCAACGCCTACCTGCGGTTCGAGGAGCTGTCGCGGATGGAGCCGTTCTATCCGCTGCACGCCTATGTCTGCGCCGGATGTCTGCTGGTTCAGCTCGACGCCTTTCAGACGCCCGACGAAATCTTCGGCGACTACGCCTATTTCTCGTCCTATTCCGAGACCTGGCTCGACCACGCCGCGCGGTTCGCGGCGCAGGCGATCGAGCGCTTCGCGCTCGGCCCGGACAGCCGGATCGTCGAAATCGCCAGCAATGACGGCTACCTGCTGCAGTACTTCCAGCGCCGCGGCGTGCCGGTGCTCGGCGTCGAGCCGGCGGCCAACGTCGCCGCCGTTGCCGCCGCCAAGGGCATCCCGACCCTGGTGCGGTTCTTCGGCGTCGAGACGGCACGGGCGCTGGCGGCGCGGGGACAGCAGGCGGATCTGCTGATCGCCAACAACGTGCTGGCGCATGTCCCCGACCTCAACGACTTCGTCGCCGGCCTCGCCGTCGCCCTGAAGCCGTCCGGCGTGCTGAGCCTGGAGTTCCCGCATCTGCTGCAGCTCATACGCAACGTCCAGTTCGACACGATTTATCACGAGCATTTCTCGTACCTGTCGTTGCAAGCGGTGGAGCGCGTCCTGGCGGCGCATGGGCTGGTGGTGGCCGACGCCGAGGCGCTGCCGACGCACGGGGGATCGCTGCGGGTGATCGCGCGGCATCGCGCCGCGTCCGGCCCGATCGGCCAACGGGTCGCCGGCTTGCGCGCCCGCGAGCGCGAGGCCGGCTTGGCCGACCTGGCGACCTATCGCGGCTTCGCCGAGCGGGTCAAGGCGGTCAAGCGCGAGCTCCTCGCCTTCCTCATCGAGGCCAAGACGGTGGGCAAGAGCATCGTCGGCTACGGCGCGGCGGCGAAGGGCAACACCCTGCTCAACTACTGCGGTGTCGGCGGCGACTTCCTCGATTACGTCGTCGACGCGAGCCCGCACAAGCAGGGCCGGTTCCTGCCGGGAACGCACATTCCGATCCACCACCCCGACTGCGTCCGCGCGACGCGGCCCGACTACCTGCTGATCCTGCCGTGGAACCTGGAGCGTGAGATCGTGGCGCGGATGGCCCATATCCGCGACTGGGGCGGCCGGTTCGTCCTGCCGATCCCGACCGTGCGCGTCGAGCCATGATCTTCCGCGCCACCGGCATCGACGGCGCCTACCTGATCGAGCCCGAGCGGTTGAGCGACGAGCGCGGCTTCTTCGCGCGCACCTGGTGCGCCGAGGAATTCGCCCGCCGCGGACTCGCAGCGGATTGGAGCCAGTGCAGCGCCTCGTTCAACCGGCGCCGCGGGACGCTGCGCGGGCTGCACTACCAGGCGCCGCCGCACGCCGAGGCGAAGCTGGTCCGATGCACCCGCGGCCGCGTCTTCGACGCGATCGTCGACCTCAGACCCGGATCGCCGACCCGCAACCGCTGGTTCGCGGCCGAGCTGAGCGCCGACAACGGCCTGACGATGTACGCCCCGCAGGGCTTCGCGCACGGCTTCCAGACCCTCGAGGACGACAGCGAGCTGTTCTACCAGATCTCGGCGCCGTTCCACGCCCAGGCCGTTCGCGGCCTGCGCTGGGACGACCCGACGATCGCCGTCCCCTGGCCCCTGCCCGACCCGACGATCTCGGAGCGCGACTGCGCCCTGCCACTGCTGGAGACGCTGCCATGTTGATCATTTCCGAGAAGGCGAGGATCTCGCCGCTGGCCGACATCGAGGATTCGGTGCGCGGCAGCAAGATCGTCATCGAGGACGGCGCCGTCATCGACTCCTTCGTCAAGATCAAGCCCGCCGGCGGAACCGGCGACCTGCGGATCGGCCGCAACTGCTCGATCAACTCCGGCGTCGTCATCTACATCGGCAACGGCGTCGCCATCGGCGACGACTGCGCGATCGGCGCCAACACCACGCTCGCTCCCACCAACCACGAATACCGGGCGCGCGACACGCTGATCCGCGACCAGCGGTTCATGGCGAGCCGCGGCGGCATCGTGATCGAGGACGACGTCTGGATCGCCGCCAATTGCGTCCTGCTCGACGGCGCCATCCTGCGCCAGGGATGCGTCGTCGGCGCCGGCTCGCTGGTGCGCGGCGAGTTACCCCCCTATTCCGTCAATGTCGGCTCGCCGGCGCGCACCATCGGCTATCGCGATCGAACCAAGGCCGGCGGCGCCCATGCGGCAGCGCCGGCGGCGGCGGCGCCCGCTTAACCGCTTGGCAAGCATGTCCACAGGACGATCCCCGGCAGTCGGCCCGCCGGGCCGCCCCGACCATTCAAGGTGCAACATGAAGCAAGTTCCGGTTTTCAAGCCCCTGCTCGAGGATGAGGAAAAACAGGCGGCGCAGGACTGCCTGGAGCTCGGCTGGCTGGGCATGGGCAGCTTCGTCGCCGACTTCGAGCGACGGCTTTCCGAGTATCTCGGCCTCACCGACCGCCGCCTGGTCTGCGTCAACACCGGACATTCGGCGCTGCACCTCGCCATGGTCGTGGCCGATCTCGGCGCGGGCGACGAGGTCATCACGCCGTCCTTCAACTGCGTCTCCGATTTTCAGGCGATCCTGCAAGTCGGCGCCGTGCCCGTGCTGTGCGACGCACGCGACGACAACCTGACCATCGACGTTGACGCCGCCGAGGCGCTGGTGACGCCGCGCAGCAAGGCCGTGGTCATTATGGATTACGGCAACGGCCTGTGCGATTACGAGAAGGTGCAGGCCTTCGCCGACCGCCATGGCCTGCGCGTCATCCACGACGCCGCCCATTCGATGGGCTGCCGCCACAAGGGCAAGATGATCGGCAGCTTTTCCGACCTCACCATGCTGAGCTTCGACCCGGTGAAGACCGTGACCTGCCTCGACGGCGGCGCGCTCGTCGTGCGCAGCGAGGCGGAACTCGCCCGCCTCTACGAGCTGCGCATTCTGGGCATGGGCCAGCCGCCGTCGGTCATGTACCAGAACAAGCGGGCCTGGACGTTCCACGTGAACGACATCGGCTTTCGCTACCACATGATCAACATGCACGCGGCGATCGGCCTCGCCCAGCTCGGCAAGATCGACAAGATCAGCCGCACCCGGCGCGAGACCTGCCGCTACTACATGGAGCGGTTCGCCGGCCTGCCCGATCTGCGGTTCCCGCTTATCGACCTGGAGAACATCACGCCGTTCATCTTTTACGTCCGGGTGCCGGGCGAGGTGCGCGACGAATTCCGCACGTTCCTGCTCGACCAGGGCGTCGATACCGGGGTCCACTGGATGCCGGGCCACAGCTTCGGCATCCTGAAGAATTGCCGCCGGGACGATCTCACCGTCACGCGCAAGGCGGCGCGGGAGATCGTGAGCCTGCCGCTGCACTCGTGCATGGCGCCGGAGGCCCGGGAACGGGTCGCGGACGCCGTGGTCGGATTCTTCGACCGGGCGCGCGGCACGACCCCCGGCTCGGCATCGCTGCGTCGGGCCGGCTGAGCGCGCCCGGCAGCCCCCGTCGGAAGCCGCCGGCATGGACCTGAAGGGAACCGACCGCGGCCGGCTGCTCGATTACGTCGCCGCCCAGATCAATCAATGGTTCCCGGATCACTATGCGGGCGACGTGCGTCCGGCGATCGACCGCGATCTCGATTCGGCGCTCGACCGGCTGCGCACCTGCCTCACGGGCGTCCGCGTGTGGCGGCCCGGCGAGTTCGACTATCTGCATTCCAGCCAGTACACGATCTTCCTCTATTACCTGGCCAACACGATCTGGCGGAACCGGCAGCAGGAAAACCCGTGCACGAAGCTGTTCTACCTCAACAAGGCGCTCAATGGCTTCGAGTGCTTCTACGACAACGACCTGCCCGACGTCTTCTTCGTCGGCCATTCGGTCGGCGTTGTCCTCGTGCGCGCCAAGTACCCGCGCCACTTCGCGGTCTACCAGAACTGCACCGTCGGTCGCGACCACGGCGGCGGGCCGACCCTGGAGGAGGGCGTCGTGATGTATCCCGGCAGCGCCATCATCGGGCCGTGCCGGGTCCGCGCGCGCAGCTACCTCGCCGCGGGCGCGGTCCTGATCGGCCGCGACACGCCGGGCGACTGCCTCGTCTTCGCCGCCGGCGCCGAGCCGGTGTTCAAGCGGCCGAAGCGCGACATTCTGGCCGACATCTTTCGCCTGTAGGGGATATCGCTCTAGCGCAGGCCGTGCCGCTCGACGAGCTCGATCATCTTGTCCTGGAAGCGGGCGACGAAGCGGTCGGTGCGGCAGAGGTCCGAGTCGAGGAGCCGCTGCCGCAGCTCCGCGCGCAGTTGCGCCAGCCGCGCCGGGTCGCGGACCAGGCCGACCGCGGTCCGAACGTAGTCGTCCGGGGTGTCGCAGCTCAGCTCGCCGAGCCCGACGTGGTTGAGGATGCTGTGGCTGATCCGCTGGTGGTAGGCGGGCCCGCAGAGGCTGACCACGGGCACGCCCATCCACAGCGAATCGCAGGTCGTGTT
>Ga0326597_10004924_pt1 | contig 18661 bp, 14 predicted proteins | sample RVTome_12_FD_203789 | JGI IMG/M metagenome (GOLD analysis project Ga0326597, IMG submission 203789) | Soil microbial communities from uranium-contaminated site in the Upper Colorado River Basin, Wyoming, United States - RVT100D185 | ecosystem: Environmental > Terrestrial > Soil > Contaminated >... | reverse complement strand
CGGGTCTAACGTAAAACCATGAACTCCCTGACCAGTGGTATAAACCATTATAGTGCTTGAACCGTAAATTACATAACCGGCAGCCACCTGGTTAGAACCTTTCTGGAGGCAATCCTCAAGAGTGCCTGGTCCTGATTTAGATATCCTTTTATAAATAGAAAAAATCGTACCGATACTGATATTGGCATCAATATTCGAGGAACCGTCAAGCGGGTCGAAATGGCAGATATATTTGCTCATCGGACGTGTACCCATGTACTTTTCATCCACGGCGATAAAATTCTCGCTCTCTTCAGAAGCAATCGCGCACAAATGTCCGCTGACTTCCATTGCTCTGATAAGTGTATCATGCGCAAATTCATCAAGTTTTTTAACTTCCTCGCCGTGAATGTTTTCATCACCTGTGAAACCAAGTATATCGATTAGTCCGGCACGGTTTACCTCAAGCGATATCAGCTTGCAGGCAAGAGCAATATCGGCAAGCAAATCGGAAAGCTGTCCCGTAGCTTCAGGATATTTCCTCTCCTGCTCGATTATATGCCTGTATAATGTCACAAATTTTTTATTCATAATTATTTAAATTGCGAGGATGCTTTAGCACAGAAGCAATCCCCCAGACATTATTTTTTTTAAAACTAATTTCAACTCTACAAGCATAATTCAGAATATAGATCATGCCAGCTCGGATTGAATCTTTTCACTCACTCTAAGTTCTTTTTACGAGAACCTGCCTTTATTTGTTTCTCTCTATTTACAGATTCTTCATAATTATCAAATTCTTCAAAATAGACCAGCTTGTCTACATTATATTTACTCGTAAAGCCTAAGTTTACCTTAAGTTTGTGCTCAAGCAGTCTCCTGCAAATATTATCTGTCATTCCAGTATATAAGACATTTCCATTTTTATTGCAGAGTATATAAACATAATATTTTTCTTTTGACATTTATATACTTTTCAATGAGATTGCTTCGCTACGCTCGCAATTTACGTTACATTACTAATCTTATCGCATCCTGAATATTCTCAACCGGTATATATTCTAAAACACCGTTTTGTTTAAAGTTTTTTAAATTGCTTTTGGGCAAAACCACTTTCTTAAATCCAAGCTTCGCGGCTTCCTGTATTCTCCTGTCGGCAAAACTTATGGTTCTGATTTCCCCGCCTAATCCGATTTCACCAAGCAAAAGCATATCGGATTCTATCGGGCTGTCTTTAAAGCTTGAGCAAATGCTCATTGCGGCAGCAAGGTCAATTGACGGCTCCTCGATTTTAATTCCGCCGGCAATATTCAAAAAAACATCAAACTTGGAAAGGTGAATGCCGATTTTCTTTTCCAAAACTGCAATTAATATTGCAAGACGTTTATAATCGAATCCTGTAGCAGTTCTCTGCGGAACTGAATAACCGGAAGAAGAAACAAGCGCCTGGACTTCGATTAAAATCGGGCGAGTTCCTTCCATACTTGCCGAAACAGAGCTTCCGGCAATACCCTTGCTCCTTTGTGAAAGGAAAACCTCGGATGGATTTTTTACTTCAATCAAACCCGTGCCGGTCATTTCAAATATTCCGATTTCATTTGTTGAGCCGAAGCGGTTTTTAATTGCTCTCAGCACCCTGTAAGCATGTGTTCTCTCCCCTTCAAACTGAAGCACGGTATCAACCATATGTTCCAGAACTTTGGGACCAGCTATAACGCCTTCTTTTGTAATATGCCCGATTAAAAAAAATGAAACATTTTTAGCTTTCGCAATTTGAATTACCGCTGCTGTCGATTCCCTTAGCTGAGAAATGCTGCCCGGGCTCGATTCAAGCTCATTTCTGTATATGGTTTGAACTGAATCTATTATGACAATGTCAGGGTTAAGCTTATCGATAACAGCGGCTATTATTTCAAGGCTTGTTTCGGCTAGAATATAAAAATCATCGTGCGCGAAGCCAAGTCTCTCGCATCTCAGCTTTATTTGTTTTGGAGACTCCTCGCCGCTTACATATAATATTATTTTGCTCTTAACTTTATCGGAAAGCTGCATCATCAGGGTAGATTTTCCAATCCCAGGGTCGCCGCCTACTAAAATTACAGAGCCGGCAACTATACCTCCTCCAAGCACTCTGTCAAGCTCAACAATGCCTGTTTTTGTGCGGTTAGTTTCCCTTATATCTATCTCAGAAACTTTCGAAAGGTTTGTAAGCTTTAAATCGACCATATCTTTCGACCGGCTTGAAACTTTCCGTTTATCGGTATTTACAATTTCCTCAACAAATGAATTCCATGAATCGCATTCAGGACACTTCCCAAGCCACCTGACGGATGTATAACCGCAGTTCTGGCATACATATTTTGAAATCAATTTTGCCATTTGAGAAAAACAAAATTAATTAATTCCCGCAATATTTACTAACATTTAATAATCCCCTATCTATTTTAAATTTAGAGATAAAAACGGTTCTAAAAACATTCTAATTATAGTGATATATTTGAAATATGAGAATTGGCTTTGGCTATGATGTACATAAATTTGTAAAAGGGAGAAAACTGGTTTTAGGCGGAGTAAATATCCCTTATTCAAAAGGGTTAAAAGGACATTCAGATGCAGATGTGCTGCTTCACTCCATTTGTGATGCTCTTTTAGGAGCTGCAGGGTTAAGAGATATAGGACATTATTTCCCGAATAGTGACCCCAAATGGAAAAACATATCGAGCTTGATATTGCTTGAACAATGCGCTAAGCTGCTTAAAAAGAAAAAGTTAAAAATTACCAACATAGATTCGACAATTTTACTGGAAGAACCAAAAATAAGTCCTTATATAAATAAAATGAAGCTGAACATTTCTTTTGCACTGAACATCAAACCCTCACAGCTTTCAATCAAATCAACAACATCGGAAGGTCTTGGATTTATAGGAACCAAAAAAGGGTGTTCATCTTACACAATCTGCCTGCTAAAATAATCCTGTTGAGTATTCTCATTAAAAATAAAAGACTACGAACATTTTTAATTTGTTTGCTTTGCGGCACGCTTCTTGGGCTATCCTTCCCGCCCTTTAACACATGGTTTTTAGTATATTTCGGATTAATGCTTCTTCTTTACTTAATTTTCGATTCTCAAAAATTAAGACAGGCATTCCTTAGGACATATTTCGCACTGCTGATATTCAATGAAATAACATTATATTGGATTTCCGGCTGGCACAGCGATGACATATTTTTAAAAATTGGGGGAGTTGCAACAGTCCTTGTCCACCCTTTGCTTTTTATGATTCCGGTTTTGACCATTTACGGCATTTCGAGATTTAAAAAGAATCTTGCCCTTATTCTTTTCCCATTTATCTGGGTTGGGTTCGAATATTTCCACAACGCGTGGCAGCTTTCCTTCCCCTGGCTCGAATTAGGAAATTCGGAAACTTACAATTTAAACAGGGTTCAATTTATTGAATTCACAGGAGTTCATGGAATATCTTTCTTAATATGCGTTATAAGCAGTTTATTGTACTTTTTGATTGAAAAAATTTACACAAGAAAATGGGAGATTATTTCAAAACAAGCCATTGTTTCATATTTTGTTTTGTTGATTTTAATCTTTTTGCCTAATTTTTATTCAAACAGCAGATTAAATAAGGATAACTCAAAATATTTCCATACAAACGATTCTACGAAAATAATTAATGCCTGCATCATTCAAACCAATACTGACCCGTTTAAAAAATGGGGCGGAAACCACGACCAGCTTATTGATTCATACATATCAAAATTAAACGATGGCTTAAAATTCAACCCGGATTTGCTTGTATTGCATGAAACAGCTGCGCCTTATTATTTTTTGGAAGACTATAATTTCCTGAAATCCAAACGTTTTTTTGATTTTGTGGATTCAAACAAGAAATATCTTGTAATGGGAATTCCCAACCTGCAATATTATAAAGATTCAACACTTGCTCCTAAAGATGCAAAAAAAATGAGCATCTCCGGAAGATACTACGATACGTATAATTCAGTGATAATGATAGAACCCGGAAAAAACAGAAAGGAACTAACAATTCATAAAAAAGGAAAGCTGGTTCCTTTTAGCGAGAGAGTCCCTTACCAGGAAACACTGACATTTTTAAGAGATTGGATTAAATGGGGGGTAGGAATAAGCAATTGGCAAATTGGTGACGATGAAACAATATTTGAAATTAAAGACACGAACATGAACTTAAATACAAAGTTTGCAGCACTTATATGTTTTGAATCGGTTTTCAGCGAGTATGTTAGTGAAACTGTAAAAAACGGTGCGGAGTTTCTGGTAATTGTTACCAATGACGGATGGTTTGGTCATTCTTCGGGACCCATACAGCATGAGCAGTACGCAGTCCTCCGAGCGATTGAAAACAGGAAATGGATTGTCAGATGCGCTCAGACGGGAATATCATGCTATGTTGACCCGCTCGGGAATATTTATGATGAAATTCCCTACGGGACGGAAGGACTTATAGACAGAAGCATCATCGCAAATGAAGAAAAAACGTTCTATGCTGTTAACGGAGATTTAATTGGAGTTTTTAGCTATTATATAGGGATAATCAGTCTTGTCTTTTGTATTGTAATGTATGCATTTAATAGGATAACCAAAAAAGCAGATTAAGGGTTTTACCCTTTCTTTCTTAATTCCATTGCCCTTGCCCTTGCATCTTCGATTGTCGAAAACTCGCCCAATCTTACTCTATACCATATACCCTTTGGACCTAAATCAACCGAAACAACAGTTCCTTTTAAACCTGGGATTAATGACTGCAATTTTTCCACCCTTTTGCTTGCTTTTGCATCGGAATCCCATGCAGATTCCTGAATTGTGTATTTACCGTTTTCAAGGTGAATATAAACAACCTTATTTTTCTCATCAAGCCATCCTAAACCATTTTTTACTAATCCTTCAAGATTAGTATTGTTATTTGGCTGTGTTGCCGGAGCCTGCTGTTCGGTTTGCCTCTGCTGTTGAGTTTGTGTCTGATTCCTAAGCTGCTGGACCGTTTGCTCTTCCTGCTTTGGCGGTTCCTGTTTAGTCTGTTCCGGTTGAACCTGCTGCTGAGGCTGCTGGTTTCTGCTCTGCTCCCCATTAGTGGTTGGAGGCGTTACATTATTTTCGGTGGTGATATTGTTAATCTGGCCTTCATCCTTCAGGATATTAAGAGATGCCCGATTTTCTGAGCTGGTTTCTTCATTTATAGAACCCGATTCTTCCTGAAACTGGTCCATATTATCCGTTCCGTTGGGTGTAAAGAATACCTTGTAAAACACGGGTGAAAAAATCAAAAGCAGAAGAACGATTGAAAAGAAAAGTATGAAAGTAGTAACATAAATCTTTAATTTCGACTTATATTCTGCTTCTTTAGTTGCCTGGTATAAAAGCTCATATTCATAAGACATTGTTTGAGTATCGGCTATATTAGGCTCGCTGTCCTTATACCATATATAGTATGAATTATCACCAGCTCTTTTTTCGTAATCATCGCCTCTTCCGTTGCCGTTTGTAATTCTTGATGTTGAAACACCGCTTTGATAAGCCTTATTTTTACCGTTGTCTTCGGTTATTTCCTTATGTAATTCTACTGCAGCTGGAGGTATTACACTTTCAGACTTCGGTATAATAGTCGTTTTTGTTGCATTTTCCTGAGTTACTTTCTGCTCGTCATTTATTTCCTTAAAATAATCAGAGAACGACTTTTGAGTTAATTCCTCGACAGATTCTTCGGATGTATTCTCAACTTTAGCTTCAGGAACATTAACAATAGGTTTGTAATCTTCTTTTGGTGTAGTGATTTTATGCAAAATCTCTTCCCTTTTCTTGTTCATCTCGTCTTCTACATTAAGCTTATCCTCTACGGATGTTTGACTTACAGAATCATGTATTTCCTTTATTTCTTCGTTTTCTATATACGCGTTTTCGGAATCCTCTTTTGTTTCAACTGGTTTTTGGTTTAAAACTTCCTCTGATTCAACGGTTCCAAAATTCTCAAAACTGATTTCGTTAATTGCTTCTTCTAGGATTGATACTGGTAAAAACTCAACAGTTTTTTTATAGCTTTGCGTATATTCACTGCTGATGTTTTTACCGTTGCTGTATTTAACGATAAACTCCCCTAAGTTTGTAATATCGGCAATGTTATCTTCGGTTACACCTTGTATTATGCTAGCAAATATATCATCATAAAGCTCCTCAGCCTCAAAATCCGTAAGTTTGAAATACTTAATTATTTTATCAACAATCTCTTCTTTTAACATGCATTTATTTTTAACCCCGGGCTTTATTCGGAGTTTACACTATCTAAAAATTTTTTATCCGGTTTAAACACTATATGATTTCTTTGGGAAGAAAATATCTCGCCGAGCTTCAAATAGGAATCTGTTTCGCACATTTCCTGTTGTAAAATAAATTCACCGAAATTTTCGACCTTTGCTTTTCCGTCTTCTTTTAGCTTTTCCGTAAGCCTCTCAACAAGTATGCTTATTATCATCTCAGCTCTGCCGGTCGTAATATCGTGATTTACAGCAAGTTTATTTATTAAATCAACCGTGTTCATTTAAAATAAGTTTTTTAAAATGTTAGTATAGCTTATTAAAATAGCCCTTTCGAATGAATTAAACAATAGTTATAGATGTGACTTTTAGAAATGAACTCTCGAAAAACTTATTATAAACCTTTACTTTAAAATAGTCATATAACTGCACTAATATAGCTATTTATTTTTAAATGTCAAAATAATTAACAAATAAAAATGAAAAATACTCTTTTAATAAAAGAATTTTTTCACTACTCATAATTATCCATAATTTGCTGATTTAACCTGACAGGTTTGTTTGTTCTTAGTTTGAACCCAAGCAAACGAAGTTCAGTGGTGTTAATCAGATTTTCAGGAAAATACGTCCCTTTGGGTTTAACAAATACTTTTACTTTATCAACTTTCTTATCAGCAAAGTACAATATAATTACTTCCCCGTCAGAACGATTCGCTCCGTTGGGATTCTCGCCGTCATATACGTAATATATGCTTGCAGCATTTGTATCAACCTGAATAAAATTAATTTCATTATTCAAAAACTTCATATGCATAAAAACACCCGATATCTGGTCAAACCTGTCCTCGTAATTTTCATTTGGCTGGATAGCAAATGCACTTTTGCTTATGTATATATCGTCAATGTCTCCCTTAAAAAAGGCATAAATAGAGTCCCCTGTCACCTGAAGACTTTCCTTCCAAACAACCGGCTCTTTTGAAAGCGAGATTACCTCTCCTTTGCCTGATTTATCTCTGAAATAATAACCAATTTGTGAAGATGAGAGAAAATCATTCCTTATTGTTTTAACGCTGTCGCGAGCTATGTAATATTCAGGTTCATTTCTGAAAGATTCCATTTTTTCGCTAAAAATAAAAGTAGTATCGGTCTTTCCGTCTTTGCTTTCTATTTGTATCAATCTTGAATTCCCCTTTACGAAAGAATAATTGGAATTCTCGTAATTCTCGGCATAATCTCCGTAAACAACAGCGTCTTTATTCAAAAAATTTATTTTTACATTTTCCTCTCCAATTGATTTCTTCTCGGATTCATAGTAAGTTGCTTTATTTGAGGTAATTATTGTGGAATCGCTTTCGATTTTTACATTGCCGTTTGCAGTGGAAATTCCGATTAATTTTTCGTAAACGAGACTATCGCAGTATATAACGGATGAATCGCTGACCACCTTAACATTCCCTCTTCCGTAGGATTTTTGAACGGAGCGGTAATAATCCAGTTCGTCGGAAGTTATTGTATAGGACTTGTTATCCGTTACACTGACGTTTCCTTTAAAATTCGCTAAGTCCTGGTTAAACTGGTAAATCCCGAAATCGGCTTTAAGAGTTGTTTTTGGGTCTGTTAAAGTGGCACCGTTTGGACAAACTACTTTTGCCTCGCTTCCGTAATATGTACCGTTCGGAGCATAAATAGTCAGCGTATCTTTTACGACTTTAACATTTCCATAGAGTTCAGCTTTGTTCTGGTTAAAATACTGAACAACTCTGCTGCATGTTATCTTAACATCATTATGAGTTAAAGAAACATTCCCAATTGCTTCCCTAACCTGCTCACCGTTTATAGTTTTGCCAATTAGACTATCGGCATAGTTTAATGTAATCTTATCCTGTGAATAAATTTTGATACTTAGAATTATTAATAATATTGAAATTATTATTTGGCATTTGAGCTTCAACATTTGAGCTTACTTTTGAACCTCTCCGCTGACTTTATAAATAGTATAATTCTTAAGGTTTTGGTCAGCTTCAAATCCGTAGCCCTTAATATCATCCGTTTTTGTTGTGATGTGTACAAAATCATCCGATTTTATTCTTTGAGTTTTATTAACCCAGTACAGCCTTTCTGTAGTTAAAACAGAACCGTCTTCTGAAACAAGACGTACACTTTCATAGACTTCAACATCCTTAGAATTATCAAATATTTTACCGCTTTTACCTGTAAGAGTAGAGCTGTATGACCCGTTTTTATAGAAATCAACCTTAGCGCCGTCATCAATTAGCGTATAGCCAAATTTTGAAAATACGCGTATCCTTCCAGCAGTCAAAACCGCCTTTACTCTCCCTGAATCGGAAAACGTTACTTTAGTATTGAAGCTTTCCTGCGAGGGTATGCTGTCTGTAGAACCAATGTCCGTCTTTGGGGGCTGGATTTTATCGCTGCTGCAGCTGATGAATAATGAATGATGAATGATGAATAATGAATAACATAATAAATTCTTTATCAGCATTGAACATAATACATTATTTATTAATAACTACTATTTGATAATTAACCAAGACCTGCTTTAACTAAATCATGCATATGCACAACGCCTTTTGGGACTTTCTTTTTATCAATAATAATAAGCTGTGTTATTGCATATTTTTCCATCAGCTCAAGGGCTGTTTCGCCAAGCATATTTTCGTTTATTGTCTTTGGGTTTTTATTCATTATGTCTCCGGCTTTAATATCGGAAACATTCTCATACTTTTGAAGTGTTCTTCTGATATCTCCATCGGTAATGATTCCCTTTAGCTTGCCCCTCCGTTCAACGACACAGGTGCAGCCGAGTCTTTTGGATGAAATCTCAAAAACAATATCCCTGAACAAAGCGTTTTCTTTTACTTTCGGAACTCCCTCCCTGCCAATCATCAAATCATTAACTCTCAAAAAAAGTTTTTTGCCGAGTACACCGCCCGGATGAAGCATAGCAAATTCCTCTTTTGTAAAATCTTTCTTTTTTAACAGAGCGATTGCTAAAGCATCCCCGATAACAAGAGCTGCGGTCGTAGAAGTGGTCGGAGCCAAATTAAAAGGGCAGGCTTCCTGATCAACAGAGGCATCTATAATGACGTCTGAAAGGTTTTTTAGCTTTGAGTCAACATCACCCACAATCGAAATTACCTTAACATCAAACTGATTAATTGCAAGAAGCAGCTGGATAAGTTCATCAGTATCCCCAGATTTTGAAATACAGATTACAACGTCACCTTTTCTTATCATTCCCATATCTCCATGGAATGAATCAGCGGAATGCATAAAAATTGCAGGGGTCCCGGTTGAGTTTAACGTTGCAACTATTTTCTGCGCAATTATACCCGACTTACCAAGCCCGGTAACAATTATCCTGCCTTTACACTTGTAAATTATATCAATCGCTTCTGAGAAATTCCCGTCCAGCCTTTTTTCTAAGCTGCTTAATGCTTTTCTCTCTAATTGTATGACTCTTCTCGCATCGGAAATTACCTTGTTTTTCACCCGTATTAAAAAAATTTATTTATTTGCCTGAGATAATTATATTTGTACATTATAATAAAATTAGATTTTTAATTAAAGCTATTTTGATGGATAAACCGCAGATTGACGATATTATTGAGGTTCATATAGATGATTTAGGCTTTGAGGGCAGCGGAATTGGCAGAATTAACGGTGATTTTGTAGTATTTGTACCTAAAACTGTCCCAGGCGATATAATAAAAGCAAAAATAAAGAAAGTCAAGAAAAAATTTGCGGTCGCTAAAGTCGAGGAAATTATTGGGAATTCCGCTCTTAGGACTCAGCCCGAATGTGAACATTTTGGCACCTGTAACGGATGCAAAATGCAGAATATTGATTATAATCACCAGCTTACAATTAAAAAAAGGAACGTTGTCAATGCATTTGAGAAAATAGGCGGATTTTCAGGTCTTAGCATACCAGATGTAACGGGTTCTGTCGATAGATATTATTATAGAAACAAGCTTGAATTTTCATTTTCAAACAAAAGGTGGCTTATTGAAGATGATATGGGGAAAATTGCCGATAACTCCTTCGCGCTTGGATATCACATGCCCGGATTTATAGATAAAGTTCTGGATATAAAAAATTGTCACCTGCAATCTGAATTATCTAACAAGATTTTAAATTTGACTCGAGATTTCTTTAAGTCAAAAAATGAAAGCATTTACTCAACGAAAACCAATTCCGGCTATTTAAGGTATTTAATAGTCAGGCAGGCAGCAGAAACAAATGACTTGATGGTTAATTTAATAACTCTGCTTGAAAAAAAAGAGATTATAAATGAATATGCTGAATGCATAAAAAATGAAATCCCCGAAGTTACTACCCTGGTAAATTCAGTTTCAACATCCAAAGCACAGGTGGCAAAAGCCGATTATTCTAATGTTATTTACGGCAAGGGATACATTGAAGAAAAAATCGGGAAATATAAATTCAAAATTACACCAAGCTCTTTTTTTCAGACAAACACAAAGCAATGTGAAAGGCTGTTTAATAGGATAATTGAATTTGCCGATTTTTCCAAAGAAGAAAACGTACTTGATTTATACTGCGGATGCGGTGCAATTTCTATTTTTATATCAGAACATGTTAATAAAGTATTTGGGGTTGAGCTGAACGATGAATCAATTAAAATCGCCGAAGAAAATGCGGAGTTAAATAAAGTTAAAAATTGCGAGTTTTCTGCTTATGATGTAAAGGATTTCTTAAAGAATTTAATCACTAAAAATGCGGTGAAACAAAAATTCGACACTATTATTTTAGACCCCCCAAGAACCGGAATTCACCCTAAATCCGCTGAGTATATTTTGGAAAGCGAACCAAAAAAAATTATTTATGTTTCATGCAATCCAACTACACAGGCAAGAGATATCAAGCTGCTTTCAGAAAAATACGAAATTACAAAAATCCAGCCGGTTGATATGTTCCCGCATACATTCCATATAGAAAATATTGTACAGCTTGATTTAAAAAAGTTGTCAACAGTGGAATAAAGATAGTTTAATGCTGCTATAAAACTTCTTCCCAGATATTTTTATCCTTGAGTAATATTTCTCTCATTAAAATTACAGGCGGCATACCGTTATTTATAAAATTATCGTTGAACCTCTTAAGTGTGTAGCTTGAACCTTCCTGTTTTTTATAATCCTCCCTGAGCTTCAGAATCATTAACTTGCCGAGAGTATAATATAAGTAACCCGGGTCATAGGTCCCTCTTATTGCTTCCTGCCTGGCGGGTTTTTCCTCATAATAGCAGTTATCCATGAAAAACTTTGTTGCATCATCCAGCGACATACCCTGACAGTGCATTTTTATCGAAACACATAAACGGCAAAGCCTTAATAATGACTCATCAAGCTGGGCAAGGCGGTATTTTGCAGCAGTTATTGAATCCTTGCCTGAGCCGTAACCTTCATCAATTACCATTTTTTCAGTGTAATGCGCCCATCCCTCTATAAATGCATAGCTTCCGAAAATTTTCCTGACCTTACTTGCATCTGAAGAATTTAAATGAAGAAATTGCAAATAATGACCGGGATATGCTTCGTGAATTGAAACAATGTCAGTTGTGTAATAATTAAATGCGGTCAGCCATTCATCTTTTTGTTTTTCAGTCCAGTTATCCTCAACCGGCGTTATGTAATAATACGCCTCGGTTGCCTTGGTTTCATACGGGCCAGGCGTATCCATAGATGCAAAGCTTGTGGCTCTGGCAAACTGAGGCGTTTCTTCAACCTTAACCCTTACATCGGACGGAACAGTTACAATTTCTTTATCAATCAGAAATTGTCTTATTGATTCAAGATTTTTCCTCGCATCGGGGATTAAGTTCGAAGCCGTGGGATGGTCATTCTTAATATCTTCATAAACTTCAATCGCTTTCTTGTTCGGATTAATTTTCCTGGCTGTCTCTTCGAAGATCTTTTGTTCCTCCCGAAGCTGTTTCATGCCGATTTCCAGTATTTTTTCGGGTTCATGGTAAATCATTTCGCCTTCCAGCATTTTTCTGTAATTTTCTCTGCCTAGCGAAAAGTTCATATTTGCCTTAGGGAGCTTCTCTTTCGCAAGATAATCCGCATAACTATTTATCTCGCTAATAGCTTTTTTGTTTGTTTCTTTAAACTCTTTCATCAATTGTTCATCTTTAACATCCTTTAACGCTAATATCAAATCATTTCCTAAAAATTCAGCTGTTCCCTTTGCCATTAATATTGCTGTCTCTATATATGATTTTGGCAATGAATCATTCAAATTCTTTCTTGCGTTTTCATAAACTTTGGAAGCTTCCTTTTGTATTGCAATAATTGATTTGAGCCGGTCTTCAAGTAGTGCAAAATTCCTTTTAATATAAATATCCACTCCAATAACTCCCGCATATGTCATGGGATTTTTTCTGTAACCCTCTCTTACTTCGAAATCAAAAATGTCGCTTCTTATTGAATTGAGCAGTATTTTATAATCGTAAAGTATTTTTGAACTCAATGCTGTTGTATCAATTGCAAGCAGTTCTTTCTCGTACTTTTTAAGCCTGTTTATTTCACCATTAATCGATTCCATGCTGTAATCGGAAACTTTGCCGTCATATTCATGCAGCCCAAGACTCGTTCCATCTTGCGGTCTCCACTCAAGGTAGCCGGAAATAAACTCGTCTGACAGCTTAATAAACGAAGAATCACCTTTGCCCATCATTAAGGTCTCATTTTGATTTTTAGTGCAGCTAATTAATTGTAATACTAATACAACAATAAAAATAATTTTAAAGTTATATTTTTTATTCATAATATTTCTTCACAAAAAATTAAAAGCCCGCTGATTATGGGGCTTTTATAAAATAATATTTTATTAATAAAATTCTTTATGCTACAGCCGGAGTTTTTTCACCCACTTTCTCTCTTCTTTTTTCAATATCAGCCCAGTAATGGCATGCAGCAGTATGCATTTGGCTTGTTCCGCTCACCTGCTCCAGCGGCGGTTCGATGTTCCAGCACTTGCTGTCGGCAGTATATATTTTACTATCAACATAAGAGCACCGTGTGCAGAAATGGCATCCCACCGGATAATTTGTTGCAGCCGGAACATTGCCTTCAATGGTCGCCAGTCTATCCTTTCCTTTATTAAGCTTAGGTATCGAGTTTAACAATCCCAATGTATACGGGTGTTTAGGGTTATAAAATATTTCGTCGGAGATTGAATACTCCACAACTTTGGAAGCATACATGATAGAAACTCTTTTGGAAACTTCCGCAATTACACCCAAATCATGAGTAATTATAATCATACCCATTCCAAGCTCATCCTGAAGCTTTTTAATAAGCTCCAGTATCTGTGCCTGGACTGTAACATCAAGAGCAGTTGTAGGCTCATCCGCTATAAGAATCTCAGGGTTGCATGAAAGCGCCATTGCAATCATAACCCTTTGTCTCAATCCGCCGGAAAGCTGGTGGGGATAATCTCTATACCTCTGCTCAGGCGAAGGGATACCTACAAGCCTAAGCATTTCAATTGACCTGTTTTTTGCTTCTTCCTTTGATACTTTTTGGTGAAGAATTACTGCCTCATCAATCTGTTCTCCGCACGTAAAAACGGGGTTAAGTGATGTCATTGGCTCCTGAAAAATCATAGCTATGTCATTACCGCGAATATCCTGCATCTGTCTTTCAGTATTTTTAACCAAATCTTCTCCTTTAAATAAGATTTCGCCCCCTACAATTTTACCCGGAGGGTCGGGAATCAAGCGCATAATTGAAAGCGCTGAAACGCTCTTTCCGCAGCCGGATTCGCCAACCAATCCAAGTGTTTCTCCCTTATCAAGGTCGTATGAAACATTATCCACTGCTTTGGCGATACCGTCATCGGTATAAAAGAATGTCTTTATATTTTTAACTTCTAACAGCTTTGACATAGTGTTAAGATTAAATTAACCCTGTGAGATTAGGGTTCTTTGATTTATTTACCCTTAAAAATCATATTTTATCTTACAGGGTAATGGCAAATTAGCGAAAAATAATTGATAAAATAAAGGGATTTAGATAATTATTTAAAAAATCCTTTAATCTCATTTAAAAACTTGTACTGTAAAGCTTCTGCTTCCTTTGATGTTTTCGCCTCAGTAATTACCCTGATTATTGGCTCAGTATTTGATTTTCGGAAATTCACCCAGCTTGATTCAAAATCTATTCGCAGTCCGTCCTCGTGGTTCTGGGGATAATTCATATACCTGCTTTTTAAAAAACCAATAATTGTATCCGCATTGGTTCCCGGGAGTTCAATCTTATTTTTACGTATGCAATACTCAGGCAGTGCCTTTTTATAATCGGAAACTTTTCCTTTAAATTCTGCAAATTCGCTCAACAATACTGCAATTCCACAAAGTGCGTCCCTTCCGTAATGAATCTGGGGAACAATTACTCCACCGCTTCCCTCACCTCCAATAACTGCCTTAACTTCAATCATTTTTTTTATCACATTTATTTCACCAACCGGCGATTTATAAAGTTTTCCTCCCAGTGTATTAACCACATCATCAACGGAGCGGGAAGTCGAAAGGTTAACCACAGCTATCCTTTTTTTTGATTTAGTACGGGATAAAACATGCTTTACAACAGCCGTTATTGTGTTTTCCTCGCCAAATGGCTCGCCTTTTTCAGTAATTATTACCAATCGGTCAGCATCAGGGTCTATAACAATTCCTAAATCAGCTTTTCTTTTTGCCACCTCTTTGCACGTTTTTTTTAGATTTTCAGGGGCAGGCTCGGGATTTCGGGTGAATATCCCGCTCCCATCACAATCAATTTTAATCACTTTACAGCCTAGATTCTTCAGCAATTCAGGAACTATCACTGAACCAGATGAATTAGCGCAATCAACTACAACCTTAAATTTTCTTTTCCTAATTTTCTTAGTGTTAATTGATTTAATCTTCAAAACTTTTTTAATATGGTATTCAAAGAAGCTCGGGTAGTATTCAATCTGTTTTACTTTTTCAACTAAAACATAATTATTTCCTTTATCATTTGTATAGCTCAAAAACAAATTGTTTTCATCTGAATCAAGGAAAATTCCCTTGCTATTTATAAATTTCATTCCATTCCACTGCTGCGGATTGTGCGAGGCCGTAATTGAAATCCCCCCTTGGGCTTTTAACGATTCAACGGCAAGTGTTATCGTAGGCGTGGGTGCTATTCCGATATTTATCACTTCGCATCCGTTAAACAGCAATGTTGACTCAATTATTTTTTCAATTAAATCTCCGTTTAAGCGTCCGTCCCTGCCTATGACAATTCTTTTTCTGCCGATATACTTGGCAAATGCTGTTGTGTATTTTACAATGTGCTCTGGGGTTAGGGATTCTCCGAAGATACCCCTAATGCCTGAAATTGATACAATTGGTTCTTTCATAATTTATACTCAATAAAAAAGGTGCAAAGTTTTAACTTCACACCTCTTTTCAATTTACTATTTCACTATTTCGCTGTATTGCTATTAAAAAGCAAGCATTTCCTCAGCGGCTTTAAGTATCCAACTATCCTGCGGCAATGCCACGTTTTCAAGGTGGAATGGAATATGGACATGTAGCCCTGCAACTCTTTTTACAGGTGCATCAAGATATTCAAAAGCTTTTTCAGCAATCTCGGCAGATATTTCAGCTCCAAAGCCCATAAATTTTGTATCCTCATAAAATACAATAACTTTTCCGGTCTTCTTAACTGAATTAAGAATTGTTTCAGTATCAAATGGAACAATTGTTCTAATATCAATAACCTCTACTCCATAACCTTTCTTTTCCATTTCGCGGGATGCCTTGAGAGCTTTTTCAACCATTGCGCCGTAGGTAACGATTGTCAGGTCATCACCTTCTTTTTTAACGGCTGCTTTGCCAAACGGAAGATAATAATCCGCATCCGGCTCAGGTGATTTAGCGTATCCCTGTCTGTATAAGAATTTATGCTCCATAAACATCACAGGGTCATTAAGCTGGCAAGCTGTTTTCAATAGACCTTTTGCATCTGCCGCATTTGAAGGGTATACTATATATAATCCCGGGCATTTTGAAAATATTGCTTCAATATTCTGCGAATGGTAATGGCCGCCGCCAATGTAACCCCCGACTGCAACCCTGATTGTAACAGGACACTCAAAAGCGCCATTTGAACGGTAACGGTACATTACTAATTCATCTCTGATTTGCATCATTGCAGGCCAAATATAATCAGCAAATTGGATTTCAATCACAGGTTTCAATCCGCTTAAAGCAGCACCAACAGCAGTTCCAACTATTGAGGCTTCTGCTAAAGGTGAGTTAAAGCATCTTTTTATGCCAAACTTATTTGAAAGCCCCTTTGTAGCCGTGAACACCCCGCCTTTGTTATCCTGAACATCTTCGCCGTAAACAATCATATTCGGATTTTTTTCCATTTCCTCGTGCAGTGCATGGTTAATTGCATCAACCATAACAATTGGGTTACCGCTTGGAGTTGTAGCTTCATAATTTAACTTCGTTTGTTTATCAGGAGGGCAGAATAAGTTTTCCTCAACCGTTGATGCATCCGGGCCCGGTTCTGCATAAGCTTCATCTGCGCTTTTTACTACAAGCTCGTTTATGTCTTTTCTTATATTTTCAATTTCCTCTTTTGTGAGAATACCCCTGGTAAGAAGTTCTCTTTCAAATTTCGTAATCGGGTCATTCTCTTTATCCTTGGCAATTTCTTCCTTCGTTCTGTATTTTTCATGTGCGTCAGATGCCGAATGTGAACGAAGTCTTACCACATCAGCATATATGAACGAAGGACCCTCGCCGCTTCTTGCAAGTCTAACCGCTTCTTTGGCAGTTGCATAGCTTTCAAGGAAATCAGTGCCGTCTATATGGAACCTGTGCAGTCCTTCAAAACCGGCGACAACTTTATAAACAGAACCGCCGGCTGTTTGCTGCTCGATAGGAACGGATATGGCAAACTTGTTATTCTGAATACAGAAAATTGTCGGCAGCTTTGCTCTTGCAGCCCAATTGATGGCTTCAAAAAACTCCCCTTCGGAGGTAGAACCTTCACCGCCGCCTACATAAGAAACCTCATCAGTCCCCCTGTAAACGCAGCTGATTGCAGCTCCGACTGCCTGTAAATACTGCGAACCTGTCGGGGACGAAGCGGTCGGCATTCTTAACTCTTTGCTACCAAGATGCATAGGCATCTGGCGTCCGCCTGTAAATGAATCAGTTGCGCGGCCCATAATGTGCCTGAAGATGTCCTTCGGAGTTATTCCAAGTGCAGTTCCAATTGCATTATCCCTGTAATAAGTAAAGAACCAGTCTTTGCCTCCCTTCATAGCCATTGCGCAGGCAACTTGAATCGCCTCATGTCCCGAGCCTGAAATTAAAAAAGTAGCTTTTCCCTGCTTTATTAAAATGTCTATCCTGTCATCAGTGAATCTCGTAAGCAGCATTGATTTATAGGCGTGAACCATTTGCTCATTGGAAAGTCCATGATTCTTTTCTGTTTCCTTTAAAAAATCGTATTTTACGACGTCCATAGGGATTCCGTTTGTTGATTTCGTCTTTTTTTCGGTTGCAGTTTTCTCCGCCATTTTGATAAAACCCTTCTTTAAGTAAAATGATAATTTAAAAATTAAAACAAATCAGGATGTAAAAAAATCCACAAGACTACAAATATAGGAATTTTAAAAATATGATAAAAGAGCTAAAAAGAGGGAATTTAGCTATTTTTCTTCTTTAAACTGAATGGTTTTATATTCACCAAACATATGTTTAACCTTATTTCTTTGGTATTTGCCCGTTGAAGTAACAGGAATTGTATCAGAAAATACCACAACTTTTGGAGACTTATAAAAAGGCAGTTTTTCTCTGCATTTCTTAATTATATTAGATTTCAGCTCATCAGTTGGATTTTCACCGTCTTTCAGCAAAACCAAAGCTCCGACCTCCTCGCCATACCAGTCATTGTCAAATCCGACTGCAATTCCCGCCTTGACTTCAGGTAAGCTCATTAAAACTTCATCAATCTCAAGCGGAGCAATATTCACTCCGCCCCTGATTATGAGCTCTTTGATTCTGCCTGTGATAAAGAAATACTTATTCCCCTTCTCATCATTAATATAGAATCCTTCATCACCGCTTCTGAACCAGCCAAATTCAAACGTTTTTTGATTTGCTTCGGGATTTCGGTCATAATATTTCATAACATTGTGTCCGCGTATTACAATTTCACCTCGAGTATTTTCAGGTAATGACTCACCCTTATCATTATGAATATCCATTTCATTTGGCTCAATCGCATTTCCGATTGAAGGAAACCCATAATTATTGAGCCACTTTTTATGTTCCGCTTCGGGTAAATCA
>Ga0326597_10004923_pt1 | contig 18661 bp, 23 predicted proteins | sample RVTome_12_FD_203789 | JGI IMG/M metagenome (GOLD analysis project Ga0326597, IMG submission 203789) | Soil microbial communities from uranium-contaminated site in the Upper Colorado River Basin, Wyoming, United States - RVT100D185 | ecosystem: Environmental > Terrestrial > Soil > Contaminated >... | reverse complement strand
CCGGGCAAGGGGCGCGACCCGGTGCTAAAGGGCCTGGTCGGCGTGTCCGAGCAAGCGTTGAAGGCAACCGAGGAGGTGCGCGCTCTGGGCAACGGGCTGCTCGGAGCGTACCGCATGTTGGGTCAGAGCGCGCAAGAATTGCGGCGCATGGCCAACAACCCCAACACCAACTCGGACAGCGTGATCATTGACCTGGCCGAAACCGTGGAGGCCATGTTCCAGATGTCCGGGTTCCTGAACGGTACTCGATCCGAGAGTGGCCGGATTCTGGCCGGTTGGAGCGCACGCGCGGCCAAAGGTCGGGCCAACGGGTTGCTGGACGCGGCCCTGGCCAAGGAGTACAACAGGGCCAAGGCCGAGCTGTTCAACGGTCAGGACCCGCGCAAGTTCGTGGACGCGGTGGGCGAGGTCTTGGACGGCGCCGTGCGCCCCGAGGATGCGGCCGGTGGAATCATGAAACTGGCCCGGGTGTCGCTGGGTCGGCGCTTCGGCAACGTGCTGACCGGGACGTTCATCCAGTCCATCCTGAGCGGTACCAAGACGCACGTCATCAACTTCGTCATGCCCATGATCGCCTCGGCCACCAGGTCCGTGGAGATGGTCGCGGGCGGTGCGGTGCTCGGCAACTTTGGGAGGGCCGAGCAGGGCCTGCGCGAGCTGGCGGTCATGGTCACTTCGTTCCGTGAAGCGCTGGGGGGCGCGCGCAAGACGTTCAAGGCGCGTCGACCGACGCTGTTCCCGAACGCCCCGGCCAAGTTGGACCCGGCGCTGCCCGGGGCGGCCGAGCTGCACAACCTGGAGCGCCAGCGCAAACTGGGCCGGCCGGACATTGGGCCCGTTTCGCCCGAGCAGTTGCTGGGCCTGCCGGCTGAGACCAACTGGTTCACGAAGTTGTTGTCGAGGTTGTCCGTGGTGGTGGACCTACCCGGCACCGTGATTGCCACCACGGACGAGGTGGTGCGCGGCATGACGGCCCGCATGGTCATGCGCAGCGAGCTGTACCGAACGGCCCTGCGGGATGGCGGGCTGTCCCGCGCCGGCGCCGCGGAGTTCGTGGAGGAGGCCATGGAGCGACTGGTCTACAACCACGAGGTGTTCTCCTGGAACACGGTGAAGCAGCGAGCGCGCGACGTGGCCGCGCGGGAGGGGTTCGTTGGTCGCGGGGCGGACATGCGCGAGGGTCGCTTGGCCGAAGAGATGTTTGAGGTCGACAGGGAGTTCTTGGAGCCCATCATTGATGTCGCCAAGCAGCGCGGAGACGAGATCACGTTCACGACCCAGCTCAAGGAAGACACACTGGGCCGTCGGTTCCAGGACATGGTGGCAACGGTGCCCATCCTGCGCTTTGCCATCCCGTTCGTGCGCACGCCCACCAACCTGCTCATCTACGCTCGCCGCCGTGCGGACGTGATCGGGCCGGGCGTGTGGCTGATGACGCGCCCGCTGCCCAAGAAGTTGGGATTGAGGATCACTGGCTACTTCCAGAATCAGTTCCTGCAGGACGTGACTGGGACCGCCGGCAAGACGGGCCGCGAACTGCTGCACGCCCAGGACTTGCAGGCCGACGCAGTGGGCCGCGTGGTGCTCGGCACGTCGTTCCTGGGCACCATGCTCGTCGCGGCCCAGAACGGAACCATCACCGGCGCCGGCCCCCCGGACAAGGAGCGCCGCGAGGCGTTGAAGGCCGCCGGGTGGCAGCCGTACTCGGTCCGGGTGGGTGACACGTATCTGTCGTACGAGCGACTGGACCCGTTCGCGTCCGTCATGGGCGTGGCCGCGGACCTGTTCAACTTCGCTCAATGGGCCGACACCGAGGACGAGTCCGATGTCACGGCCGTGGCGCAGGCCACCATCTCGGCCCTGGCCGGAATCGTGAAGTCCAAGTCATACCTCACCGGGATGCAGCGCCTGAGCGAGATGCTCACGAACCCCATCCAGGGCTCTGTCACCGTCGGGCGCAGCACGCTGGCCGCGTGGATGATGCCGGCCTTCGTGGAACAGTTCACCCCCACTGGGCTCCCCGGGGTGCAGGGCGATGAGCACGTGCGCGAGGTGCGCAGCGTGCTGGACGCCGTGATTCGGCGGACCCCCGGCATGTCCGCGGACTTGGAGCCCCGGCGCAACCTGTACGGCGAGCCCATCGTGCGCACTCGGCGCCTGGGAGATGGTGGCGACGTGTCGTCCGTGCAGTCCATCTGGATGCCGGTGTCGTACACCGAGGTCAGTGACGACTTGGTGGACTTGGAGTTGGGCGCGTTGAAGCACGGATTCCAGCCGCCCAAGCCCAAGCGGGGCGGCTTGGACCTCACTCAGTTCCGTTCTCGGTCCGGGCAGACCGCGTTCGATCGTTGGTCCCAACTGCACGGCGAGGTCAAGGTCGGAGGGCGCACCATTCGGGACGCGCTGCGGCGCCTGATCCGCAGTCGTGCGTACCAGGCCCTTCCCTCCGAGTCGTTGCCCGGTCTGGAGACGCAACGAGTGGCGCTGGTCAGCAACATGATCGGGCGCTTCCGAGATCGTGCGTTCGCCCAGACGCTCAAGGAGTACCCCGACCTCGCGGCCGAGTACCGCGGCAAGTCCTTGTCGCGCCGGGCCGACACGCTGCGCGGTCAGTTGGCCACGCGCCGGCCTGCCGGGCTGAACGCCCTGTTCGGGGCCGCCCTCGGGCCCGACTTGGGGGTGCGCTGATGGCGTTCTCGTTGGTCAGCACGTACAAGCTGCTGAGCGCTGTCGTTACCGAGGTGGCATCGAGCGTCCAGGCCCGCAACACGGCGCGCGAGGGCACGTTCGTAGTCAGCACCGCGGCCGACTCGTTGATCGTGAACCTGGAGGGCCGGCCCGACGAGAACTCTGGCTGGATCCTGTTGGGCCAGATCGGCACCGGCAACCTGGAGGACAGCCCGGTGTCCGGCGCCACCCGGCGTGTGGCCGTTGGTCGCACCAAGCTACTGCCCGAGTACCGAGTGCGCGTTCAGTACCTGGCCGGCGACGATCGAACCACGGACGTGTACGTGGTGCCGGACCACAGCGACGTGCTCACTGAGCTGCCGCTGTCCGGAACAGACACCACGGGCGTGTCGCAGGTGGAGGTCACGGCCACGGTGATCGGCAGTGCGAACGTGGTGCACACCGCTCCGGCCGGGTCGGACATCGCGGACTTCGTGACGCTGTACGCCGTGAACCTGGACGGGGCGTCCAACTACAACCTGACCCTGGCCGTGGGCACCGAGTTGATCGGGCCGCTGCAGATCAACCGACTGCAGGTGCCGGTGCTGGTGCTGAGCAACTACCGCATGAACAACGCTCTGGAACTGCTGGCCTACGCCTCGGCCGCCAGCAAGGTCCGCCTGTTCGGCACGGTGCAAGCCAGGTACGTGCGGGCCACGGTCTGATGCCCGACCTGGTGCTGCGGAACGAGGGGTTCCAGGACGCGGTGGATGCTCTGAACACGGCGGGCGTGAAGCTCGACGGCATCGAGGCGGGCGCGAACCTGTACGCCCCCGACCTCTTCCACGTCGTCAAGTCGGGCGATCAGGCGCTCACGGCATCCTACGCCGACATCACGACCTGGGCAACACCCGCCATCGTCGATGCCGGCAGCTTCTCGTTCGTCGCGGCCACTGGAATCCTCACGATCAACAAGACCGCCTGGTACGACATCTCGGCCTACGCGCGCATCGACATCACTGCGACGCCGCAGTCGAACACGGCGCTCGTCAAGCTCCAGGAGGACATCGGGCCTGGGTACGTGGACGTTGCCGGCACCGAGGTCGGGGCTGGCGTTCTGAACGCTGCCGGGGTCACGAGCAACACCTGCTCGTTCCAGATCCTGCGGAACATGGCCTCCGGCTCCAAGCTCAAGCTCCGCGCGATCCGGTCGAACGGGACCGGGACCATCAAGGTGATGGCCGCAGGGACCGGGTTCACCGTCCTGGAGGTCAAGTGACCGCGGGACCTCCAGAATACCCCCTATGGGGGCCGGGATACCCCCATTCCAGGCCCGCCAGTGGCTGCCAACATGGCAGGGCCACCAGACCTCCTGGGAGGCGCCAGGAGCGCACCGAGTCCCGGTTGACCCGAACGTCCACCTTCCCCGTCGAACCCCCACCACGGCCCGCTCACGAGGCCGCACCACCCTCCAATGACTTACGCAAGAGTTCCCAGGTCCGTGGTCCTCGTCGAGGGCCTGACCGGCACGCAGGCCGTGGCCCTGACCACCGCCGGCACCGAAACGATCGCCCGCTGCGAGCCCATCGGCCTCACGCCAACGTCCTCCACGCGGTGGGTCACGGCCGTGGCCAGCGCGGACCCCGCCGAGGACGGTCTTGACGCCGGCCGCGTGACCATCACGGTGTACGGGTCGTTCGACGGGTCCACGTGGGAGGACGTGGGGGGCGGCGCCACGCCGGCCGCTCGCACCATGACGGACCGCGTTGGCGGCGGCGGTACCGCGCTGTTCTCGGCCGACGACTTGGGCGGGGACAACTGGTTCGCGCGCGTGGCCGTGGACTGGTTCCCGTTGTACAAGGTGGTGTTCTCGGGCGTGACCGAGGTGGCCCCCGCCGTGACGTACGACGTGTTCATCACCGATTGCGAGAGGGCCGTCTGATGACGTACGCCAGGATTCCCAGGACTGTTCGTCTGATCGACGGCCTGAGTGGCACCGCGGCGGCGGCGCTCGGAGAGCACGCTGTGGCCGAGAGGGAACCGAACGGGTTCGGCGTCATCGCCGGCGCGTGCTGGATCTCGTTCACCACGAACGGCAACCCCGTGGGCGCCGGCACCGGCACCATCACGTGGACCATCTACGGCTCGAACGACGGGGCGACCTGGATGGACACCGGGGCCGTCGTGGCGGGCGTCCCCACCGCCAACACCGTGATCCAGACGGCCTACACCGCGGACGACGCCGGCGGTTCGCGGTACTTCGCGCGCGTCACGCTGAACTTCTTCCGCTTCGTGCAGGTGCGCGCGTCCAACGTGGCCGTGACCGGGGCCAACACGCACGTCGTGACGATGACGGACTGCCGGGAGGTGGCCTGATGCCTCGACAGTTCGATGCTGCCGTGAAGGTGGCGCACCTGGTCTTCGCGTCCGTGTTGCTCCTGCTGGCCCTGTCCGGCGCGGTGTGGGGCATGATCTCCGTGCACGCCAACGGTAGGCACGCCGATTCGGTGGGACGCCAGGAGTGGGCCGCGGTGCGCGAACTGATGCAGGCCGAGCACCTTCGGTTGGAACAGAAGGTCGATGCCGTGCTGGCTCGATTGGGAAGATGAGCACCCCTGGGGCACGTTGTGCGCACGAAACCTTTCATGCGCGCGAATTGGAGGAACGATGAGTACCGAGAAGCGAATGCGGGACCTGCACTCCGCCGTGGCGGCCGAGTTCCTGCGGCAACTCAAGACCCCGGGCAACGACGGGGTGCCGGCGGCCGTGTTGAAGCAGGCCATTGAGTTCCTGCGCGACAACGGCGTGACTGCGGACCCCAGGACTGGCAAGTTGCGAAGCCTGGTCGAGGGCATGGAGCTGGTGGACGACGAGATGCCGCGCGTGCCCAGGAAGGTGGGGTAGGTGCGAGCACGTCCTGAGCCCATCTGGACCGGCAGCGCCCGGGAGGACTTCCAGGACTTCCGAAACTTCCTGTGGTACGGGTATCGCCACATCGGGTTCGGCGACCCGTCCGAGCTGGTGAACGACTTCGCGCACTTCGTGCAGACCGGCCCGGACCGCGCCATGGCCCAGGCCCTGCGCGGCATCGGGAAGTCGCACGTTCTGGGCTTCTTCTCGGTGTGGTCCCTGGGGTGGGACCCTGACACGAAGGTGCTGTGCGTGTCGGCTTCCAAGGACCTGGCCGACGCCAACACCACCCTGCAGCTCGGGCTGGTCATGGACATCCCCATGCTCAGGCCGCTCATGCCGCGACGCGGACAGCGCGAGTCCATGACGCAGTGGGACGCGGGGTTGGCCCGGCCGGCCAAGGATCCCAGCGTGAAGTCCGTGGGCGTGTTCGGGCGCATGGTGGGTTCGCACGCGGACCTCATCGTGCCGGACGACATCGAGGTGCCCAACACCAGCGACACCCCGGGAATGCGCATCAAGCTGCGTTCGAGATCGCGCGAGTTGGAATCCATCGTGAACCCCGGCGGGCGCATCGTGTACTTGGGCACCCCGCAGAACGAGGAGACCATGTACAACGAGCTGCCTGAGCGCGGGTACGTGGTGCGCGTGTACCCGGCCGAGTACCCGCCCAGCTCATACGGCCAGTGGGGCCGCTTGCCGTCGTGGATCCAGGACAAGGTGCACGCGGACCCGTCCGTGGTGGGCACGCCCTTGGACCCCTCTCGGTTCGGTTCGTTGGTCCTGCAGGACCTGCGCGTGGCTCGTGGGCTGTCCGAGTACCGCTTGCAGTACATGCTGGACACCACGATCTCGGACTCCGATCGCCGGCCGCTGCGACTCGCGGACCTCGTTGTAATGGACCTGCCCGACGTGTCCCTGGGACCGGCCAAGGTCGTGTGGTGCTCCGACCCCGAGCACATCGTGGACAACGTGCCGTGCCTGGGAATTGCGGGCGACCGCCTGCACCGGCCCATGATGGTGTCCGATGAATGGTCCAAGTACACAGGTGCGGTCATGTACATCGACCCGGCCGGGCACGGCGAGGACGAGACGGCCTGGGCGGTGGTGAAGCTCCTGAATGGGATGCTGTTCGTGACCTCGTGGGGTGGCCACCAGGAGTCCGGGTCCTCGGACGGCGTGCTAACGGCGCTGGCCAAGGTGGCGGCGAACCAACGGGTGAACACCGTGGTGATCGAGTCCAACTTTGGGGACGAGATGTACGGCAAGCTGCTGCAGCCCCACCTGCGCCGCGAGTACCGCACGGACGAAGGGTCCGGCGTGGCCGTGCAGAGCATCCGAGTGGCCACGCACAAGGAGCGACGCATCATCCAGACGCTGGAACCCGTCATGAACCAGCACCGCCTGGTCGTGAGTGCCGATTGCGTGCGCCGCGAGGTGGCCGAGGCCCGCAACAGCCGCGACGACGGGGCGCAACACCGCTGCTTGACTCACCAGATCAGCCGGGTCACGAAGCAGACCAAGTGCCTTCGGCACGACGACCGACTGGACGCCCTGGCCGGTGCAGTGCGGCACTGGACCGAGTTCATGGCCGCCGACCCGGACCAGGTGCGCGCGGACGCCCGCCGCAGCGCCCTGGACGACTTCGCCGAGGGCCGCTCGCTCCTGAACCCGGACAAGAATCCGCCCGCCCAGCGCTGCTCGTGGCTGTTCAACAGCCGCCTTGGCGCCCCGGTCGGTTGACGATTTGCGCCAGAACCACTAGTTTTCTGGCGGTTTCGGCGTGAATCGTCAAGTTGCCGAAACCTCGGCACATCGTCACAAGTGCCAAGGAAATGTCGGCACATCGTCACAAGTGCCAACAGATGACGGCTTCACCTCCGTCTGCGAGGAAACTGGCGGGCCAGGTCCATTCGCGCTACTCCGGTTCGTTCAGGTCATTCAGCTCGTCGGGAAGCAGCCCGCTGTCGATGCGGTGCGCCGTCTCCATGAGCGCCATGCCGTTCCACACGGCCTGGGCCAGGTGGTCCTCGTTTCGTTCCCCTGCGAGGAAACGGAACGTGTGGCGCAGCATGGAGTCCAGGTACCGGCTCAGGGGCTGCCCTTTCTCCCAGTTGCGGTCACCGTACTTCTCGGCGCCCTTCTCGAACACCCGCGCCAGCCGGAACACGGCGTGCGGGGGCAGCAGGTCGTACCGCCCCTTGTCCGTTCGGATGTCCCGGCGCGAGCCGGTGTCGAACTCGTGTCGTTGCCCAGAGTCCAGGATGGGTTTGGTGTGCTGGTCCACTGTCCTCACCTCCCGGGGTTGTTCAAGATCCGCTCGTTCAGCCACCTATCGTGCAGCACGACCAGCTCCATGGCCATGGCGTTGTGCAGCTCGAACAGCGCTCCAGGCGATCGCTCCCAGCCGTCCAGCAACACGATGCCACCGCACCTCGTGAGCAGGGCCAGGTCGCGCCGCATCGTGCTCGCCCGAACGCTCGGACCACGCCGCGCGTCCTCCTCGGGCGGGCACACCACGCTGAATCCAGCGGACCTCCAGCGATCGGCCGCGTCGTAGAACCTGGCACGATTCTCGTTGTGCAGGCCAGTCATCGGTCCAGACAGGTACAGTGCCCGCGGTAGCTGCATTACGGTCAACTGCTCGGATTCCACAGCTTCACCTCCTTTGTGGTCCAGTCGTAGTCATCGTCCACGAGGATGCGCGCCACGCGAGCTTGTGACAGCGCGAAGTTCTCGTCCAGGTCCTTGTCCTCGTAAGCTTGCACGATGGCGCCCCACCAGTTGGAGGGCTCCTCCGCGTCCAGCAACCTGCCGGCACGCACCGGCCCCATGCCAGGGCAGCCCGGGTACTCGTCCGTTCGATCGCCCATGAGGGCCTGCAGCATGTGCTGTCGGTGCGCACTGTCCCGGGTCACTTCGAGGATCCCTCGCTCGGGATGGTCGGGGTTGAACAACCGGCCTGGCACCTGCAACAGGTCCTTGTCGATGCTGACCACCACGGTCAGGTCGTCCGCGAAACGGCCGGTGGCCAGCAGCCCCAGCACGTCATCACCTTCCAGCCGCGCCTCCAGCACGGTGTCGAACGTGCCCTGCACAACGTCCCGGGCCGGCCCATAGCCCGTGGGCTTGGGCTTGTTCGACCGGCCGCGCTTGTAACTCGGGAACACATCCTCCCGCCAACGCCGACCGTAGGCGGACAGAGCGCACACGATGTGAGCCTTGTTGGACTTGCTCAGGCCGAGAACGTCGTGCAGGTGCCTGGCCGTGTTGCGGATGGACGCCACCACCAGGGACTCAATCTCGGCTTTGTCGAACGTGGACACGCACACACCGTCGCCCATGTCATAGTACCCGGCACAGTGCGTCGCAACGGTGTGACACACGGTGTCCGCATCGAACAGCAGCACGGTGTTCATCAGTCGGTCCCCGCGATGTATTCCCGAACTTGTTCCGGGTCGTAGGTCAGAGCGATGGCGAACGCGCGGAACAGGTCGCACAGTTCGAGCAGGCCCAGTTCCCCCATGGTCGAGGACACCCGGACCCCGGGGGCTGTGTGCGTCTCCCGCGCGGTCAACACGATGGTCTGTCGGTCGTCGAGTTCGGTCTTCATTGTTGGCCCTTCTCTGGGTTGAAACGTTTGCTGAAAGTACCGTGAAATGTCTCCTTCTGAAAAGTATCGGTCAGTGCGTCTGGCTCCAGTCGTCCCCGACATGGAACTCGCCCGTCATCGGGCACCTCGTTCGGAAGAACGTGCCGGCCGCCTCAATGCCCCGTACCATGCACTGGCCGGCGAACTCGGCGTGCGGCACGGGAACCTCCCACTGCATCTCGTCATGGAAGTACCCGACCTGGTGGTAGTCCTGGCCCAGCATCAGGCCCTCGGACTCCATGGTGTGGTGCGACAACACTGCGGCCTGCTTCATCATGACCGCGGCGTTGCCTTGGATGACAGTGTTCAGGGCCGAGTGCAGGGAGCGCACGGGCAGCGGGCGCCCATCGACGGCCCGGAAGTGGGCGTTGTCGCGCAGTCGCAGCGACCAGTTGCCGCTCCTCAGCCTCGTTCGCACGGCCATGTTCCGGTCCAGCAGCACGATCTCCAGGTCCTGCAGCAGAGCCCCCAGGCCAGCGAACCGATTCAGGAAGTTCTGGCGCATCCTGTGGCCGCACGTTTCGCTCACACCGGCCATCTCCCCGAGTTTCTTGGGGCCGGCACCGTACATGAAGGCGTAGAACCAGTTCTTGGCCTTGTTGCGCGGCAGCCCCAAGATGGCCGCGTTGGCCTCGTGCACGTCCTGCCCGCCCAGGATCATGTCACGGAAGCGCCCGCCATCGTGCGGCACCAGCAGGTGCGCGAACCACCTGGCCTCGATGCCCGATGCGTCCGCCCCCACCAACTTCATGCCGGGCCCGGCCACCCAGCACGAGCGTGACTCCTGGCCCCATGGCTTGTCCACGGACGTGACCTGGCTCATGTTCGGGCGGCTGTGCGTGACCCGGTGCGTGTTGGTGCCGCAGTGGTTCACGTAGCCGTGCACCCGGCCGTCGGCGCCCTGGAACTTCAACCACGCCTTCGTGCCCTCGGTCACCGACCCGAGGCGACGCTGCACCATCATGCGCTCGGTCAACAGCTCCACATCGGGGTCTGTCAACTGCTCCAGCACATCCTCATTCACCGTGGGTTGGCCGTTGGGCGTGAACTCTGAGGGTTCCCAACCGCGCTCAATCAACCGGGCCGCCACTTGTTGGCGCGACTCCGGGTTGAACACCTCGGTACGTTGGCGGACCAACCGCTTCTTGGGGGTGATGTACTCCACCTGTTTCGGTGGGAACGCAACCTGCAACTGCACGTCCAGTTCTGCCCTGCGCACGGTCAACTTGCGCACCAACTCGTCCACCCTGATGTTGTCCAGCAGGAACCCGGAGCGCATCTGGGCGTCGATGATGGCGCTGAACTCGTGCTCCAGGTCCGAGGCCGTCGGGTCCAGGTCCTTGGACTGGATGCGCTGCCACAGCAGGTCCGTGAGGCGCACGTCGCGCACGCAGTAGTCGATCATGTCCTGGGACAACCGCGAAAAGTCCGAGTGGTCACCCTTCGGGAACCGGAAGCGTTCGCCCCATGCTTTCAGTGCGTGACTGCCGTGCAGCCGGCCCTTGCCGCGCAGGGCCCTGCCGTCCAGCCTGGCAATGTCGGACCACAGAACGCGCGACAGGATCAGTGTGTCCCGGACCGCGGCGTCGGTCTCGAAGCCCGTGAGCTTGCGCAGCACGGGCAGGTCGAAGCCCTGAATGTTGTGCCCGACCAGCACGTTGGCCCGCCTCAGTGCCGCCAGACCGTCCGCCAGGGGGCCGTCGCTGGCCAGCGCTGACTGGTCGTGGTACACCCGCACTTCGCGTTCGGCGTTCGAGGTGTCGCACAGACAGATCAGGTGTACCTTGGTGGCCTCGTTCAGCAGGCCGTCGGTCTCAACATCGAACACTACTTCGATCACTTGACCACCTTCACTTCAATCACGCACCCCAGCTCACCAAGCAGACTCTTCACGTCTTCCTTGGCGGTCTTGAGCGCGTCCATGATGCTCTGTCCGGTCACGATGTGTTGCCGAGCCCTGCGGTTCAACAAGCTGTGGGCAAGGCCGTCCAGCGTCACGTGGTACGACACGCTCTTCCAGCCAACCGCCTTGGTCCACTTCTGCAGGATGAACTGATTCTCGTCAGCGAACACTCTGAGTTCTCCAATCTTGGTCATCTCGTTGCCTTCCATGCCTGTCTCGCAGACTCTGAGCCCCAACCAGCAAAGATTGCACCGACGAACAGCGCGCGTGTCACATACACCGGGACCCCCCAGAGCAAGTGCCACACGATGACGTACCACTTACTGTATCTCATGTCCGTTTCTCCTTGGATCCGGGCCTTCACATTCCTGGCACGGGCGGATCCGGGGCGCCTCACCGATCCTGTGCATGAACTCCAGGAACATCAGCACGTCGCCCGGTCCCGGCGGACCGATGAGCGCGGTGTCGCAGCAGTACCCAATGAACTCGATGGAGTCCAGGCCGGGACCGACGAACCGCAGTCCGCCACACTTCGTGCAGGTCATCAATAATTCCTGGCCACCTCGGCCGGTCCGGTCATTCCGTCGTACTTGGCCAACGCCAAGTCCACCTCGTTCAACAGCCCGGTGGCATCGTCGTACATCAGTGCGCCCGCCGGCCCCGTCCGCCCAGCCCGCCGATTCTTGAGCACGGCCAAGCGCAGGGTGGAACGTTCCGCATCGTCCGGGGCCTCTAGGTTTCGTGCTGCTCCGATCACGGTCCAACTGAGCTGCTCCAGCGCCCCGGACCCCCGCAGGTTGGACAGGTGCGGCATGGCCCCGGACTCCCATCGTTCGTCCGAGCGGTTCAGGTGCGTGATGATCAACAGCCCGCACTTGGTGCGCTGCACCAACGACCCCAATCCCGTCATGAGCACGTCGATGGTCTTGCGCTCGTTGCGCGTGTGCGTGCCGGACACCACGATGGAGATGTGGTCCAACACCACGTACTCGCAGCCCAGCACGCGCACCATGTACTCGATGCGCGACAGCAGCACGTTGTCCTCCAGGCTGCCCCAATGGTCGTACATCGGCATCCTCGCACCCAGGAACTCCGCAGCTCCCGCCCAGTCCTGGGGCCGCCGCGCTGACAGCTCATCCCTGGCCGCGGGGTCAATCAGCAGGTCCTGGCCGTTCGTGCCCATGAGCTGTCCGGCCAGGATCAGGGCGGTCTCCTGCACGGACTCCTCCAGGGCCACGATGCCAGTGTTGTGACCGGCCTTGGCCAGGCCCAGTGCAATCTGCCTCACCAGTGAGGACTTGCCCGAGCCGGATCCGCCGCAGAACATGGTGATCTCGTTCTGCCTCAGCCCGCGCGTGATCGCCTGCAACTCCGAGAACGGATAGTCCACGTGCGGTGGTACCGGGCGGTTCATGTGGTCCAGCACCTCGGCGCCGGTGATGATGCCGTCCGGACGCCACACCTTGGCGCCCCACATGGCATCGACCAACTCCGCGCTGCGACCGGCCAGGAGCATCTCGTTGGAGTCCTTCAAGGGCAGGACAGCGATGCGGGCCATGCCGGCAGGCAGCACCATGGCGCACCTCTCGGCCGCCTCCCGTCCTGCTTCGTCGTTGTCCAGCATGAGCACAACGTACTCGAACCCAGACAACCACTCCAGTGCCTCCATGATGTCCTTGTCCGCGGACCCGCACCCGTTCTTCACGGACACCACGGGCCACTTGTTGCCCAGCACCTGGCTGAGCGCATGGGCGTCGTGCTCGCCCTCGGTGATGGTCACGAAGCGCCCTCGGTCGCGCCACAGGTGCTGCCCGTACAGGCCGCGCACGGCCTTTGCGTTGCCCAGCCAACTGAACGTCTTGTCGCGGCGCCGCACTTTGTAGGCAACGCCACCTTGGTGTGGATAGCGCGCGGCCTGGTGGCGGCCGTCCCGCAGGCGCACCGTGCCGTACCCGAACTTGTCGAGTGTGGCAGCGGTCAGTCCACGGGACGGGAGGCCAGCAGGCAGCGGTCCCCAATCATTTGCCTGAACGAACTCGTTCGAGGGAACATCGGCAGGACCGAGCTGATCCGATTCCGTGTCGGTGTGCGCCCCGCACTTGTGGCAGTGCACGTGTCCATCCGAGTACAGCGCTCCGTTGTCCGGGGAGTTGCACGTCTCGCACGGCACGTGGCGAACGAACGTAGAATCGGCCAGCTCGGTCATGGTTGTTGGCTCCTAGAAAGGATCGTTGTGGTCGTGGACCATTGCAGCGACCATGGCAATCAGAATCAGCACCCATCCCGTTGCCACAATCGCAAAGAGCACATTCATGAACGGCACCTTAGTAGTCGGCCCCGGCCGTCTCGTTCGTGGCACCCTCACCCGATTCGGCGGGTTCGGCGGTCTCGGTGTTGTCCTCGTACACGTACCCGTCCTCGACCGCTCCGAAGGCGTAGCGCGAGGGATCGTTCTCGCCCTCCTGGACCAAGGACACCACGCGCACCACGGACAAGCGGGCGGTGATGCCAACCAGGGTAATGGTGCGCCCCTTGGCGTCCTTGCGCTCGGTGGACGGCCGGGCATACGAGCCCACGTCCATGCCGATCATGACCTGCGATCCGTTACCAACGCGGCACGTCAGCCGGTTGGGCGGGTTGGCACAGTCGATGACCACGACCTTGGGCAGCAGGGGCTTGTCACGGCCTGGGATCTTCACGACCGCAGCCTGCTTCACTCGCAGCTCGGACGTGCCGGTCGGCTTGCCCTCGTCGTCCAGCACCTGCCGGATGGGGAACGGATTCTGCTCCACCTCCACGGGCCCGACGGCATCCTCGGAGATGATGGGCAGGGACTCGTCCAGTGCGGCCTGCATTCGCTGCCGGAGCGGCTCCAGGGCCGAGTCCGGGGCGCGCAGGATGATGCTGTAGTTACCGAACTGGTCGGGCTCGTACAGCTTGGCCCACGCGGCCGTGCCGAGCGGACTGGTCATGGGGATGAACTTGCGCTTGCTCTTGGTCTTCATGTCGATGTGTTGTGTGTGTGTTAGGAAAAGAAGTAGGTGGATTCGATCAGTTCGTTCACGTCCAGGTCGCCCAAGACGGGGTGGTCGGGCAGGGGGACCGGAACTTGGGCCTGAAACTGGCGTTGCAGATCGGCCAACAGATTCGGGCGGAACACGTCTCGGTACACCTCGCGGATGACCCGTTGCAAGGATCGTACCAAGTGCGGATGCACAGCGAATGAATCGTGGATCGTGGACACGTCGCGCACCCCCTCAGCCTCCAGGCGGTTCAGAACCAGGGCCAGACACGCGGAATCCAAGGAGTGCACGTAGTTCGGGCTGATGGCATTGGCCTGCTTGTGGCCGTCGATGCGGTCCTTGGACTGGCGGTAGCGCACCCACTTCACGGTCTGCCCGATGGCCGTGCGCACCTGCCTGGTGTGGTACTTGTGGTACATCTGCGTGATCGGGAAGCCCGATGGGGAGACCCACTTCACCGGGAGTTGGTGCTTTGTGAACACGGACGAGCACTCGCGCAGCCATTCCATGCACCCCACGGCGCCCGGCACGGTGCGGTGAATGGCATCCCACACGGCCGTGGACAGCACGCGAACCGCATCGTAGGTCGGTTTGCCGCGCCTCCAGGGTCGGTCCTCGTCGGCCACGTTCAGGCCCTCGTACCAGTCCAGCACGTAGCGTTGGCACGAGTATTGTGTGGCCCCGTAGGGCAGCGTCATGACCGAACGCTTCACCGCAGCCCTGGGCAGTTCGCCGGCGCAGTGGTCGCGCAGGAACGTGAACCACGCGGCCTGAATGGAACCTGGTGTGCCCACGCTGGCCATGGCCGAGGCGGCGCTGTGTGCCGTGTCCGCGTACACGTCCATGACGCGGTTCGAGCCGACCACGTTCGTGCTGACTGCGCCGGCCCGGTCTCGCAACAGCAGCGAGAACACTTGCAGTCCGTTGTTGGTCCCGTCCACGTAGCACGGCAGCGAGCATCGACCGTCGTCCAGAGCCACCACGTAGGCCAGGCAGAACGCCAAGAACTGGAATGGGCACTCGGCCCCCGTCCACCACGTATCGTCCAGAGGATCTCGGTGCACGGACCGGATGTGCGGCTCGTTCAGGGCGACCCACGTACGGCGCTCATCCATGGTCAGCTTGTCCAGGCCCCACACGTTGGCGCCGTGCACGACCAGGCAGTCCAGGGCCTCTCGGTCCACGGGCCCCGGTCGGGCGAACGTGAGCAGCCCCCTGGCCAGGTCGTTGCCCTGCGGAGTCAGGAAGTACGGGATGGGGTACATGCGACCCCGCCAGTCCAGGTACTGCGGGAAGTGAAACGCTCGGTCTCGGAACTTGCGGGCCACGAACAGAGTGCGCTCGACCTGGATGCGTTGGGTGCGCTGGGACACGCTCTTGGAATAGCACTTGGCAGCCTCGCGCCGCCACTCCAAGCGGGCTTCTTCGTTGTGCTCGATGTCCGCGGGCTTGGCCGGCAGTACGTCTCTGTCTCGCGCCGGCAGCCCAGCCGCCTCCGTGCCGCTGTCCCACAAGTGCTCCACCACGTCCAGCACGGTCGTGTTCACCTTCCACAACGAACCCTGGGCCAGGTTGACCGAGCGCAGCACCGCCGGCATGTGCGCCTTCTCCAGGGTCTCCAGGCCGGACCGGGTGTGGGCATTCACTAGGGGCCAACGCTTGACCAAATCGGTGTGGTACCCCCCAGTGTGCACATCGGACCAGTCCACCGGGCGCGACACTGTGGGCAGATTGAACGGGGCCAGCACCTCGTGGGCCTCGTGGCTGCGAGCGATCCAGTCCAGCACGGCGTCCGGCATGACCAGGACAGACTCAGTGCGCTTTCCGTGTGTGAGGGTGCGCACTTCCACCAGTCCGGTGGCCTTGATGAGCAGCTCCAACAGCAGCGTGCCGAGGCGGGCCTTGTCGCGCACCGGCCACGCACGGTCCCGGATGCCCAGTTGCCCGGCCCGGTGCACGATTGCACCGCGAAGGTGGGAGTACCCAGCCCTTCGATGCTCCTTCATGAGGGAGCCCCACACCATGCCCTCTTGGGCGCGAAACACGTTGAAGCGGTGTTCGTCCTCTAGGCGCTGACCCAGAGCGATGGCGAACGTCCCGAACGGCCTGCCCTCTCGCAGCCCTGAGGCCGCGTCCAGTGCGTGCCGGGCCGTGATGAGGGCCAAGACCGCAGGCTTGAACAGCCGCACGAGGGGCAGCGCGGCATGGTGACGGCCCGCTGCACGTTTGGCGCCCTTGGTCCACGCCACAATGGCCGTCTCGGCCTTGTCCACGGCCTCGCGCAGCAGGTACCGTCCCACCTGGGTTTCGGACTCTTTGCCGCGCTTCATGGCCTTGGACAGCTTAGCACGGTAGCGATGCACCCCCAGTTCGGCCATCTCGGCCTCCAGGCGCACCTGTTCGTCTGTGAAACTAGTCATTCGACCTCTGCGGCTTGGCCCTCATCCCACATCTTTAGCTCTCGCTCCGCTGTTTCCGCGCGTGCCACCTGTTCTGCGACGCGGGCTCGCAGCTCCTCGTTCGCTTCCAGCGCTTTGCGTAGCTGACGTGCTGTGATCACGAGGGCCTCGACGCTGGCATCGAGACGCCGTTCCAACGCCTCGATCTCTAGCTCGTGCTCGTGATTCATGCGTTACCTCGTTGCTTCCAGTGCTTCCAGTGCTACTTCCAAGTCCGTGCCGTCCATGTGCACGTACCGCATGGTGGTCTCCAACTTAGAATGCCCGGCCCACCTTTGTACCACTGGTATCGGTACATTGGCCCGAATGAGCCGGGTGATGAGGGTGTGCCGCAAGCAGTGCGGAACCAAGTCCCGATCCAGACCGACCGCGTTGCGGGTTGCCACCCAGGACTCGTAGAAGTCCTGGTACAGCAGGTGGGAGAACGGCCCATCGTTGCCACGAACCCCCAACGTGCCCACCGCCTCGTTGGACAATGGCACCGTGCGACACCGCCCGGACTTGGTGCGCTCGAACGTGACCTGCCGATGCGGAAGGTCCACGTTAGCCCACCGCAGCGCCAAGGCTTCGGACACCCGGCACCCAGTTGCAGCCAGGAACGATGTCAGCCCGGCGAACGGCGGGTCGATGGCACGCACCATGCACTCCACCTCGGCCTCGGTCATGACGCGCCGAGCGCTTTCCGGCTCTTGCTCCCTTCTGAGGTTCAGATGGGGCACGTTGTGCCCATGCTCCCGGGCGATTCTGAGCATGGCCGACAGGGCGGACAACTTGCGGTTGATGGTGGCCGGCATCAGTCCATCACGACGCAGGCCGATGCGCAACATGTCCACATTGGCTTGGCACAGCTCGGCCACCAGCGTTTCGCGTCCCATGCGACGCACCACGTCCAGTCCGTTCAGGACCGCCGTGCGTTCGTTGCGGGACCCGGCCCACAAGGTGGATCGGGTCAACTCGGATAGTTCCGTGAGGTTCATTGCGTGCCTTCCGATTCTGGCTCGGAGATTTCAGCTTTCATTCGATTTCACCGTTTCTGAACTTGTCCAGTTCGTCACAGAACTTCGCGTGATCCTTCCAACACAGACCGATGTCTCGATCGGGGTTCAGTTCGGTGGCCCCAATCAGGTACCGGATCTCAGTCTGGTTGCGGCAGCCAACCACCGCGCACAGCTCTCGGTCGGCCACTGGGTCCTTGGATGTGGGCTTGAATTGCACTTTCACCGTGCCCCCTTTCTGCCGAAGCTCAGAACTTTCTTGATTCGGGACAGGCCACGTTTCCACACCGAACTGCGGTCCTCGAACGTGGTCCGCACGTCAACGTCCAGACTCTGGACGTTGATGAGATGTCCGCGCTTCCTCATGCGGGCCAATCGTCGACGTTGAGCCCGATTCTGGCCGAACGGAGAGAGTCCGGAACCACAACGCTGTCCGGCCCTCCGGCGTCGGATGTGCTTGTGGTGTTTCGGGCCACGAGTGTCGTTGCAGTCGGGGATGATGCAGTGCATGTCTTGTGCCTCTTCTAACGATCTTTCCAGAATGCAGAAACCGTTTGCACCACAGAGTCCAGGTCCTGCGCCGTGCGGGGCCGCTGATCATGTTTGAAGCACAACGTTGCCCTGTGACCAGCCTGTTGCCAATAGGCCAATTGCCGGCGCTCACAACCGTAATAGAGGATGATGGTCCCGTCTGCTTCACGGAATGTGGTCCAACTGTAAACTCCATCACCAGACAGAATGGGGTGCTCGTGCGAGCCGTCCACAACGGCGTTACCATCCACGTTGGCCTTGCCAGACACGTCGGCCCCGCCAGACACGTCGGCCTTGCCGGACACGCGGGCCTTGCCAAACACGCTGGCCTCGCCGGACACGTTGGCCTCGCCGGACACGCGGGCCCCGCCGAACACGCTGGCCTCGCCGGACACGCGGGCCCCGCCGAACACGCTGGCCGAGTCGAACACGCTGGCCGAGTCGAGCACGCAGGCCTCGCCGGACACGCTGGCCTCACCGAACACGCAGGCCTCGCCGGACACGCGGGCCTCGTCGAACAC
>Ga0326597_10004922_pt1 | contig 18666 bp, 15 predicted proteins | sample RVTome_12_FD_203789 | JGI IMG/M metagenome (GOLD analysis project Ga0326597, IMG submission 203789) | Soil microbial communities from uranium-contaminated site in the Upper Colorado River Basin, Wyoming, United States - RVT100D185 | ecosystem: Environmental > Terrestrial > Soil > Contaminated >... | reverse complement strand
GTTACAAGAATAAGATGCACCTTTGATGATATGCTGAACGCTTTTTCCGGAACAGTACGAATACCCAAAAGCAAAAAGGACGAGCTTTCGATGAGCGAAGAAAGCAGTCAATACGTTTTGACGCTTAAGCGGGGAACCATTACCAGAAAATATTGGGTTGATAAAACCAATTATTCGGTTTATAAATATATTTATTTAAACAAAAGCGGACAAACGTTAATCTCTTTTGAATTTTCAAATTTTTCCACTTACGGGACAAGCTCATACGCAAAGAAGGTAGAAATAAGAAGACCAAAGCAAAGAGAATATTTTAAAATTACTATGGAAGAAGTTAATCTAAATCAGGGTTATCTGGATTTTAGGGTCGATTATCCAAGCGACGTGAGAAGGAGAACGTGGAAATAATTTATTTTGTTCATTCTTTTTATAAAAATATTTAATATTTGCCTAAGAGAGGATTTTTATTTATATCTCATGGGTATTGCCTCAATAAATAATTCATATTATTTTTACAGGGAATGGATAATATAAGAAGAACATATTGCAGCTGCGGGGAATGGCATGATTTTGACGATGATACTGCAAAAAAACTTGAGTGGGATGAAATTCCTGAATATATTGAATGCAACGAGTGCCCTGATTGCAATCCGGATTTGCTGGATAATATTGAAGACCATGAGGACGAAGCTTACAGTGAAAACGTAAATATTGAAGATTTAAATGAAAATATAAGCTTAGAGGATTCCGAAGACGATATTACTGAGGAGTTTTAACAATAAATTTACTATTGCTTTTTATTTAAAAATTAACTTACTTTCCCTTAATTAATCCAAAATTTTTCGCCAAATGAAAAAGGCATCGGCAATAACTATTTTATTGCTTGTCATTTCTCTAGAATCATATTCTCAAAGAATACTATTCCAGTCCGATTTCGAAACAATCCCGCTTGTTTTCCCCGATAGCCTTCCTGCAGGATGGAAGAAGCTGGATGTTGACCAAAATAATCCGCTGCTTGGCTGGGCAGTAAATGATACTAACCAGCATTTCGGAGGTGATACTGCTATCTTTAAACCAAGAGCGCACAGCGGGAAGAAGTGCTTATTTATTTTCTGGCTTGCCGGGCTTGGCAATAATAATTTGAACGATGACTGGGTATGGACTGACAGCTTAAGAATTCAAGCTGGCGACAGCTTAATTTTCTGGTGCCTGCTTGGCAGCACTCCCTTAATTGCACCGTATCCCGATTCAGTGCAGGTGCACATTTGCACGGCACAAAACCCGGCCACCACCATACTAAAGCTCCAAACTATCAAAAGCAACGATTCTGCCGGAAATCCTTTAAATAACAATATTTGGCGTGAGTTCAAATACAGTTTAAGCCAGTTTGCCGGTCAGCGGATTTATGTTGCCTGGCGATATTACATGGTAATCAGCCAATCATCGGGGCTATGGATAAATATTGACGATTTGTTTATAGGCAATCACAGCGCAATAGGAATCACACAAATCAATAATCAGATTCCGAAAAACTTTGAACTTACGCAAAACTACCCTAATCCCTTCAACCCTTCAACAAAAATTAATTTCAGTCTTCCGAAATCATCTTTAGCGCAAATTACCATATTCGACGCACTCGGCAGAGAAATCGAAACGATAGTTAACCAAAATTTAAAAGCCGGTAATTATTCGGCTGAATGGAATTCAGGAAATCTTTCCAGCGGAGTTTACTTTTACAAAATTTCGGCAAACGAATTCTCTCAAACCAAAAAGATGATTTTAGTAAAATAACATCATATTAAATGAAGCGATTTCTATTGATTCTCTCGGTTGTTTCCTCATCGAATTTATATTCTCAGTACTATTATAACCAATATGCAAATTTTGACGGAATAAATGACTACCTTGCTGCCACAAGCAATGCTGACCTAAATCTTGACACTGCATTTACAATAGAAGGTTGGATTTTTGTTCAGGATACGACTGGTACGAACAAAACAATAATAAGCACCGTTAACAACAGCCTAAACGCGGGCTACGCACTTTTAGTTCAGGGTTCAAGCTCAAACCCCGGAAATGCTGGCAAACTTCAGTTAAACCTTAACGGGGGCAATAATAATTTCTCGCAAACAGCAGCAACACGCCTCGCATTAAACGGATGGTCGCATTTTTCAGTAACTTTCCGTAACGCCTCGCCTAACAATGATACAATTAGATTTTATATTAACGGAACACTTATCCAATCTTTCATTTCAAATATTCAGCCGCTTTCTAACAGCAGTGATTCATTGAGAGTCGGAAACTGTTACACTCCAAATAATTATGCCAACGGACTTAGAGGAAGACTGGACGATTTAAGAATTTATAAAACCGTCAAAACATCAAGTATTATCCCCACTGATAGAGGTATCCCCCTTGGTATGGAGTTATTTTCGAATGTTAGTTTGCTTAACGGCTCTAATTATTACCGGTTACTTATATCTGCGTGGAATTTTAACGGAAGCGGCGTTGACAGGGTTGGAAACTATAATGACCTTTCTGCTATTGGGGGAACTTATTTTTCAGGCAACGGTTTCAGCCCTGATAATTACAGAACTCAGGGAAATTTCTATATGCGTTTCCCAGGCGGAAGCTGGCTTTCAGCCCCTGACGGTACAAACAGTATATATGACCTTGATACAGCCTGCACAATCGAAGCATGGGTCTATATAAACGCATATAGAACATCACCGCAAACAATTGTAAGCAAAGGCACATCAGGCTATAGTTATATTTTGGCTATCGGCAGTTCGCCATCTAACTCACCGATTTTTATTTTAAATTCAGGGACTAAACTTATTCAGAGTTCCAGACAAATTTTACCGAGAGTTTGGACACACATTGCTGCAGCTTATGTTGCGACAACAGGGCAAATGTCTCTTTATGTAAATGGTGCTATGGATACAACGAGGACATTTTCTCCCGGTAACATTAATTTATCAAACGACTCCTTTTATGTCGGCAGAAGCCTGTTTGGTGAAAATATGTATGGCTCGATTGATGCAATTAAAATCAGCAAATATGCAAAAACAAGCCCGGAAATCATTAATTTTTTACACACCAGCGTCGATAATTTAAATTATACCGGAGGCGCAGGGCTTCAATCAAGTTATAATTTCGAGGGCAATACTATAGATAATATAAGTGGCGGCAACATTCTTATCCCAAGAGTAAATGTATACTTTGAAAGATTAAACAACACCGGGGGGGCAGGTGGAGCTGGAATGGCTCCGCTATTAAGAACATCCAATACTGATGCAGGATTTATAAACTCCTCTTACTTTTTGAGCAATAAAAGACTTCATATAGGTAACGGAACTACAATTGGAGATTCAATTTTAATTAACAACATATCGGGGGCAAACCGTTTATCCATTGCATTATTAATGAACCACACCTCAATAAATAATGTTACTTTGAATCTTCGAGCCCCAAACGGAACAAACGTTAATTTTCTTTCCGGTATCAATACAGCAAATAATGACATTATTACAGTATTTGACGACTTAGCCGACAGCCTTACAAGCGCATTTCTGGTTCCCCTATCAATGAGAGTCAGGCCTACAAGCCCACTTTCAGCACTCCCGCAAAACAATCAGAACGGATACTGGAGACTTTCGGTAACCGATAATACAACCAGTAATGATTCAGGCAGGGTTTACATATGGGGAATAAAGTTCATCTCAACAGTTAAGGTTCAAAACAATAACAGTAATATCCCAAATAAATTTGCTCTGTATCAAAACTATCCAAACCCTTTCAATCCAATGACAAAATTCAAATTCCAAATGCCAAAAACTTCACTTGTAAAATTAATAATATACGACGTGCTTGGCAGTGAAATTACAACTCTGGTTAATGAAGAATTAAATCCCGGAACCTATGAGGTCGAATGGGATGCATCGGGGCTATCGAGCGGGGTTTATTTTTATACTTTAAGAGCAGGGGAGTTCACGGAGTCTAAAAAAATGCTGTTAATTAAATAAAAATGAGGTTTTTAAACTACGGTTTTTCTACATATTTGATTATCGAAAATATTGTATTATATTTGCAGGCATTTATAAAATTTAAAAGCATAAGCGTATGAAAACATCCAAAACCGGGTTGTTAGATCCTTATGTTCCCTCACCAACCAAACCATGGGATAAAAGACTCGTCACTCATTTGCTCAATAGAACAATGTTCGGAGCAAAAGTATCGCAGGTTAATTCTGTTTTAAGTTTAACCCCATCGGAAGCGGTTGACCTTTTATTCCAAGCTCAGCCCGCACCGGACCCGCCGGGAAGCTGGGTTACTGAAGCACCTGACTTTAACTCGCCTTACAATGCTCAAAGAAGAAATGAGCTGAGAACCTGGTGGATGCGACTGATGTATGAACAGCCAATATCAATTCGCGAAAAAATGACTTTGTTCTGGCATAATCATTTTGTCTCCGAAGGCGCAACAGTTATTATTCCCCAATACATGTATATTCAGAATGCTTTACTAAGGCAGCTTGCGGTGGGAAATTTTAAAGAAATGACCAAACAGGTAACAAGAGACCCCGCTATGCTGATTTACCTGGACGGAAGATATAATGTTGTCGGAAATCCGAATGAAAATTATTCCCGCGAGCTGTTAGAACTCTTTACGATGGGTATCGGCAATTATACAGAATTTGATGTCAGGGAAGCTGCAAGGGCGCTGACAGGATGGATACTTTCGGGTTTAGGTTCGGTATTTGTTCCCTCGAGGCATGATTACGGGAATAAAACATTTCTAGGACAAACTGGAAATTTTGACGACAATGATATTATAAATATCGTATTCAACCAGGGTGTTACAGCAAAATTTATTTGTGCGAAATTATACAGAACATTTGTCCATCAAACTGAAAACATGGCCTATGCACAGCCGGTTATAGATGAGATGGCAAATATCCTCAGAAGCAGTAATTATGAATTTACCCCTCTTTTAAAAACATTGTTCAAGAGCAAGCTTTTTTATTCTGACAATGTAATGAGCTCCGTAATTAAAAGTCCGGTTGACTTAATGCTTGGTGCAATTAAAATGCTGAATATAATCTTCGACGCATCAACAATTAATACCCGGTTGAATTTTGTAATATCACAAGCATCAAGCGCAGGCCAATATCTGCTTGACCCGCCTAATGTTCAAGGCTGGGTTGGCTACAGACAGTGGTTAAGCACAATTGCAATGCCTATTAGAACATCTTTCTCCGAAAGTATAATTACAGGGCTTCAAAAGAACGGGCAGCCTACGGGTTTTTCCGTAGATGCTTTTACATTTGGAATGTCGTTTCCAGACCCCAATGATGCCCTTAAACTCACGAAGGGTATGACCGAGCATCTTGTTAGACTTCCATTAACTCCTAACCAAATCAATTTTTTGCTCGAAGTACTCCTTGATGGCACAATAATCAATAACTGGAACATTAATGATCCCCTGGCACCGACAAGAATAAAGAAATATCTTAAAGCTTTAGTTTACCTGGCTGAATTCCAGCTAATATAAAACTGCAGGAGTAAAAAATGAAAAGAAGAAATTTCATAAAAACATTGGCAGTATCAGGCGCTGGGGCAGCATTAAGTTTTAACTCCATACCCGTAAAGGCGCTGGGTTTCAATTCAGTATTAAGCAAGATACTCAACCCGTTCATAGAAACCGATAAAGTCCTTGTTGTAATCCAGCTTTTGGGGGGAAACGACGGATTAAATACAGTAATACCCTATCAGGACAGTACGTATTATACCAGAAGACCTGTTTTGGCAATTCCTTCAGGTAATGTGTTAACTTTGCCAAATACCACAATGGGACTTCACCCGGCACTTTCTGATATGAAAAATCTGTTTATTGACAGTAAGGTCGCTTTTGTTCAAAATGTCGGCTATGCAAGTCCCAACTTCTCACATTTCAGGGCGACCGATATATGGCACACAGCATCTAATTCCAATCAATATTTTACAACAGGCTGGCTCGGAAGATATTTAAGAGAAGAATATCCGAATTATCCCAATACCATTCCGCCTGACCCAATGGCGATTCAAATAGGGTTAAGTGCATCCCTTTCATTGATGTCTCAAGTTGGCGATATGTCGCTAACGTTTCAGGATCCTAACCAGTTTTACCAGTTAGTTCAGGGACCAAATTATAACGGATATGAAAAAGTTAAAACGCTTGCCGGACCCGAACTTGACTTTACTAGAAGAGTGGCTGCCGATTCCTTGCAATATGCAACAAGAGTAAGGGATGCATCAAATAACGGTCAAAATCTTGCTACTTATCCAACAAATAACTCACTGGCTGACCAGCTTAAAATTGTTGCACGGCTAATTGACGGGGGACTTGAAACAAGATTATATGTTGTTACAATAACAGGATTTGATACCCATACCCAGCAGTTAACGCCGCACAATACTTTGCTTACAAGGTTAAACGGAGCAATTAACGCTTTTTATACTGATTTGTACTTAAACAATATCTCGGGCAGAGTCGTTGGATTGACACTTTCGGAGTTCGGAAGAAGAGTAGCCGAAAACGGAAGCGCGGGAACAGACCATGGAACCGCCGCACCGATGATTTTGTTCGGTGATCTTGTTAACGGGGGAATTTACGGGAACAATCCCGATCTTGTAAATCTTAACAACGGTAACTTAATATTCCAATATGACTACAGGCAGGTTTATGCTTCTGCACTGCAGCAGCTATTTGCTGCAACCAACCAGGAATTGTTAAATGTTCTTTATCAGAATTTCCAGACTCTGCCTTTGATTGTTCCCCAGCAGGCAAAAATTAAACAGGGTAAGCAAACTTATTCAATGAGCCAGAATTATCCAAATCCGTTTAATCCTTCGACGGAAATTTCTTACACACTTGTAAAAGACAGTCACGTTACTATAAGAATTTTCGATGTATCGGGCAGAGAAGTCCTAACGCTTGTAAATGAATTTAAGACAGCAGGCACCTATAAAGTTACCTTCGATGCAGCAGGCAGAAGAAATCTATCCAGCGGTGTTTACTTTTACAAACTGCAAGCTGGAGATTTTACAGACGTTAAGAAGATGATTTTGGTTAAGTAGAAATATCTATTTTATAATAAAACCCAAAAAAAGCGGGCTAAAAAGCTCGCTTTCTGTTTTTGTGCGAGAGGCCTGCCTGCAGAAGGCCGGCGGTAACTTGTTGAACCCGATTTTTCGGGTGAAATCCCTGCCTGCAGCAGGCAGGCACTTTAGCGGGAAACCTGCACGACACAGTTCATAAAACTCCCTGAATTTTTGTGCGGGAGGGGGGACTTGAACCCCCATGCCTTTTGAGCGCCACCCCCTCAAGATGGTGTGTCTGCCAGTTCCACCACTCCCGCTTAGTTGTGTAAAAAACTTATATTTTAAAGAACTCTGCCGGTGGAATTTACCCGCCTCAGGCGGGTCACTCCCGCGATATGAATTACAAATTTAATAAACCCTGTTTTTAGAAAAAAGTTAATAAGTTTTGGAGGGTATCAATCCTCGAACCAGTTATCAATAGCCCGTTCTTCTTCTTTCGGATTAGATTTGTGAACGAAATAATTGGTATGTGAATTATAAATATAATCATTCCCCCACTCTGTATGGTGCTTGGCAAGCTTCTCAATTGAATCCAATATATACTCAATTTCTTCATCGGTCATAATTGGGTGAAGTGATATTCTAATCCACCCGGGTTTTGCAGAAAGGTCATCCTGCTCAATCATATCGGTAATTTTCTTTGATCTGCTTCTTGAAACATGCAGCAGGTAATGACCATATGTACCGGCACAGGAACATCCTCCGCGAACCTGAATTCCGAATCTGTCATTAAGCAACCTGACTCCAAGATTGTAATGCATTTTATCAATATAAAAAGATATTACCGGAAGCCGCTCCTCAATATTTTCGGCAAGGATATGAAGATTAGGTGCGGATTTCAGTCGCGTAAAAACATATTCTCTTATAACTTTTTCTCTTTCCATAATGATGTCCAGATTCATTTCTTCTTTGAGCTTAATGCAGAGTGCAGCCCTTATCGTTTGCAGAAACGGAGGCGTGCCGCCGTCTTCCCTCAGCTCAACGTCTTCATAAAAGCTGTGCTCACCCCAGGGGTTTGTCCACTTAACAGTCCCACCTCCGGGTTGATCCGGAGCAAAATGGTAATCATAAAGAGTCTTATCAAATATCAAAATTCCTGCAGAGCCGGGCCCGCCAAGAAACTTATGCGGAGAAAAGAAAACAGCATCCGGTTTTTGCAAAGGGTTCTTGGGGTGAATATCAATTCTAATATAAGGTGCTGAACAAGCAAAATCCACAAAACACCACCCGTCGTTTTCATGCATCATCTCCGCTATTTTGTAATAAGGAGTAAATATACCCGTTACATTGGAGCAGGAAGTAATAGAAGCGATTTTAAACTTAGAATTCTTATATTTCTTGAGCAGGTAATTCAGATTATTAAGGTCAACCAATCCGTTTATATCCGGTTTAATGATTTCGACTTTTGCAATGGTTTCAAGCCATGTCGTCTGGTTGGAATGATGTTCCATATGAGTTACAAAAACTATTGGTCTTAATTCATCCGGAACTTTTAGAGTATTGCTAAATCTTGAAGGAATTTTAAAGCCGAGCATTCTCTGCAGCTTGAGCAAAGCACCTGTCATTCCGGAACCGGTAGAGATTATAGCATCTGAATCATTTGCATTTACATGCTGTTTAATTATTTTTTTCGCTTTCATGTAGGCTAGTGTCATCGAGCTACCCGTAACATTTGTTTCCGTATGGGCATTACCAACAAACGGTCCGAATAAATTAATAATTTTTTCTTCGATGGGTTTGTATAAACGGCCGCTTGCAGTCCAGTCAGCATAAACTAATGGCTGCATACCGTAAGGAGTTTCAAATTCCGTGTGATATCCCACAATGTTATTTCTAAAGCTGTCGAAGTGCTGTTCAAGCGTGCTTTTGCCGTATAAGGAAATTTTAGATAATCGTGCATCTAATATGCTGCTCATTGGGTAAATACTTCAATTAAAATGACTGAACTTTAACAACCATACTAAACAAAAATAGTACAATTACATCAGTCCTTACAATGACGAATGTCATAAAAATAAGCGTATTTATCTTACAAAAAACCAGTTTTATCGGAGTTTAAACCAACTTTTTATACATTTCAGAATTAACCGCTAATTAATATCTTTGTCATATATGTACAGAGTATTATTATATTACAAGTATGTAAATATTGAAAATCCGGAAGAATTTGCGCGGAACCACCTTCAATATTCCCAAAATCTTGCGCTCAGGGGGAGAATTTTAATTGCGCCGGAGGGGATAAACGGAACGTGCTCAGGTACCTACGAACAAACGGAAAAATATATTAATGATATGAAAAGCGATAAAAGGTTCTCCGATATGGAGTTTAAGGCTGATGAAATTCCAGGTCATGTATTCAAGAAGATGCACGTTAGGTTCAAAAAAGAACTTGTAACATTCAGATTTCCTGAAAATATTGACCCGAATGTTTTAAGCGGAAGACACCTTTCACCAAGTGAGTGGTATCAGAAAATGCAGGAAGATGATGTAATTATTCTTGACGGAAGAACCGATTATGAATTTGATTTAGGTCATTTCAGAAATGCGATACGCCCTCCTGTCAAATCATTCAGAGAATTTCCCAATTGGTTAAAAAATGTACTCAGCGGATTCAAAAATAAAAAGATTCTCACATACTGTACTGGCGGCGTGAGATGCGAGAAACTCTCAGGCTTTTTGCTCAAGGAAGGATTTAAGGAGGTTTACCAGCTTCACGGAGGAATTATAAATTATTCCAAAGACCAGGAAATAAAAGGTAAATTATTTGAAGGAAAGTGCTATGTATTCGATGAAAGAGTTTCCATTCCCGTTAACTTTGCTGATGAATACAAAGTCACCGGAAAATGTCATCATTGTGGAAAGCCAACAGACAGATATGTTAACTGCGCTAACTTAGACTGCCACAAACAGCATTTTGAATGTGAAGTGTGCGAAGAAAAATGGTCGCGCTCATGCAGTGAAGAATGCATGAATGCACTGAGACATGAAATATTAGCTAATGCTTGAATCACCCATCGCCAGTCGTCCTAATCTATTCTTAAATACAATTGAACTTCTTTAATTGTTCCCCCAAAAAATCATCAATATTTTGTATTTCTTTTTCAGTGATTGATATTAAAGCTAAATGTTTTATGAAGAAATATAACGTCTCCAATTCTTACAGAATCTACTGGTGTTGATTGATTAGATTCTTTCTGTCCTACAAGCATTCTATCAATACATTCTTGATAAGTATCATCGCTACATCTAAAAATATAATAATTTGGCATTTGTAATTTGAAATTTGTAATTGTTTTTACCCCAACCACATCGTTCTATCAAGCGAGCGGTATTGAATTGCCTCGCTTATATGTGATGAATTGATATTTTCATCTCCTGTCAAATCTGCAATCGTGCGGGAAACCTTTAATATCCTGTCATAAGCACGCGCTGATAGGCCCAGTTTTGTAATCGCCATTTTCATCAGCTCCTCCGAGGCGGAATCAATTTTACAATACTCGCGGATATCCTTTGACTGCATATCGGCATTAGAAAACATATTTTTCTTATTTTCAAAACGCTTAATCTGAACTTCTCTCGCATTTATAACACGCTCACGTATTCTATTCGACGGCTCGCCAGTTACGTTTGATGAAAGCTCCTTATACTTAACCGACTGCACCTGTATGTGAATATCAATTCTATCGAGCAGTGGTCCTGATATTTTTGAAATATAACGCTGTATCTGCTGCGGTGCGCACGTGCAGTCCTGATTTGGGTTGCCAAAGTTACCACAGGGACAGGGATTCATAGCTGAAGCAAGCATAAAGTTACACGGGTAATCAACAGAAATTTTAGAACGTGAGATGGTTACTCTTCCATCCTCCATCGGCTGACGCATAACTTCAAGCACGTTCTTCTTAAACTCCGGCAGCTCATCTAAAAACAAAACACCGTGATGCGCAAATGAAATCTCACCCGGCTTTGCCGAGGGACCACCGCCGACAAGCGCAACATCCGAAATTGTATGATGGGGCGAGCGGTAGGGGCGAATTGAAACGAGTGCAGTGTTTGATGGAAGAAGCCCCGCAACCGAATGAATTTTCGTGGTTTCCAATGCTTCATCAAAAGTCATTGGTGGAAGAATGGTTGAAATACGTTTGGCAAGCATAGTTTTGCCTGAACCAGGCGGTCCAATCATAATTATGTTATGCCCGCCGGCAGCGGCGACTTCCAGCGCACGCTTTACCTCATGCTGACCTTTTACATCCGCAAAATCAACTATGCTTTTGGAATCAACATTAAAAATTTCCTTAAGGTCTACCTTGAATGGTTCGAGCCCCCCTTCGTTATTTAAAAAATCCACAACTTCAATAAGCGAGCCAAGAGGGTGAACATCGATTCCATCAACCATTGCAGCTTCCTTGGCGTTTTCTTCAGGAACAATAAGACCTTTTAATCCCTGTCTCTTAACCTCCAGAGCTATCGGCAGGACTCCCCTCACAGGGCGAATTTTACCGTCTAAGGAAAGCTCACCCACAAAAACATAATCATTAAGCATCTCCGGCTTCAGCTGGCCTGTTTCACAAATTACCCCAAGTGCTATTGGCAAATCGAAGCCGCTTCCTTCTTTCCTTACATCTGCAGGGGCTAGATTAATAGTGATTCTCCTGACGGGTATATGATAGCTTGAGTTTCTGACTGCGGCAACTACACGCTCGGATGCCTCTGAGACGGCTTTATCGGGAAGCCCGACAATTATAAATTTAGTGGGCACCTGGGTAGAAAAAAAAGTTTCAGCCTTAACGATGAAGGCGTTAACACCAACCGTAGCTGCCGTTAATATTGGGGATATCATAAGACCTTAATTTATAAGGGTTTTTATAAATATAGTATTCAATATTTTATCTATTTTAAAATAACTTTTGAAGACGTATACCCGTTATATCTTTTTCATCAAGATTTGCATTGAGAAGAGTAGTTTTTTCGAACACCTCTATTTCAACTTTATCCAGCAGCTTAATAACCGGACCTGCTTTTTTTTGCGAGAATGTCGAAGAAAGCTTTGCAAGAGCTATGACTGCTTCAAAACGGTTTTTAAGCTCAACGGCAGATTGGTTATCTTCGCATTCATTTTGCATAACAATTTCAAGCTCATCTGTCATTTTCAGAGAAAAAGAGACAGCATTAATTTTTTTATATAAATTATAAAGTTTACTGTCATTATTTGTTTCGGTAGTGTCCTGAATCATTATGCTGTCTTTATCTCCACCGGAGAAATTATCTCCGAGTGTTGTACCCATATCGGAAAAATTCTCAAATATCCCCCTGATAAACAGCTTCTGGTTTGATATCATCCACAAGTTTTCTTTATATTTAATCAGTTCTATTTCTCTCATTGTTTCAGTGTTGGATAATAAACCTGTTTGTGAAGTATCCGTAACCGTAAAAGTATTTTCAATCTGCTTTAAGTAATTGCTTGCACAAACAGTAAAGTCATCTTTAAAGTAAAAATTAAAGTTCGTTTCTGTTTGCTTGTAAACCGTTACATTGTGTGGATAATTAATTTCAGTGTAAAGAGTATCCTTATTCACATAATCATCGATCCGTTTTTTATCAAACGTTCCTTTGATAACGAGTGCGTTGTCTCCAATCCATGAATTTGAAAAATACAGTTCATCAATTCCGTTTGTAATACTGACCCCTGCAGCCTCCTTCAGCAGATTTAAAAAAGAACCGAAATTTCTTTCGGAATTAAAGAGTGAATCCGATATAAACTGCTCCCAGAATTTGGTTTCCCGCATCTTCTTGAAGTTAAAATACATCACAAACTGCGGATCGCTTTGCAAAAGGGCAAGATTTTGCTTTACTTTTAACGGAAGAGGATCGGGGTCAAGATTCTTGGAACAATTTACAATTAACAATGAGCAAGTAATAATTATTATAAGTGAAACAATAAATTTTTTTACCTCTTTCTTATTGTTCATTGATAATTACAAATTGAAAATTTTTTTTAGTAGTCTCTTTTGGAGAAGTAGAAAACTGAATATGCCATCATTGCTGCACAGAAAATAAATGAAGATATTGCAGACATCCAAGAAACCGTAAAAACCTGTGTTTCAGTATTTAAAGAACTTTTCCACACATTAATGGGCTCATTCATAATCATAGCGTTTGTTATATCTCTGATTTCACCCGGCTTAGGCAAAACATAATAAAGAAAATCAAAAACAAATTTCACTGTATCATTTGTAACTAAGCTAAAAACAACAGCTTCACGGATTGATAGAATCGGGCACAATACAAAAATCAAAAAGAAATTAACAAGTATTGAAATTACCGTGCTTTGAGTTGTTAAACCAACAATGACAACAATGCTGTACATAACCGCAAAAGCAAATGTAAGCCATAGTATTGACAACAGAAAAGTAAAATCCCAAAAACCGGATTTGAGCGATAGTATCAGCCAAATTGAACCAAGAAGAAAAACCATGCTAAGAAATACAAACAACACCGCCCCAAGATACTTGGAAAGCAGTATCATTGATCTCGAAATCGGTTTTGATATGAGAAGGTCAATAGTACCTTTTTCAAGCATTGAAGGAATAAAAGAAGCAGTAGAAATCAGTGAAAAGAAAATAATCAAATTCCATGAGAGCATGAAAAATCCTGTTTCAACCTGGCGAACGATTGCTTTTTCATCAGCCAGGCTCATTACGCCCTCTACTGCATCCATATTCACCAGAAAAATCATAAAAAGAATAACTATTGCATAAAAAATGTAATAGCCTATAAAAATTTTCTTTGCTAAAGCCTCACGAAAAGTATTCTTAATAATTGTCAGCATCAGTCGGTATTATCTTTCTTGATTACATTGATAAAAAGCTCTTCTAGGGTACTTGTTTTCTGATTCACCGATTGAATCTTAATTTTATTTTTGCGAAGCAAATCAATAATTTTGTTTACATTTTCAATTCCAGACTCGGTGTTGATTTCATTTTCTCCGGCGCCAGCATTTGAATCTATTGCAAGGATTTTTTGCTTTAATTCCAGCGTCAACGGCTCGACCGTATGGATTGCAAAGACATTTTCAGATTTTGTCAGGTCATCCACATTACCTTCCTTGATTAAATCTCCTTTATTCAATATTGCAACACGGTCACAAATCATCTCTACTTCCGAAAGAAGATGTGAGTTTAAAAATATTGTTTTGCCTTTTGATTTAAGCTCAATCAAAATATCCCGTATTTCTTTTCTGCCAATCGGGTCAACACCATCAGTAGGTTCGTCAAGGAAAATTAAATCCGGCTCGCTTAATATGCTCTGAGCAAGCCCAAGCTTTTGCATCATCCCTTTTGAATATTTCTTAATCTTCGTGTTTCGCCACTGGGTAAGGTTCATAAGCGTGAGCATTTCATCAATTCGCTTCCTCATATTAACCCCCGATTTCATACCGGAAAGCTGACTGTAGTAGCTTAAAACCTGCTCACCGGTTAAATAATTAGGGAATCGGTGGTTTTCTGGCAAATAGCCGACTTTTGTTTTCGCTTTATAATTCTTAACATCAGTTCCAAATATCTTGGCGCTTCCTCTTGTAGGAAATGTTATTGCCAAAAGAATTTTAATAAGCGTTGTTTTACCGGCTCCGTTTGGTCCAAGCAAGCCGAAAATTTCTCCTTCGCTAACGCTGAAGGAGAAATCATTCAAAGCATTTACCTTCTGTTTTGAAAACTTTGATGAATATTCTTTCGATAAGTTCCGGGTTTCTATAACAGGCATTATTTTTTCTTAAATTCCTTTAATAAGAATTCGAATTCACCTTTTGTTACAACATCGGGCTTTTCTCTTGATTCACGTTCTTGTTCAATTCGTTCAATCCTTCTGTCTTTAACCTCACCCCAGAAGCTCTCTACAGTCAGAATTCTCGCTCCGCACTGCTTTGCAAAAAAGGTTATGTCTCTATCAGAAGAAACCACCTTAAGTAGTTTTGGATTTTTAGATTTTTCAATAATATGTTTGATTAAAGCATCGGCGTGGCCGTAATCGGGACCAACATCAGTTTTCGAAAATTTTACTTCAATGTTATGCTCATGCTTATTTTTTCCGTATCCGTCAAATACCAAAATGCATTTGATACCCCTGCCGAAATAATGGCTGTGTAGTTTGGAAACCATTGTATCGACGCATATATCCTGCGACTGCTGAAGCAAAATCTTCAACTCGCTTACCTTGTGAATTAAATTATATGCATCTATAACGATTATCTCCATTATGGTGTGTTTCTGTACATTAATCTGGGAAATGGTATTGCTTCCCTTAAATGGTCAAGCCCGCAGAGCCATGAAACTACTCTTTCAATACCCATCCCAAATCCGGAGTGTGGAACGCTGCCGTATCTTCTTAAATCCAGATACCACTGAAACGCATCTAATGGCAGATTATGTTCCTTAATTCTTTTGGTCAATGCTTCAAGATTATCTTCTCTTTCGGAACCGCCTATAATTTCACCATAACCCTCCGGAGCAAGAACGTCAACGGCCCGCACGACTTTCGGGTTTTCAGGGTCACGTTTCATATAAAAAGCTTTTGCCTCGCTTGGCCAGTTGTAAACCATAATCGGCTTATCATAATCTTCAACAACCGCTTCTTCATGCGGTGCTCCAAAATCCTCCCCCCACGGAAACGGTCTAATTTCTTCCTCCCCGCCGTCAGCTTTTTTCCTAATCAGCGGAATATTTTTCTTATTGATAATTTCTATTGCTTCGTCGTAAGTCAAGCGGGGAAAAGGTTTTTTAATCACTTCAAGTTTCGTTGTGTCGCGCTCCAATACTGCAAGTTCTTTTGCCCTGTTTTTCAATATCTGCTGAACGATGTATTCAATAAAATCTTCAATCAAATCCATATCATCAAACAAGTCATAATATGCCATTTCCGGTTCAATCATCCAGAACTCGGTTAAATGCCTGCGGGTTTTGGATTTCTCTGCTCTGAATGTGGGACCGAAATCATAAACCTTGCCAAATGCCATTGCGCCGGCTTCAGCATAAAGCTGACCTGTCTGCGCAAGGTAAACCTTACCCAAATCAAAATAATCAGAGCTGAATAATGTTGTTGTCCCTTCAGCTGCGTTGGGGGTAAAAATCGGAGAATCAAAAAGTACAAAGCCGTTGCCATACATATAATCACGGCATGCTTTAATGATTTCTTCTCTGACTTTAATTATTGCAATTTGTCTTGGTGAGCGCACCCACAAATGTCTGTGGTCAGCAAGAAATTCAACACCGTGCTCTTTGGGAGTAATCGGATAAGGTTCCGCTATCTGAACTATCTCAAGCGATTTAACTTGAATCTCGTATTCATCCTTTTTGGGGTGTTTGGAAACAACTCCTTTTACTATAATTGATGATTCCTGCGTAAGTTTTTGAAAATCCTCCCAGACTTTTTCGGTGACATCTTTCTGCGAAACCACTCCCTGAATAATACCCGTCCCGTCCCTAAGCTGCGGAAACATAAGTTTTCCTGATGTTCTTATATTATATAGCCAACCTTGTATAATGACTTCCTGACCGACATAATCGGCGATTTGAGCAATGTGATAGCGTTTTTTCAATCATTCTCCTTTGATAAAACTGCAAGTTACCGAAAAATTGAGGTTGTTACAATGAATAAGTTATTGAAGGAGCCCTACAATTTTGAATAATTAAAATTTAAACAAATGTGTTGTGACATATTTTCAATTAATAATTTTTTATTTTACAGTTGCTTTTTTTCTCAATTTTTTTAATTTTTACCCCGGCCTCACATAAAATAAGTTCTATTGAAACACTTAATAATTCTATTAGTCTTCTTTATAGCGATTCCCTCAATCGCCCAAAACAAAAAGCAAAATGTTATACTGCTTGAAAAAAGTACTACTTTATTCAATTTCATCACTAAAAAAGATAAATTAATTGAAGCGGATAGTGATTTAATTGCAGGGATACAGGATTTGTGCTGGACTCAGGATGGAAGGTATATATATTTTTCAGGAATGTGGCATAAATCTGATTATTCCGACTACACCCCGGAAAAGTGGAGCATTTACAGATACAGTTTAGAAATACAGACTACAAAATTGTTTATTGATTCAGCTTTCAACGTAGCTGTAGATAGAACTGGAAATAAAATTGCTGTTGGACGGCTGGTAAATGGTAACCGTGATATTTATGTCACTGATAGTATTGGGGAATCTTTTAAAAGAATCACTTCACACCCGGCTGAAGATTTTGCCCCGTCCTGGTCACTGGACGGAAAGCAAATTGTTTTTAATAGTAAACGGGATGGCAAGAGGCCTGAAATATATATTGTTAATGCCGATAGCACAGATTTAAAACGATTAACATTCGGAGTTCCCTCTGGAAGCTATAATCCGGCATGGTCTCCCGACGGAAAATTTGTTGTCTATTATTTTGAAAGCGGCGACAGAAAAGACCAGATATATTTAATGAAGCCGGACGGTTCAGAATCAATAAACATCAGTAACGATACGCTTAATAACTATTTTCCCGGGTGGATTAATAAAAATACTATTGTTTATACACAAGATTTACCGGATAAGAAGAGTTCAAAAATTATTATACTCACATCAGACGGAAAAGAAAAAAAGCCTCTGCCTGATATTGTAAGTTATTATGCACGGTATTCGAAAGATGAAAAATTGATAGCATATATAGATGGATATGAAAATTGTATTAAAATAATTTCAACAGATGGTCAATTAAAAAATATAATTACCATTAGCAAATAAATAAATGATAAGGATATAAGGGTTTACAGCGATAAATTAAATGAAATTTGAGCTTTGAATTCGACTTTACTTCCTGACAGGTCTTCTTACGACATAATATCCAATCAGTTTATACTTGCCGAAGCAAACATTATTTTTAATATTATCTCCGTTATCGGATTGCTGTGTTCCTGCCCACCAGGCCATTGCGTATAAATCACTTTTAATTTTTGTCAATGATTCAAAAATTATAACGTGGCCGTTCCAAACAATTAAATCTCCTTTTTTAGCATTGGAAATATCTTTAATCCCAACAACTGGAAGAATATCTTTAAACTTTTCTGTGTCAACAAGGTCTCCTGTTAAAGCGTTGGTGGTTGGAGTTTTGAAACCAGATTTGTGCAAAACGTTTAAAGCAAAAATGTTGCACTTGGTTGAAACATTAAGAAGTATAAGCTTGTTATTTAACCAGTAAAGATAAGTTGAGTCTTTCTTAGGTGAGTACATTTCCTTTTCCCGCTCAGTCTCGGCAATACTTAATATCTTAACTCCGTCTGCTTCTTCAATTTCTGTGATTTCAGTATTTTCCTCAGTTGTTTCAGTTTCCGATTCATCGTTTTCTGTACGAGAAGCCGGGAAACAGCCCATCAGGTACACAACGAGAACAAATAAAAACAGTAATAATATCGACTTTTTTATATACATAACCTATATATTTATATAAGTTATGCAATAATAACTTAAAGTTTTGATTTAAGCAAATGGAATATATACCGAAAATAA
>Ga0326597_10004921_pt1 | contig 18666 bp, 15 predicted proteins | sample RVTome_12_FD_203789 | JGI IMG/M metagenome (GOLD analysis project Ga0326597, IMG submission 203789) | Soil microbial communities from uranium-contaminated site in the Upper Colorado River Basin, Wyoming, United States - RVT100D185 | ecosystem: Environmental > Terrestrial > Soil > Contaminated >... | reverse complement strand
GGCGGGCCCGCGCCGGTTCGACCTGCGGGCCAGCGTGGCGACTCTCACGATTGCGACGGGCTCCGTGGAGGTCGAGATCATCGCGCTCGGATCGTGACCCACGACCGCCTGCTTCGGCGCGGCGGCGCTGGGCCGACGCCGCCTCTCGTCTCGTGAGCGGCTGCAGGAGTGAGCAAGCCCGACGTTCCGGCGCCCCCTCCGGGTATGATCACCGGATGGACACGCTCGCGCCCGCCGAAGCTCCCGCCGCGCCGTCGCTCCGAGATCGAGATCTGATTCCCGACCGCTTCAAATGGAACCTCAGGAACATCTTTCCGGACTGGCCGGCATGGCAGGCCGCCTACGACGAGCTGGACAGGCAGATTGACGCCTTCGCCGCTCTGCAGCATACCCTTGCGCAGGGTGCGGACAAGCTCCTGACGGCGCTGCGGCTGCGGGACGACATCGGTCAGTTGAGCTACAAGGTCTGGTATTTCGCGTCGCTGTGGTACGACCAGGACCAGCGGGACAATCAGATCAACGCGAGGCGGCAGCAGGTCCAGATTCTCTTCGCGAAGGCCGCGCAGGGCGCCTCCTGGTTCGATCCCGAGCTGCTGGCGATTCCGCTGGCGACGGTGCAGCAATGGATGGCCTCGAGTCCCGAGCTGGCTGTGTATCGGTTTGCGATCGAGGACCTCTACCGGCAGCAGGAGCACGTGCTCGACGACGACGGCGAGCGGCTGCTCTCCTTGTCGAGCCGGTTCTCGTCGGCTCCCAACGACGCGTACGCGGCGCTGTCGACGGCCGACGTCAAGTACCCGACCGTACGGCTGTCGGATGGTGTCGAGGCCACGCTCACGTACGGCCAGTACCGGGCGATTCTCGCGACGCGCCGGAATCAGGCGGATCGCGCGACGGCGTTCCACGAGTTCCACAAGGTCTACGAAAGTTCCGTCAATACCTATGCGTCGCTGTACAACGCCGTGCTGCAGCGCGACTGGTTCTATTCGCAGGCGCGCGGCTACGCCACGTCGCTCGACGGCGCGCTGCACGGCAACAACATCCCGACCGCGGTCGTCGAGAACCTCCTGGCGGAAACCAAGGCGGGCACCGAGCCCTTGCGGCGCTACCACCGGCTCCGCAAGCGGGTGCTGGGACTCGATTCGTACCACGTGTACGACACGACCGTTCCGCTCGTGAACTTCGACCAGAAGTACCCCTACGACGACGTGCTGGAGTGGCTTCCGGCGTCGGTCGCGGCGCTGGGCCAAGACTATCAGCGGCAGATGCGCGACGTGCTGGGCGGGCAGTGCATCGACGTGTACGAGAACCCGGGCAAGCGGAGCGGCGCGTACTCGGCGCCGGTGTACGGCGTGCAGCCGTACATGCTGCTGAACTACAACGACACGCTGGACGCCGCGTTCACGCTCGCGCACGAGATGGGGCACTCGATGCACACGGTGCTCTCGCACCGGCATCAGCCCTTCGTCTATGCCGGGTACACCATCTTCGTGGCGGAGGTGCCGTCCACGCTCAGCGAAGCGCTCTTCCTCGAGTACATGCTGGCGCGCTCCACCGACGAGGCGGAGCGCATCGTGCTGCTGCAGCACGCGATCGACGGCATCGTGTCGACGTTCTACGCGCAGGTGCTGTTCGCCGACTACGAGTGGCAGGCGCACCGATTGGTGGAGCAGGGGCGGCCCGTGACCGCCGAGGTGCTCGGCGACATCTACTTCAACCTGCTCGAAGCGTACCATGGCGAGGCGCTCGACTACGATCGGCAGTCGCGCATCACCTGGTCGCGCATCCCCCATTTCTACAGCACGCCGTACTATGTCTATCAGTACGCGACCTGCTTCGCGTCGAGCGCGCAGATCATGAATCAACTCACGACCGGACCCGAGCCCGAACGTGCGGCGGCCGTCGAACGATACCTGGGGCTGCTGAAGTCGGGCGGCTGCGATCACCCGATGACGCTGCTGCAGAAGACCGGCGTCGATCTCAGCCGCCCCGAAGCGGTGCGCGCGGTCGTCGCGCAGCTCGACACGCTCGTCACGCGGCTGGAAGCGGCCGTCTCCTAGCGCAAGATCAGCGCTTCGGGGGGATTTTCAGCCTCGAGTGCGTGGCGCCGATGCACGCGTCCATCACTGTGAGGAGCCCGCCCCCGCTCGCACGGGCGGCGGCATCCTCGCTCACGATTCCCGACTGCAGCCACAGCGCCCTGGCGCCGATTGCGACCGCCTCGTCGGCGATGGCGGGGGTGTCTTCCGCGCGGCGGAAGACGTCGACGATGTCGACCCGTTCGCGAACGTCGGTGAGCGACGGATAGGAGCGCTCGCCAAGGATGTCGGTTTCGCGCGGATTCACCGGAATCACGTTGTAGCCGGCTCCTTGAAGCTTCTGCATGATCGCGTGGGAGGCCTTCTTGGGATCGCTCGACGCGCCAACGATGGCAATCGTGGTCGCGCTGGACAAGAGCCGCTCGAGGTCCGCGTCGACCGGGTTCGTGTGAGGCATGCGTTGATTCTACTGCCCGAGGAGACGGGGCGTTATCGACCAGACCGGCGATCCCGACCGGCACGGCGGTCGCGGCCCGATCGGCGTTCCACGCCATCAGGAGGGCCGACGGACGCCGTGCGGCGGCCGGCCCCTCGTCGATCGCGAGCCGCCCGGCGCTCCCGCGCGCTCTTCACCGTCACGGCGCTTTTGGCGGACTCGGCGAGCTGCCGCTGGAGGCGGACCGTCCGCCGGCTGGGGTCCAACACGTCCAGGAGTCCCTCGTAAACGGCCTTGGTGCGCGGGTCGGTCGCGCCGGCGCCGATCCGCTCGCGAAGATAGGTTGCCGCCGCCTGAATGCTGTCACGTTGCCAGCTCATGTCATAAAACTGTACCCCATCTTCATCCAGCCCCCGCCGACGGCCCGGAAACCGGCCAGCCTTGGACCGATGTCAGGGCACAAGGCTTGCCTCGATCGAGTCCTGACGGTTGTCAGCCGGGGGTGAGGCAGATGGAGAGCGGATCGCTCAGGGCGGCGTCTCGCGGACGGGCGCGGCGCCTGGCGACGATAAACTACGATAGCGGGGGTGATCCACCTCCTCGCGCTGCTGGGCATCGTCGGCATCTCGTTTTCAGCGGTGTTCATCCGGCTGGCGGCGGTGTCTCCCGTGACCGCGGCGTTCTACCGCGCCGCCTACGCCCTCCCCGTGCTCCTGCTCGTCTGGGCAGCCACCCGCGCGAACGACCGGCGCTCCCGCCGCGCTCGACTGATCGCCGTCGCGAGCGGGGTGGTGCTGGCCGTGGATCTCGCGTTCTGGCACGAGTCGATCGCCCTCATCGGCGCGGGGCTGGCCACGGTGGTCGCCAACGTGCAGGTTGTGTTCGTGGCCCTCGCCGCCTGGGTGTTGTACCGGCAGCGCCCGACCGCCAGGACCTCGAGCATCATCGCGATCGTCCTGGGCGGCCTGGCGTTGACTTCGGGGCTTGCGCGGCACGACGCCTACGGCTCGGCGCCGGTGCGCGGCGTCGTCTTCGGCGCGCTGGCCGGCGCTTGCTATGCCGGGTTCCTCCTGATGTTCCGCGCCTCGAACCGGTCGCTCTCTCCAACCTCGGGCCCGCTGCTCGACTCCACCATCGGCACCGTCGTCGGCGCGTTGCTCGTGTCGCCCTTCGACGCGCGCTTCTCCCTGGCGCCGTTTCTGCCGGCGCATCTGTGGCTCCTGCTGCTCGCGCTCGTCTCGCAGGTCGCGGGCTGGCTGCTCATCGCGACCGCGCTGCCGCGGCTGCCGGCGCTCGAGACGTCGGTGCTGCTCCTGGTCCAGCCGGTCTTCGCGCTGCTGTGGGGCATTCTCTTCTTCACGGAGCGCCTGTCGACGCTGCAGTGGCTGGGCACGGGGCTCGTGCTCGCGGGTGTCGCGGCGATTTCGGTCCGCGGTCGCGAAATGACGGTGGAAATGGTCGCCCTTCGCCGTCCAGGCGCGGAACGGCTTTCCGGCTGAGCGCGCCGGCGGCGGTCTACGGACTGGGGAGCAAGGCGTGGGTAGCCGCGATCTCGGCGGCGGCGCGGCGGCCGCTCTCGACGGCGCCGTTCATGTACCCCTGCCAGGCGATGCTGGTGTGCTCGCCCGCGAAGAACAGGCGCCCGCACGGCCGCGCCAACCACGCGCGCAGGGCCGGGTCGAAGCCGGGATCGAAATAGGCATAGCCGCCGCGTGTCCACAGATCGGCTTCCCACACGACCTGCCGGCAGGCGACGACCGCCGCGCGCCGGGACCCCAGCCAGTCGAGCGAGCGCGCCAGCCCCTCGGTGCCCTCCTTCTCGATCGTCTTGCCGGTGGCGTCGCTGGCTGCCCCGCCCGCCATCAGCGCCAGGATGCCGGCTCCTCCACGCTGCTCCTCGTTGGCGTCCCACACCGCGCCGAACGGGAGGGGCGACCCGAAGGCACGTGGCCGTCCCGGCGCGCGCCAGAAGCGTCGCGAGAACTGCAGGAGCGTCTTGGTCGCGCGCCCGTACTTCAGCCGGGCGATCGCCTCGTGCTGCTGCGAGGGCAGCGCGGGCGTGATGGGAATGCGGCGGAGGAGCGTCGCGGGCACCGCGAAGACCAGATAGTCGCACTGGCGCTGCACGATCTGCCGCCCGGTCTTCAGCGCGGCCCTGACGCCGCGTCCGCGGTGCGAGACGGCGACGAGCTCGGTCGAGAGATGCAGCCGATCGCCCAGCGGCGCGGCCAGCGCCTCCGTCAGCCGGTCGTTTCCGCCCTCGATGCGATACATCCGCTCGCCGATCTGTCCATCGTTGGAAGAGAACTGATCGATCAGGGCGAGGAGCGACAGCTCGTCGGCATCTGCCAGGAAGAACCCTCGCAGACCGGCTGCCGTCGCCCGCAGCTCTTCGTCGGCGTGAGCCTCGTCGAGCCACTGCGCCACAGACCGCCGGGCGAGGTCGGCCGCGATCGGTGAATCCCACCGCCGCTCGGCCAGCTGGTATCGCGCCGCGAGGTCGGCGAGCGAACGGCCGAGTCGGTCCCAGCCGCGCGCGATGCCGCGGCGCGTGATGTGCGGACGCCCGCGCGCGTCCGGATGCACATACCCCCATCCGCTGCGCAGGATCCGAGTGAGCTTCAGCCCGAGCTGCTCTGTGAGCCGCCGGATCTCGCGCTGCGACTCGTCGATGAGGTCGGCGCCCGCCTCGCCATGCTGCGAGTCGGCGAACCCGTCGCGGATGGTCCAGACCCGCCCGCCTACGCGGTCGCGGGCGTCGATGACGGTGACGTCGGCGCCGAAGGCCGCGAGGTCGCGCGCGGCGGCGAGTCCCGCCAGGCCGGCGCCGGCGACGAGCACGGATGTACCGAGCATTAATTGAGCCTCATCCCCAGCACGGGCCGTTGTGCCGGGCGCCGGAGCACTACAGCTGTTCGACCGTATAGCCCTTCGCTCTCAGCATCGCGATCAGCCCGTCGGGGCCAACCAGGTGCGCGGCGCCGACGACGATGAAGGCGCGGCCGCGGCGGGCGAACAGGGCATCGATCTTGGGCAGCCAGTCGCGGTTGCGGTCGACGAGGAGCGCCTGATACATGCGGGGCTCCTGCTTCAGGTCCTGCAGCACGATGCGCTCGACTGTCGCGGCGTCGCCGTTCCTCCACGCGTCGGCGAGCGCCGTCACGGCCGCCTTCTGCGTTTCCAGCTCCTTCAACGTGGACGACAGCATCCGGTCCTGCTCGTCCATCGTCATGTCGTCGAACCGCGAAAGCTGGAAATCCAGCGTCTCGAGACCCTGCACCTGCTTGCCCTCGGCGCGCGCGCGGTCGTAGAAATGCTTGTCGAGGCCGAGGTTCGGGTCGAATCCCGCTTTCTGCCACTCGAGGCCGAGCAGCGTGAGGGCGAGCATCCAGGGCTTGAATCGCTTCAGCGGCTCGAGGGGAAGGCCGAGGTCGGACACGCGCCGGCTGACCATCGCCAGCGTCGCCGGCGCGATCACCTTGTCGAGCGCCTGGCCGCTCGGCAGCATCCCGCGCATCAGAATCTGAAGCTGCGAGTCGGCCGTCTCCATTTCCCCGAGGTCCACTTCCTCCACCAGCAGGTCCGACTCGCTGAACGCGGCGTCGAGGACGGGGCTGAGCGGGTAGTAGTCCTTGCTGAGAAGGTGGACGGAGCCGACCAGATACACGATGCTCTGGCCGCGGCTCGCCTTCCACAGGAAGCTGTTCGACGCGGCATCGGCGCGAGCCCAGGCGCCGGCGGCCGCGAGGGCCAGGCTCAACAACAGGACCGACAGGACCGATGCCCGGCGCGTCCGTGCTCCGGCGTCTCGCGGCGCGTGGCTGTGCAGCTGCATGGGCTACCGCGTGGAGGCGCTCGCGGGCGACGGCCGCGAGCGGAGGAACGATTCGATGTCCTCGATGGTGCGAGGCACGGAGGCGGTGAGCCGCCGCAGGCCCGATTCCTCGAGCAGGAACGCATCCTCGACGCGGACGCCGATGTCGCCGTACTTCGTGACCGCGGGCTGGATCTTCTCGATCAGGGCCTGATTCTCGGCCGTCCGCGGCAGCGCGTCGAGCGCGCTCTGCCGAACGTAGATGCCCGGCTCGATGACGAAGGCCATGCCGGGCTGCAGCTGGCGGAAGCGATCCCCGACGTCGTGCACGTCGATCCCGATGTAGTGGTTCGCACCGTGCGTGTACCACATTCGGTACTGATCGCCGGCGGCATCGGTGATGAGCCCGAGCCTGAGCAGCCCGGCTTTGATCACCTCGACGGTTTTCGCGTGGAGCTCCACGAAGGTCGCTCCGGGTCGCGCGATCGCCATCGCCTCTTCCTGCGCCTGCAGCACGATCGAGTAGATGTCCTTCTGCGCGGGCGAAAAGCTGCCGCTGACCGGATACGTGCGCGTGATGTCGCCCGACATGTACTCGTAGTTGCACGCCGCATCGACGAGCAGCAGCTCGCCGGCCTGCATCTGCCGGTTGTTCTCGTGGTAGTGGAGGATCGTCGCGTTCGGGCCGCTGCCGACGATGGACGGGTAGCTCCACGACACGGCGCCGCGGCTCCTGTGCACCGCCTCGATTGCCGCTTCGACCTCGTACTCGTACGCGCCCGGTCGGACCGCACGCATCCCGGCCTTCTGCGCCTCGTTGGAGATCTCGAGGCTCTTCACCAGCACGGTGCGCTCGTACGAGGTCTTGATGAGCCGCAGATCGGTGAGGATTGGCACGGCGTCGACTGTCTGGAAGCCGATGTACCGCTCGCGGATGCGCCGCGCGAAATCCTGTGCGCGGGTGAGCGGGTCGTTCACCCCTCCGGCGTCGAGCGCCAGGGCGACGCGCGCCCGTCCCGCCGCCAGGGCGTCGAAGAACGTCGCCGCCTCCTTCTCGTCAATCCGCCCCGAGCCGCGGCGTCCCAGCATCGCGGCAACGAACGGCTCGAGCTGGGTGATGGAGAGCACGGTCGAGATGCCCGTGCGCCTGGACGCCTCGTCCCGGCTCAGCAGCCGTCCCTGCGAGTGTTCGCGAGCGGGGTCGCGGTCCCGGATGAACAGAATCTCGCGGATCGACGCGTTGCCGGGTATCAGCACGAGTGCGGTGTCGTCCTGCGTGACACCCGTCAGGTAATAGAGGTTGCTGTCCTGCCGGTACTCGTAGCTCACGTCGAGCGAGTAGTTCCGGATCGGCGCGCTGAACAGCACCAGCATCGCGTCGGGGCCGAGCCGTTCCATCATGCGCGCGCGGCGCGCCGACAGGTCGTCGCTCAACTCGTTGGCGCCGGCCAGCGAGACGACCGCGAGCGCCGCCAGCGCCCCGCCGGCCAGCCGGGTGATCGGTCTCTTCATACCGTTCTCCAGGAACACATACTCCTGCGGGTTTATCGGTTCGGAGTCTCGAGACTCGCAACGAACGAGGCAAAGGGCCGCTGCATCCGTCGGCTGAAGGCGGTCTCGAAGTCGGCGCCCTCGCCCAGATCCCTCAAAAGGTTGGCGACGGCGGCGCCACCGGCCTCGTCGATGAGCCGCCCGACGGCGATGGCGCTCGAGGCATAGGCGACCTCCGCGTCGCTCCCGGTCAGCCGCCCGAACGAGCCGGCCAGGCTCGCCAGCGGAAGCGCCCGTCCGGCCTCCAGCAGCCGCACTACCGCCCAGGTCAGGTTGTCGGTCTCGTACGCGGCGGCGAGCCCCTCGCCCAGCCACGTGGGCACTCCCCGCGGGGCCAGGCTGTGCACCACGGCGTGCATGACTTCGTGCGCGAGGACTCGATCCAGTTCCGCGCCTTTCGACAGGGCGCCGCGCATCGGCACGCGGATCGTCCCATCGTAGGCGCCGGCGGCCCACTGCGGCGACCGCGTGATGTCCTGGAACTGCGCGCTCGTGTACAGCACGACCGAGATGGGATCGGCCGGATAGGTCTGGAGGAGGCCGCCGATCCGCCAGTACGCCCGATCCAGCGACTCGAGCGCCCGCGTCGCGAGCGCCTCTTCGGCGGGCCCTTCGAACGAAACGGTGAAGTGATTGCCGATCGCGTGCAGCATCCGGTCGTGCAGCTCCAGTTCCCTGCGCCAGCGGCCGAGCGTCGCCTCCGCCTCGGGGCCGCCCCGGGCGCCGGCCACCACCGCCTCGTACACGCGAACGGCGCCCGACAGGTCGCCGAGTCGATACAGGGCGCGCGCGAGGAACTCGCGCGCGTCGCTCAGTTCGGGATTGAGCGCGAGCGCGCGCTCGAAGGCGACTCTCGCGTCCTGATCGCGCTGCTCGAGATAGGCGGCCACGCCGGCCCCGAAATGCAGCACCGCATTGCCGGGATCGGCGGCGAGCGCCTCCCGAAAGGCATCGGCGGCACGGCGCGCGTCTCCGACCTGGAGCGCGTCGAAGCCTGCCCGCTCGAGCAGCGCCGTCTTTGGATCGATCTGCGCCGCGGCCGGGGACGCCAGGCCGGCGAGCAGCAGGACGGGCAGGACTTGAAAGGCGAGCCTCACGCTGGAATTATACGTTCGTGGCCCACATGAGGCGGACGCGGGTTGGGTGAATCCGCGCGGCTGGCGTACAAAGCCTACGAAATCGAAGAGTTCGTCGACGTGTACTTCTTCCGGCGGCTCGGCTACGTCGTCGCGTGCGTGGCGCGGGTCGCGCGACTCACCCCGAACGCGGTATCGGTGCTCGCGGGCCTCGTCGGCGCCGTCGGCGGCGCCCTGTTCTTCGAGCCGCGGCTCGCCCCGGCCGGCTTCGCGCTGCTCGTCCTTCACGGGGTCGTCGACTCGGCCGACGGCCAGCTGGCGCGAATGACCGGCCGGACCTCCGAGCTCGGGCGCATGCTCGACGGCCTCGCCGGCTACGTGACTCACGCGGCCATGTACGTCGCCATCGTGGCGGGCGTTGTCGCGCGCGGCGGCAGCTGGTCGATCCTGGGGTGGGCCTGCCTCGCGGGGGTGTTCACCGCAATCCAGGCGCAGATGTACGACTACCATCGCACGACCTACGCGCAGATCGTCATCCGAGGCGTCGCCGGCCGGGGGAGCGCGGGCGCGGCGTTGACCGATCGGGGAAGTGACGCGAGCGCGATGGGGGTCGTTCGGGCGTACGAGGCGATGCAGCGGCGGCTGGCGGGAGCGCACGTGGCCGTCGAGGCGGCCATTGCCGCGCGGGCGGTCGGCGGCCAGGTGCGCCCGGACGACCGGGAGCGATATCGGGCGGCGTTCTACCGGCGGGTGCGCGGGTGGAACCTGCTGGGCGACAACGGCCGCCGCGGCGGGGCCGGCGTCCTCGTGCTGATCGGCCAGGTCGAGTGGTTCTTCGCCTTCATCCTCCTGCCCCTCAACGCCGTGCTCGCCGTGCTCTGGCTTTGGCAGCAGCGCGCCGACCGCCGGTTTCTCGCGGAAATCGGCGCTCCCGATCGTCCCCGATGATGGGCGCGCTGGTGGTCGTCCGCGATCCAATCGCCCGCGAACGGTTCGCCGGGCGCACGCTCATCGAGAGACACGCCGAGATCCTTCGGCGCGCCGGCGTCGACGACGTCCGCGTCGTCGACGGCGCGGAGGCCGGCGCCGCTCGTTCGGCGGCGCCACCGGGCCGGGATCGGCGGCGCCTGCTCGTCGTCGCCGCCGAGCGGATCTTCGACCCTCGCCTGTACGCCCATGCCCTGGCGCAGCCGGGGCCCGCGGTGATGACCGATCGCGGCGAGCCGATCGGCATGGAAGTCGCCGACGACGGCACGCCGCAGACGCGCGTCGACATCGCGGAGATGGATCCGTACAGCCGCGAACTGCGGCGGGCGATTCCCGCGTTCTGGATGCGGGTGACCAGCGCGGCCGATCGGCCGGAGGTCGCGCGGATGCTGGTCGAGGCCAGCGGGAAGGGCCATCAGGATCTGCCGGCGATCTGGATCAACGCGCCGATCGAGAAAGCGATTGCGAGGAAGCTGGCCGGGACGGGCGTGACGCCCAACCAGATCACCCTTGTCTGCAACGTGCTCGCGTACGTGGTGGCGCTCCTGCTGGCCCGGGGGCAGCTCCTGGCCGGTGCGATAGGCGGCATGGTCGTCGGCGTTATCGACGGCCTCGACGGCCGTCAGGCCCGCGTGCAGGTCAGGACGAGCCGGCTTGGCCGGCTCGAGCACCTGCTCGACAAGGTGTACGAGGTCCTCTGGGTCGTGGCGCTGGCCTACTACCTGTCCTCAGGCTTCTCGGATGCGCGCCTGGTCACCGAGCTCTGGGTCTGGGTCGCCGCGTATCTCCTCGACACCGCCGCCTACGACGTCGTGAAATGGCGGCGCGGCATGACCCTCGACGAAGCGACATGGATCGATGCGGCAATCCGGCTGGTGGCCGGACGCCGGAACATCTACACGAGCCTGCTGCTCGTCGGTGTCCTGATCGGCCGTCCCGCCGCCGCGTTCCACGTGATCGTCTGGTGGGCGGCCGCCACGGCGCTGGTCCACTGGATCCGAGCCGCCATGCTGGTGTCTCCGAGGCCCGGATGAACGGGACGCGCGCATTCGCAGGGAAGGGCGCCCGCAGCGAGAGGCCGACCGAGACGCCCGACGCATCGGCCCCTGACGGACCGTGGTACGCTGAGGTCTCCAGATGGACAGCCTGCGCTCCACCGTCCGCGAGCTTCGAGGGTACCCGTATCTGCGCGCCGCGAAGCGGCTGTTCGACGACAAGCCGCTGCAATGCAGCCTGTACGTGACGGATCAGTGCAACCTGGACTGCGCCTACTGTACCGAGTACGACAACAGCCGGCCTCACCCCTCGCTCGACGATCTCACGCGCTGGCTGACCAAGATCCGAGACCTTGGCACCTTGCGCGTGGCGCTCGTCGGCGGCGAGCCACTCACGCACCCCGACATCGTCGAAGTCGTTCGGCGGGCGCGCGGGCTCGGCCTCGCAACCAGCTTGACGACCAACGGGTTCCTGCTGACGGAGGCGCGGGTGCGCGAGCTGGACGCTGCCGGCCTCGAGGTCATGCAGATCAGCGTCGATCGCATGACGCCGAGCGACGTGACGCGCAAGTCGTTCAAGACGGTCCTGCCGAAGCTGGGCCTCCTGCGGGGCTCCCACATCAACGTGCACATCACCGGCGTCCTGTGCGCCGACACCTTGGGCGAAAGCCGGGCGGTCCTCCAGACGGGGCTCGAGCGCGGCCTGCCGAGCGAAGTGCGGCTGGTGCATGCGGATCCGGATCAGCGGTTCCGCGTCGATCCCGGGGCGCGAGGGGACCTCGAGGCGTTTGTCGAGTGGATGAAGGAGGCGAAGTCGCTGGGGGCGAAGATTCACACGACCGACGGCATCCTCGACTATCAGCTCAGCCTGCTCCGGGGGGAGCACGTGGAGTGGACGTGCACGGCCGGCTTCAAGATATTTTTCGTCTCGGCTCAGGGGCGCTTCTGGCTCTGCAGCATGCGGCGGACGGACAAGCACATCCTGGACGTGACGCCGCAGGACCTCGTCGAGAACAACCAGGCGAAGTCGTGCCAGGACGGATGCGGTGTGTACTGCTGCGTCAGCACCTCGCTGGCGTACCAGCACCCGATCCGACTGGTGGGCCGGGAAGTGCGGGCGAGGATCCGGCGCCTGATGTAGACGCCGGCAGGTTACGCCGCCGCCGCCGCGCCGCCGCGCAGCTCGGCTTCGATGGCCGAGCGGTAGGCCAGCAGCAGCGTCGCGACCACCGTGAGGCCGGCGGCCAGCAGCAGCGGGTACACCACGCGCCGGCCGGTGACGAGCGACACGAGGAAGAAGGTCAGCGAGAAGGCCTCGCGGCGGAACAGAAAAAACATGCCCGCCGCGGCGCGAAGCGGCGCCGCCCCGACCCGGCGCGCGGCCGCCATCACAGCCAGCTCGATCGGCTTGGTCGGCACGAACAGTTGACGGGTCTGCCGCGCGCGGCGGACCAGCGCCATCCCCCAGAGCAGCATCGCGGGCAGTCCCACGACCACCGTCGCGCCAAGGGCGATGCCGGCCGGTCCGATGCCCTGCCGGTACCAGCCCAGGATCGCGCCGCCGAGCCCGAACAGGTAGGTCGCCTGATCGACGCCCGTGTCGAGCTGCTCGCCGAACGACGACTCGCTCAGCGTGAGGCGCGCCATTTCGCCGTCGATGCCGTCGGCAATCGAGGCGAACCAGAAGAGGCCGGCCCCCGCAATCATCGTCGCGTGAGTGGTCTGGGCCATGAGCCATGCCGCCGAGACGCCGACGAGAAACGTGAGCGCCGTCGCCGCATTGGCCGTCAGTCCGACCTGGAGCAACAGATAGCTGAACAGCCGGCTGACCTTCCGGTGCACGTGGCGCGACAGCCAGCCGTCGGCCGGCTTGCCCGAAGCGCGCAGGAGGATCCAGGCCGATCGGCGCCTTGCTCCCCGTGTCGAGACGTCGAGCACGACATCCTCGGCTAGATCGAGATCGCGGACGGTGCCCAGGTCCGCCGCCGGCTCGGCCTCCCAGAGAATCGGCGGCCGGTGCGGATGCCAACGCAGCCGCCACGATCCCGCGGGCGGCAATCCGCGGACGAGCGAAGCCGTGATCGCGATGCCGGGCGGAACCGTGAGCGTCGCCTCACTCGCACGAGCGGGCAGGGCCGCCGCCGCGCGGTGAGCAACACGGCGGTTCCGTTCGGCGACCCGCAGGCCGAGAAAGCGGGGACCGGGCTCTGAGACGATGCGCAAGGGGTCGGGCGCGGCGGCGAGGGATGTCATCCGCAAGGCGCGAATGCGACTACGATGACACGACGCATGAGCGAAAGTGTCACACATCCAATCGAGCCGGCGCAAGGCGCGGTGGTGATCGCGCCGGCCTCCACGCCCGCGCTCGTGAAGCGGTTCGTCGAGCTGCCCTACGCGATGTACGCGGGGCACCCGCACTGGATTCCGCCCCTGCGTCGTGACGAGCATCGCCGGCTGTCGCCACGGCACAACCCGTTCCTGCAGCACGCCGAGATGGAGCTGTCGCTGGCGATGTCCAACGGCCGCGTCACCGGACGGATCGCCGCGATCGACGACCGGCTTCACAACGAGAAGCACGGCGAGCCGGTGACCTGGTTCGGGTTCCTCGAAGCCGAGGACGCCGCCACCGCGCACGCGCTCCTCGCGGCGGTCGAGCGCCGGGCCCGCGCGCGCGGAAGCGCCGCCGTTCGGGGGCCGGCGAACCCGTCGCTCAACGAGAGCGCGGGGCTGCTGGTCGACTGCTTCGACGAGGATCCGTTCGTCCTGATGCCCTACAACCCGCCGGCCTATCCATCCTTCGTGGAGGCCGCCGGGTACCGCAAGGTGAAAGATCTGCTGGCCTGGCACATCGACATGTCCGTTCCTCAACCGGAGCGGATTACGCGCCTCGCCGCGCGCGTCGCGAGGCGGCACGGGGTGACCGTCCGACCGCTCGATCTCCGGATGTTCGAGCGCGATCTGGCGATCATGCAGGGCATCTACCGTCAGGCGTGGCGGGACAACTGGGGATTCGTTCCGCCCACCGACGCCGAGCTCCGCCAGGTCGCGAGCGACCTCCGGCCCGTGATCGACCCCGAGATCGTGCTGTTTGCCGAGATGGGCGGCCGCCCGGTGGCCTGCTCGGTCGCCATTCCGAACCTGAACCAGGTGCTGAAGCGGATGAACGGGAGGCTGCTGCCGCTCGGGATCCTCCACTTCTTCCGCCGCCGCAGGATCATCGATCAAGCGCGACTGCTGCTCCTGGGCGTGGTGCCGGAGATGCGCCGGATCGGGTTGTATCCGTTGTTGATTGCCGAGAGCCATCGGCGCGGCCTCGCGCGCGGGTATCGGCGTGGCGAGCTCTCGTGGACGCTCGAGGACAACGATGCGATCAACGCCGGCATCGAGGCGGTCGGCGGCCGCCGGCACAAGACCTACCGGCTCTATGAAAAGCGCCTTTAGCTCGATCGCCCCGGCGCCGGAGACGATGAGCCTCACGGGCGCCACCGGCTTTCTCGGATGGCACCTCGCCGAGGCTTTCCGCGATGGGGGCTGGCATGTGCGCGCCATCGTGAGGCCCGGGAGCGCCAAGCCACTGCCCGAGGGCATTCATCGGGTCGAAGCGGCGCTTGCGCCCGCCGATGCCGCGGCGCTGGCCGCCGCGATCGACGGGTCCGCGCTCGTCGTCCACAATGCGGGAATCATCCGGGCCGCGCGTCCATCGGCGTTCGACGCGGTGAACGTGGGCGGCACCCGGGCCGTCGTGGAGGCGGCCAACCGCGCCGGTGCGCGGCTGATTCTCGTTTCGAGCCAGGCGGCGGCGGGCGTCGGAAGCCCGCTCCGTCCCAGCCGGGAGGGCGATCCTCCCCGGCCGTTGACCGCGTACGGCCACAGCAAGCTGGGCGCCGAGGACGTCGTTCGATCGACCGCGCGGGTGCCCTGGACGGTCCTGCGGCCGTCGGCCATCTATGGACCTCGCGACCACGGCTTTCTCCCCCTGTTCCGTCTCGCGTCGCGGGGACTGTTCCTGCAGGTCGCGCGGCCCACCGCGCAGTTCACGCTGACCTACGTCCACGATGTCGTGCGGGCGGTGGTGCTGGCGGCAGACGACGCTCGGGCGGCGGGTGAAACGCTGTTCGTTGGCCAGGCGCCGGCGTACCCGGCCGAGGCGCTGCTGCAGTCGCTGGCCGCCGTGTTCGGGCGGCGGTACCGGCCGCTGCGCGTCCCGGCCGCGGCCCTCCGCGTCGCGGCGCTCGCCGGAGAGTTGTCGTGGAAGGTGGGTCGCCAGCCGCTGATCGACGCCGCGCGCCTGAACGAGCTTCGCGCCGAGGGGTTCGTCTGCGCCGTCGATCGCGCGCGCCGCGTGCTCGGGTTTTCCGCGGCGGTGACGCTGCCGGACGGGATCGAGCGGACCGCGCGATGGTACCGGGATCAGGGGTGGATCTGAGCCGACTCGTTCGCCCGCGCGATTCCTCGTTCAGTGACTCACCGGTTGCGCCTGCGCTCGCCGCGCGTCGGGCTCCGAGGCGGACGGCAGCACGGATTCGGTGATGCTGTCGAGATCGAGCGCCGGCCTGGGCGGCGCCTCGCGCGGAAGGGTCGCGGGATAGGTGTCGGCGAGCGGAGCATGCCGGAACGCCCCCTGTCTGAGGCAGTAGTTGGTCCACACGCGGTTCCACAAGAACGTATGCCACGCGGCTTCGGGCGAGACCGTCTCGCAGGTCCGCCAGTATCGGGCCGCGACGTGCTCCGGGCGGAAGTACTGCAGCAGCTGGAGGTACCGGCGCATGAGCCCCGCGCCGGTCACGTGCGGCATGCGGGTGACGGGGAACGCCAGCGTGTATTTCTCCCAGTCCTCGGGATAGTTCTTGAAGAGGATCCGTCCCTCGGCGTCGAACCGCGTGTAGTCGCGCGTGCCGGGCAGCGGCGTGAGAATCGTCGGGTTCAGGCCGTCGAGGTCGGACGCGGCGGCGAAGCGCAGAATGTCGGACACGATCGTGTCCATGTCCTGCGTGTCGATGCCGAGGATGAACGATCCGACGACCCCGATGCCGTGGCGGCGGATGCGGGCGATGTTCTCGCGGTAGTAGTCGAGACCGCGCCGCTGGGAGGTGCCGTCCTTGCGGATCAACGTCAGCGACCGGGTGTCGGTGCTCTCGAGGCCGATGAAGACGCCGGCGCATCCTGCCGCGCGCGCCAGCCTCGGCAGCTCGTCGTCGTCGCCGAAGTTGATCGTGACCTGTGTGATCCACTGCTTGTCGAGGCGCGCCGCGGCCATCGCGCGGAACAACTCCAGGCAACGCTCTTTCGCCTTGCGCGAAAAGCCGTTCAGATCGTCGTCGACGAAGATGATGTCGCGCTCCGGAATGGCCGCGACCTCCGCGACGACATCGTCGACCTCGCGCATGCGGAACAATCGGCCGTTGAACGCCGTGACGGAGCAGAACGAACAATCCATCGGGCAGCCGCGCGATGTCTGGGCCGACACGTATTCGTACTTGTACTTCCGGAAGAGGCGGCGGTCGGGGTGAAGCAGCGGGTCGCCGCTCGTCCCCCCTTCGTACCGGCGGGCCAGCCGGCCGGCCTCGACGTCGGCCACCAGCCGCGGCCACAGCGCTTCGCCCTCGCCGATGACGAGCGCGTCGGCGTAGCGTTCGGCCTCGTGCGGCACGAGCGACGCGTGGATGCCGCCCATCACGACGGGAATGCCGCGCGCCCGGAACTGCGCGGCAATCTGGTACGCGCGCGGCGCCTGGGTCGTGAACGCCGTGAGGCCGACCAGATCCGCGCGCACGGCGCCGTAGTCGAGCGCGCCTTCGCACTGTTCGTCGATGAGCTCGACCTCCCAGTGCGGGGGGGTCGCCGCCGCGAGGTATCCGAACGCGAGCGGCTCCCAGAGGTAGTCGCCGTAGAGCGACACGCGATTGCGCGGATTGACGAGGACGAGCTTCATGCCGCCGCGTCGATGATGCACAGGGCGCGCCCGGCACGTTCGAACGCCGCCACGGCGCGGTCGATCTCCTCCGGCGTATGGGCGGCCGAATAGCTGGTGCGCAGGAGGCACGCTTCGGGCCGGCACGCCGGGGGCAGGACGATGTTCGTGTAGACTCCCGCGTCGAGCAGGGCCTGCCACATCGCGACGGTTCGCTCCGGCGCGCCGATCTCGATCGAGACGATCGGCGATTCGCTCGGTCCGATCGCGAAGCCGGCTGCCGAGAGGCCCGCCCGCGCGCGGCGCACGTTGCGCCACAGGCGCTCGCGCAGCGTGGCGTCGCTCTGAAGGATCGCCAGCGCGGCGGCGGTCCCCGCGATCGTCGCGGGCGATCCCGAGGCGGTGAACACGTAGGGGCGCGCGGCGAAGTGCAGCAGCTTCAACGCGTCGTGGTTCGACACGCAGTAGCCGCCCACGCCCGCCAGCGCTTTCGAGAAGGTCCCGACGACGAAGTCGGCGTCGTCGAGGACGCCTTGGGCTTCGGCGCAGCCCAGGCCGCGCGCGCCGTACGCGCCGAAGGAATGCGCTTCGTCGACCATCAGGTACGCGCCCGCCTCGCGGCACGCGGCCGCGATGGCGGAGAGCGGCGCCACGTCGCCGCTGATGGAATACAGCCCCTCGACGACGACGAGGCAGCGGCTGGGGTCGGGCTGCCGCTGGAGCTTGCGCGCGAGATCGTCGGGCGAGTTGTGGCGGAACGCGAAGACCTGGGCGCCGCTCAGCCGCGCGCCGTCGTAGATGCTGGCGTGGCTCTCGAGGTCGAGCAGCACCGAATCGCCGGCGCCGCAGAGGCCCGAGATGACGCCGAGATTCGCCTGATACCCGGTCGTGAAGATCATCGCGTGCCGCTTCGCGTAGAGCTCGGCGAACGCGCTCTCCAGCCGGCGATGCGCCGCATACGTGCCGTTGGCCGCGCGCGATCCCGTCGTGCCGGCGCCCTCGAGCGCAATCGCGCCGGCCGCCGCCGCCATCACGGCCGGGTGGAAGCTGAGGCCGAAATAGTTGTTCGATCCGCACATGAGGGTGCGGCGGCCGTTGATGATCACCTCGGTCGGCCCGCACACTTCGTCGATCACCGTGTCGAACGGGATCGGCCCTTCGCCGAAGTCGGCAATCCGCGCGGCGATCGGTTCGAGCTTGTCGAGCAGGCCCATGACCTAGTGTCCCGTCCCCGTGGTTCGCGACACAATTCCCGGGCGGGACATCCCGCCTGGCGGCGTTGCTCGTCGCTCAAATATGCCCACTATTCTCGCTCCTCGCGCCTTGCCAGTCGGGCGCCGCGCTCCAGGACTTATGCCACGATCCACGGGGACGGGACACTAGAGCTCCCTGCCGCCGCTCAGCAAGGTGCCCGCCTCGAAGCGTGCCCGCGTCTCGGCGCGCCGCACCTTGCCGCTCGTCGTCCGGGGAATCGTGCCCGGCGGCGTCAGGACGACCCGGTCGAGCACCAGGCCGGCGGTCTCCTGCACGCGACGTCGCACGTGGTCCTCGACGTCGTCGGATCGCAGGCTGGCGCGCGCCTCGAGGACCGCCACCACCTGATCGTCCTGCTCGAGCCGGCTGATGCCGAACACCACGACGCCGGACACCGGGATGCCGCGAACATCGGCGATCGCCGACTCGAGATCGGGGGGATGGTACTTGCGGCCCTGCCGGATGATCAAATCCTTCGTGCGCCCGCACACGTAGAGCTGCCCACCGGCCAAGTAGCCGATGTCGCCCGTATGCAGCCAGCCTCCGCGCAGCGCCTCGGCGGTCGAGCCGGGATCCTCGAAATAGCCGGCCATCACCGACGGG
>Ga0326597_10004920_pt1 | contig 18675 bp, 15 predicted proteins | sample RVTome_12_FD_203789 | JGI IMG/M metagenome (GOLD analysis project Ga0326597, IMG submission 203789) | Soil microbial communities from uranium-contaminated site in the Upper Colorado River Basin, Wyoming, United States - RVT100D185 | ecosystem: Environmental > Terrestrial > Soil > Contaminated >... | reverse complement strand
CCGCGCCGCCCGCGGGCTCCACGCGGATTCCTTGGAGCACCAGCGCGCGTTCGGCGGTGGCCGTGACCGCCAGCAGCAGGAGCAGGAGGCAGGCTGTGAGTGTCCGTCTGCGTGTCATGGCCGGACACTCATCCAAGTCGCATGCCGGCGCGCGCGCCGTCCCGCAGAGCATGGAAAGCCGTTGATTTCGAATGAGTTCGGGCCGTTGAAGGCATCGCTCACGCCCGCCGGAATTCGTGCTGATCTGTCACGCTGTGAAAATAGGCCACACTCGGGGGGGAGGGTCAACGGAATCCCGGGTCGCCTTCGCGCTCCCATGGTTCGATCTGGCCGGAGCGGGCGTCCAGTGTGGCTCCCGGCTCCGCGGCGAGCCGTGCGCAGGCGCCGTCGACACCGACGACGCATGGCACGTGGGCTTCGCGCGCGAGCACGGCCGCGTGTCCCAGCGGATCCCCGGCTTCCACCACGAGTCCCGCGAGACGGCGGAAGACGACCGCGTCGCCGGGCTGGATCGAGGGCACGACGAGGATCTCGCCCCAAGCGGGCCCTCCGCCGGCGCAGGCCGAGGGAAGAACGCAGAGCGGCGCGCGCACATGTCCCGCGAAGACGGGAGTTCCCACGAGTGAATTCCCCGAGCGTGCGCCGCGCAGCAGGGCTTGGCCGAGCCAACTCTGCGCCAGTTCTCTCCCTGTGTGCACGGCGTCCTCCCAGGCGCCGCGATCGAAGCGGTCGAGCAGGGACTCCCAACACTCGGGGTCGAGTTCCAGCGAATCCTCCCAGCGATGCTCGGGGAGTTCACAGCAGAGACAGGCGCCGCGGACGGCGCGCCGGAATTGGGCGTAACTTCGCGCGAGCAATTCGTCGTCTTCCTCGAGAAGGGCCAACACGCGGGATGCCTCGCCCGGCAGAGCGTTCGCGCGCGAAGGCGCGGCGGGGCGGCCGGCCCGAAGGCGTAGCTCGCGCCGCAGAGGCGACGGATCTTCGGACCAGGTTCGGCCACGACCGTCCCATGGCCAATCGGCGTGATGACCGTGTCGCCGCAGGAATGCCTCCCAGTCGATGTTCTCGTCCCGATCGAGGCGCGCCGCGAGTTCATCCAGCTCGGCATCTCGCTGGGCGACGGTCTCACCGACCGCGCCCTCGTCGGCTGGCTGCGAGCGAAGCCAACGCCGTGCGGCGCCGGTCGGCCGCGCAAAATAGGCGCGCTGAAATCGCAGCCAGAGGTCCATGAACTCGATCCAAGAAGCCCGATTCCATCGCTCCGCGGCGGCTGCCGCTTCGATCTGCTCGAGCAGGCCCACGAGGGGCCGTAGGTCGAAGAGCTGCGCGCGCGCATCGTCGTTCCATGCCGTCGCATGGGGCCCGACACGATCATGCCAGCAGCCGTGAAAGAGGCGACTCGGCGCCTCGGACTGCTCCTGCAGCGAGCGCTCGAAGTATCCCGCCAGGAGGGGGCAGAGCGGACGCGCGGAGTGCTCGCGATCCCAACGCCAACGCTCTGCATCGATCTCCTCGGGCGCGGCGGCGATGCGCGGCCGCGGGGGCAGGGCTTGGATCGGCGCCGGCCGGCACTGGAGCACGTACCAGCGCCCGTCAGCGGCACCCAGTTCGACCAGGAGCGCGGCGCCATCTTTCTGCGGTTGTAGCGCGCGCAGAAGATCCGGTGGTGGCGTGTCTGCTTCGAGTCGGGACCAGCCGTCGTGATTCGGATCTCTGCCTGGCCGCAGCTCGACCACGAACCACGCCTCGAGTTCCAGGAGCGGTTGTGCCAAGAGCGCCAGCGGCGCGTCGACCCCGAGGAGTTCGCGCACGTGTTCGCTGGCGCGACTTTCGATGACACGCTCCATGGCGCAGGTCAACTCGTGGGCGGAGGGGCCGCAGGCCTCGCTCGCAAAGAGTCCCGCCGCGCTGCTTCCCTCCCGGTCTTCCCATGGGCTCGAACTGCGGATGATCCACGCCGGCGTGCGCGGAAGCAACGCGACGAGGGCGCGGGCGGCCTCGGGCAGCTCGATCGCATCGATCCGATCCACCGGCAGGATCCAACCGTCGGGCACGAGAAAGCCCGCTCGGCGCAGTTCGGCCAGGCGGGCTGCCTTGTTTCCAATTCTCTCGGGGGACTCCAGCTCCGCGTCGCCCAATGGAATCCAGGCTGCGGCGGAAGAGTCGCTCACTCTAGTCCTCGGCGAAGTAGCTCTGAAGCTGGTCGTGTTCGGGCCGGCTGGAGTCGAGGACAAAGTTGTCGACTCCCATGATCTCGTCGAGCAACGCCAACATCTGATCGCGCTGGCGCTCGAAGCCGACGCGGCTGGCCTCCTGGATCGGCTCGGCCGGCGGCAAGTCGAGCGTCCGCGGATTCGTCCAGCGGCCGTCCTTCTTGATACGATAGTCGAGATGCGAAGCCGTTGCCCAACCCGTACTGCCGACATAGCCGATGACATCGCCCTGCTTCACGCGATCTCCGACCTGGGCATCTTTCGGGAAGCGGGAGAGATGGAGATAGTAACTCTCATAGCCCTGGCCGTGCCGAAGTCCGACGAAGTTGCCACTGGCGCGATTTTTCTCGCGGTTGATCACCACGCCGTCGGCCGTCGCCAACACCGGCGTTCCCGACGGCGCCACATAGTCCACGCCATAGTGGGGCTGCACCGTCTTCGTGACTGGATGCAAGCGCCGCCGCGTGAAGCCACTGCTGATCCGTGAGTACTTGAGCGGCGCGCGCAGGAACTGGCGCTCGAGCGAATTGCCGTCACCGTCATAATAGGATGGTAGTCCCAGAGGGCTCTCGAACAGATAGGCCTCGTGAAGCTTGTTCTGATTCGTGAAACGACACGAGAGGACGTGGCCCTCTCGGACCGTCCGGCCGTCGTAGACGAACTTTTCGTACAGCACGCTGAATTCGTCACCCACGCGAAGGTCGCGGAAGAAGTCGATATTCCACCCGAGGATGCTTGCGATCTCGTCCGCGAGGAGGGGATCCGCCTCCTGCGTGAGCAGGGCATCGAAAAGATTGGTCTCGATGACCCCATGCACGCCGCGCACGACGCGCTCGACGGGATAGCTGTTCAAGCTCGCGAGCATGGCTCCGTCGCCTCGTGTCACCGTCAGATAATGCGCGGCGTCGATCTCGAAGCTCAGCCCCATGAACTCTCCACTCGGATCGTACTGGAGCTGGAACCGGTCGCCGCGCTTGACGCGCTTGAGATTGGTATGGGGCTTACAGGCCGCCACGAGCTGCATGATGGTCTCGTGCGGGAGACCATGATTCGAGAGGGCGACGTAGAAGCTCTCATTGCGCCCGATCTGGAGTTCAATGGCAGAGGGCGAATTGGAAGAATCGGCCGCGCTCGCAACTGACAGCGCCGGGGCGTCGTCGTCGGTGCGGGTCCCTAGGGTGGCCGAATTCTGGTCACTCCAATTGCCCGGGACGGCGGTCTCAGACCCCTGGGTTGGCGGCTCGCCGGCCTCGACCAGGGTCTTCCGAGCCGGGGAGTCCGCATAAGCGGCTGAATCGCTGGGGCTTAGATCGGTGCCTGGGCCCTCGAATCCACCGATCTGGTGGTAGATGGCAGCCAGCAGGAATAGGGCGATTAAAATACGAAAATATCTTCCCATGGGGGCGGCCCTCGTGGTGGGCGGAGTCTGAGTTTGCGGGCCTGGTGGACAAACTATCCGGCCCACGGATGTGGTGCAAGGGAGAAGCCAGGAGGGCCCCTCCGCCTAGGGACCGGCCTCGAGTTCCCAGTTGTCGCCCAGGATCCACAGGACGGCGGCCTTCACGTCGTCGAGCTGGAAACTGAGGGGGTGAAAACCCCAGAGGAAGTCCTGCGAGCCCCGGACGGGCTTGTCGTCCGAGTAAACGCTGCTGGCGATGGCGGTCGACGCGTTCTTCAGCGGCGAGCTCACGCTGAGTGGCGGCACGCAATTGCCGCTCGCATTTGGAACGATGGGCGGGATGTCGATCGTGCTGTCGGGATGCACGCTGGGGAACCACACCTGTTCGAACCACGCCTCATAGTCACGGCGCGCGACCCAGCGGAACATCTCCGTCTGGCACGGACGCAAGAACAGGTTCGCCGAACGTGTCGTCGTGTTCCGGTTGTAGAATTCCTCGGAGTTGACCGCGTAGAGGGAGTTTTGTTCCTGCCGCTCCTGGCGGGGCTCGAGGTTGCGGACCGAGTATGGGGGTTCCGGCGCCGCGGGGTATCGGTCCTTGAACTCCTGGGTCAATTCAGCGACATGGAGGCCGTCGCAATTCTTCGACCGCAGGAGAACGCCGTCGTTGAATTCCCCGTAGACCCCACCGGTGGCGGGGCGTACCCGATCCAGGGCGTCCAGGCACCACGCGGTGTACGGCCACCGGGTCGTCCCCCGATTTCTCGACAGCCCGTCCGTCGCGGTTTCGACGCCAAAGCCCAGCCGGCCGTCGGCCGGACTGTCGAAGAAGAGCGGGTAGATCCAACCCAGTTCGTTGATCTCGAGTGAACGGACCATCGCTCCCGGGCCGACCATGAGCAGGTTTCCGACGCGGGCCTGATAGACCTCCAACCAGTTGTAGCGGACTTCGTCCGTCTTGCTCGGCGCCAGCACGCGACTGAGGAACGAGAGCGTGCTCGCGTTGGTGAACCAGAGGACGCCCTTGTACTTCACGAGGGTCCCGAAGTTCAACTTCTGGGCGTCGACGCCAGCCTCCAGGATATCCGTCGTCTCTACGAACCCTGCCACGTTTTCGCGCAGGATTCCCATCCATCGGGCGTCCCACTCGATGTCGACGGGATCCGGGTGGTTGTCGTTGTGCCAGTCATCGACATAGAGGAGCGGGCGTTGGTCCACGTAGGCTGGAGTCTGAACCACGGTGAGAATGAAGCCGAGACGGGAGATCGTTCCCGAGTTGTCGCGGCATTGGACCGTGAAGAAGTGCGTGCCCGTGTGGAAGATGTTGTTGCTGCGGCGCCAGGCGACGCCGTCGCCCCACGGCATGGACCAGCCATCGTCGTTGGGATTGTTGGGATCGGCAATGTCCCATCCGAATCGATAATCCTGGATGATCCCGGAGTAGGATTCCGCGGCCGCGATCCAGCTGAACTCCAACGGCTGGCCGGGGGCGATGTCGAAGGCCCGGAGGCCGTTTGGCCCCGTCGCCCGAAAGGCGCCGAGGAACGGCTCGTCCACGAGAAGCGTCGGCAAGAGGTTTTGTGAGACGCGGACATGGCGGACGTTGCGATCCCATTCGAACGTGGGCGAGACGGCGCCTGCCTTGTCGCGCACCTGGACCGCGAACAGGTATTGATCGCCGACTTCCTGGCGGGGGAGTGTGACGCCGATCCCCTTCCCCGTGACGCCGTCGTAGGGCATCCATGCGCTCCAATCGGCATCGTCGCCGCGGATCCAGCTGCCCTCGCGAAACATCCTCCGCGTCAGACAGTTGCCATTGGACTGCTGGGCCGGCGTCAACAGATAGCGAACGGCCGTCGGCTGCAGGTCGGCCGCGTCCGGATCCCACGCGAACCACTCGAAGCTCATGACCTGCGGGGAGAGACGGCAGCTGTTGCTCGGAACGACCGGCGGAACCCTGATGATGACAACGGGTGCCAGAGTGGTCGCGGTGAAGCTGACCTCGGCCGGGCTGGGATCCCGCGCGCCGTCGTCGTCGACGGAGCGGACGTAGAAGGTGTGGGTCTGCCAGAAGCGGAAGCCGATCTCCTGCAGGAGCGGGTCTCCCAGATCGGGGGGGAAGGAATCCGTGTCGGCGCTGACCACGAATACGGAGTCCGTCACCGAAGTGAAGTGCCACGGGACGCCGGCGAGATCGTCGGGATCCACGATTCCGTCTCGACCGTTGTCGCTGATGCGCCACTCGAAACCGACGACTTCGCCGTCGAGATCGTGGCCGCCCCAGCTGAATCCCACTTCGAAGCTCGTGCGTTGCAGCGACGGCGGGGCCGCGGTGACGCGAGTCGTCGGGGCGCTGTTGGAGTTCAATTCGCCGACGATCACGCTGTCGTCGTCGCAGGCGCAGAGGACGAGCGCGAGAATGGCCGCGCAGACCACCGGCAAAGGCGCGAAGCGAGCGATGTTCTGATTCACCCAACTAGTATTCGAATTCTGGCGCCAGAGCACAAGCTCCCACGCTTGGAGTGCCTCCTCATAGGGTCTAAGATGAGTCGATGGGTCATCGGCCGCGACAACTCTCGAAGGTTGAAGCCTGGTATCTGCTGCCGCTGGCCTGCTTTACCCTGTTCGGATTCGCCGTCGCCCAGCCGCTCTTCGATCTGCTCGCGCGCAATCCCATCTTCTTGCTCCAGCATGAGGCAGGTCATCGCGAGGCAGCCTGGCTCATCGCGTCTAGCTGGCTTCTGCCCGGTCTGGCCGCCGCCGTTCTGATTTCGCTCCTGCGGCTCCTGTCCAGCGCCGCGGCGCGCGCCGGTTTCGCGCTGTTCTTCTTCGTCGCCGTCGCGGCGACGGTCTCGCCGCTGCTTCGCTCCGTCTCGCCGGACCGGCCGTGGGTCGCGGTCGCCCTCGCGGCCTCGGTCGCCCTCGCGGCGGTCCTGGCCCTGTGGCGCTCCGCCAGTTTTCGCGGCGCCCTGGCCGTCGGCGCCCTGGCGCCAATCCTCTTCAGCATCGTCTTCGTCGCCCGGCCTGGAATCCGTGGCGTCCTGGATCCACCGCGTCCGCCGGGAGCCCTCGAACTCAGGACGCACGGGGAATTGAAGTCGGTAATCCTGGTGATCCTCGACGAACTACCGCTGACGAATCTGCTGAGCGCCATGAATGAGATCGATGCGGAACGCTATCCAAATCTGGCGGCATTCCGCGAGGACTCGGTCTGGTTTCGTAACTGCGCGACCGTCAGTGGCGCGACGGAGCGCTCCATTCCCGCGATTCTGACCGGCCGCTACGTGCGTTCCGAATTGACACCCGACCTTGCACACTATCCCGAGAATCTCGTCACTCTGCTCGCCCACGACATGCTCGTCGTGGCCCACGAGGGGGTCACGCATCTCAGTCCGCCCAAATTCGAACGGCACGATCCGATGTCGCGGGCGCATCGCATGGATCTCCTTCTCTCCGACAGCGCCGTGCTGCTGCTCCATCGGATCCTGCCGCCCAAGCTCGCGCGGAGCGTCCCGCAGATCGACACGGGCTGGGCCGGCTTCGGCCGTGCGCAGGATGTCCGGGGAGGGCGCGTCGGAAAATTCCTGAACTGGGTGCAGCGCCTGCAGCGCGGATTCAAACCGACGCTCGGCGTGATCCACATCGTGCTTCCGCACAGTCCCTACGTCTACTACGCGGACGCAACGCAATACAGCGACCGATTCGAGGAGCCGTTCAAGTATGGTGGACGGTGGCTCGACGACGCCCATCCGGTGAGTCAGGCGTGGATGCGCGCGCGGCTGCAGCTCCAGACGACGGACGGCCTCATCGGCGCTCTCGTTCACAGGCTCCGTGAACTCGGCCTCTATGACGACGCCGTCATCGCGATCACCGCGGACCATGGGGCCAGTTTTCGCCCGGGGGATTTCTATCGACGCATCAGCGACTCGAATCTCGCCGACCTCGCGGCGGTTCCGTGGTTTCTGAAGCTCCCGGGTCAAGCACGTGCCGGAGACCTGGACGAACGACTCGTGATCACCACGGACATCTTGCCCACGCTGGCGGAAGCCGCGGGTTTCGAAGTCCCCTGGGAGACCGACGGACGGTCGTTTCTCCGCAAGGACGAGCCCGGGCGCGAGTCTGCGCTCTTCTTCGATCTCGAAGACGCGACCACCGAACATCCGTTCACCTTGGCCGATCTCGCGGGGCAGGAGCAGACACTGTGGCGTCAAATCGAGGCGTTCGCCCAGACTCCTCCCGGCGGCCGGAGTACATCGGTGGGAACTTACGCCGGCTTGGTTGCCGCGGCCGTGAGCGAGCTCGAGATCGGCGAGCCGTCGGAGTTCAAGGTCCGGCTCGCCGACCAGCCACGCGCGGCGAGCACGCGCCCGGGCAGCACATTCTTGCCGGGCGAGATCCATGGCTGGATACTGGCCTCGCGCCCGATGCACGCGCCCGTGGATCTCGCGCTCTGCCTGCGCGACAGCGTCGTCGCCGTCACACAGAGCGTGACCGGTGGAGAAGCGGTTCGCGCCGCCGAGTGGCTGGCGTTGATTCCCAGACGCCGGCTGCTCTCCGGGTCGGGTGGCCTCCGACTCTACGCGATCGATTCCGGCTCCCGTCTTCACCCGCTCGAGCGCACGGGCGCGCAACCCTCGGTCCTCGGCCAGCGACTCGGGATCGCATACGTGGAAGATGTCGAGCTGCGTGGCATCTATGCGGACACGCGCCTCGACGGAGAAGGGGAGCGCTGGACCGCGCCCAACGCCTCGTTGTCGATTCCGCTGAGGGCCGATGATCGGCCGGCGCGCCTCCGGATCGCCATCTTGCGCCCCGCGGTCCCTTCGGCACACATGGTCATCACGGCTGCCGGCGACGTACTGTTCGATGGGCAACTCGAAGAGGAGCCGTGGGAGCGGGAATTCCGCCTCGACCCGGACACGCTGGCTTTGGACCGTCCGTTCGTCGTGGAACTGAACTGCGATGCCTCCGTGGCCGACGACGCGGGACGCGCCCGCGCGGTGTTGCTGTCGGGGGTCTGGCTGCTCGATTGAAGTGGCTGGCCACGCGCGGCGGCTCGCTCGACAAGGAAGGAACCCGTCCGTGACATCGAATCTCGCAGCCGCGGCGACGAGCGTCGAGTTGCATCTGCACCTCGAAGGTGCGCTGAATGCGGCGCTCGCGCGCACGCTCCACGAGGCGACTCCCGGCCTTCCGCCGCCGCCGAAAGGGGCCATCGTCGAAGGCAGCGGCGGCGTGCAGTGGGGCTTCGACGATCTCGGAGGCTTCCTGCGCTGCTTCGGATGGGCGACACATCTGCTCCGCGGCCCCGAGGTCTACGTCCGCATCTTCGACGAACTCGCCGTTTCCTTGCGCGCTCAGGGGGTCGTCTACGCGGAAGTCTTCGTCGCGTTCGGACAGATGCTGCGTGCGGAGGTCGACCCCGAGCCCGTCCTGCGCCGGCTGGGAAGCCGCGCCGCGGAGATCGAGGGGGAGGGTGGTCCAAGCGTCTGGTTCATCGCCGACGTGACGCGCCAGTGGGGCGTCGCGGCCGCCGACAAGGCGTTGGACGCCGCGCTCGATCTTCTCGATCACCGCATCGTCGGCTTCGGCATGGGTGGAGACGAACGCGCGGAGCGGGCGCGCGCGTTTGGCAAGGTCTTCCGTCGCGCCAAGGCGGCTGGCCTGGGTCTCTGCTGTCACGCGGGAGAGGGGACGGATCCCGACGCCGTGCGCGAGGCCGTGGAGGCGCTCGGACTCACACGCGTCGGCCATGGCGTGGCGGCGGTGGCAGACGCGCGGCTTCTGAGGGAACTCCGTGACGAGCGCATCACACTGGAAGTCTGTCCGACGAGCAATGAATGCACCGGCGTCTGGGATCCCAGGGCCGGCGAGCACCCGCTTGCCAGGCTGGAGGCGGCGGGCGTGCCCGTCGTGCTCGGCAGCGACGACCCCGCGTTCTTCAAGACCAGTCTACGGGCCGAGGTGGAGCGCGCGCGGCAGTGGGGATTCTCCGAGGCGCAGCTCAGCAAGTGGGCCGCGAACGGTTGGGATGCCGCGTTCGGCGAAGCGGCCGGCATCTCGAGAGAACGTGTGGACTGGCCCGCGGCGGGTGCAGACCCTCAGAAGCCGGCCAGGTCCCGCGAGTCCTGAAGGCCATCGATCCTCGCGACAAACTCGCCCCGCTCGGGAGCGTAGATCCAACCGCCTTCCTGCCGCGGAGCGAACGCGCTTGCCTCGCCCAGGGCCCAGCTGAGATCGCGGCTGCCGAAGATGGGGTCGGTGGGAAATTCATCCAGGTAGGGGCCGTAGCGAAAGCGATGGCTCTGGGTGGGGCTGCTCTGCCCGCCCGCGTCGGTGTACTGGAGCAGCTTCTCGCGCAGGAGCGCGTCGCTCAGCGGATAGCCGAAGTCCTGCCGGCTGCCTGGATAGAATCCATGATCGATGTGGTACGCGCTGACCGCCTCGTGCAGGCGCGCCAGCTGTATTTCGGCATCGCGCGATTGCCGCGATGCCGGGGCCACATTCAGCAAATACACCGCCGTTGCGCCGAGGACCGTGAAGAGGGCGGCGGCGGCGAGTGGCTTCTTGATGCGGCTTCGGGCGGACATGATGTCCAAAGCCAAGGGAAAAACGTGCCAACCTGGCTGCGATGGCTCAGTTGGCGCCGATTCGACCACCCAGCGTCCAGCCGAGCGACACCGCGAGGAGGCTGAGCAACAGCGACGCGAGTATGTAGCTGGCCGCGCGCACATGCCAGCCCGCCTGCCACAACTCGAGGCTCTCGTAGCTGAAGGCCGAAAAGGTGGTGAACGCCCCGAGGAATCCGCCGAAGAGGACGAGCCTGAGCTCCGAAGACGCTGGAATTCGATCCTCGAACGCCGCCGCGACCAGACCCATGGCGAAGCAACCCACGACGTTGACCGCCAGCGTGCCGCTGGGGAAGGCGCCGCGGATGAGCGTCTGCGTCCAGCTCGCGAGGCCGACGCGAGCGAGCGCGCCCAAGGCGCCGGCGAGGGCGACGGCGAGGAACTTCATCCCTCGGCAGGGAGCGTGCTCAAGCGCTCACGCTCGCGCGCAATGGCCTCGTCTTCGATCTTGGCGAAGAGGATCTCGCAGTGCCCCAAGAGATGACCCGCGGGCAGGAGCCGATCGGGCCCCGGCCAGCCATCTTCGACGAGCCGGCCCTCGACACCGAGTGCCACCCAGAGCTTCTCCATGCTGTAGGGCAGGAGCATCGCCCAGAGGCCGCTGAAGTAGCGCAGGAATTGACAGCAGACGTAGAGGCTCGCGGCGCAACGCTCGAGATCGTCCTTGCGCGTGGCCCAGGGCTGAACCTCATCGAAGTAGCGATTGGCCGCCTTGGCCAGCAGGAACAGGCTCTCGCTGGCGGCGCGGATCTGGAAGCGATCCATCTGCGCGTGGATCTTCTGCGCCTCTTCCTCCATCCCCGCGAGGGCCGCGCGATCGATGTCGGTGCACTTCGCGGACGACGGCACCCGGCCGGCGAAGTGCTTGTGGACGAAGGTCAGAGTCCGGTTGACGAAATTGCCAAGGGCGTCCGCAAGTTCGTTATTGTGCCGCGCCTGGAAGTCGTCCCAACTGAAGTTGGTGTCCCTGGTCTCCGGTAGATTGCGCGCGAGGCAGTAGCGCAGCGAATCTGGCTGAAACTTCTCGAGATAGTCCGGCAACCACACGGCGTAGCCGCGGCTCGTGCTGAGTTTGTTGCCCTCGAGATTCAGGAATTCGTTCGCGGGCACGTTGTCCGGCACGATGTAGTCTTCGCTGTGGGCGTGCAGCATGGCGGGGAAGAGGATCGCGTGGAAGACGATGTTGTCCTTGCCGATGAAATGCACCAATCGCGTCGACGGGTCCTGCCACCATCGACGCCACCCCTCTGGATTCCCGTGTTCGATCGCCCATTCCTTGGTCGCGCTGATGTACCCGATCGGCGCGTCGAACCAGACGTAGAGGACCTTCCCGTCGTGATCTGGCAGAGGGACGGGCACGCCCCAGTGTAGATCGCGCGTCACCGCGCGGTCGCCGAGTCCTTGCTGGAACCAGCCGTTGCAGTAGTTGACGACGTTTTCCTTCCAGTCCGTCTTCGAGCCGATCCACTCGGCCAGCCACGGCTGCATCTCGCCGAGCGGCAGAAACCAGTGTGTCGTCTCGCGGAGCGCGACGGGTGAGCCGTCGATGGCACTGCGCGGCTCGAGCAGCGTATCGGCATCGATCTGGCTGCCGCAGCTCTCGCACTGATCGCCTCGCGCCCGCGTGCTGTCGCAGTGCGGGCATCTTCCTTCGACGTAGCGATCGGGCAGGAACCGCTGTGTGGCCTCGCTGTAGAATTGCAGCGTGTTGTTCTGCCGCAGGATGCCCCGTGCATGCAGGTCGGTGAAGAATGCCTGGCTGGTCTCGATGTGAATGGGCCGGCTCGTCTGACTGTAGTTGTCGAAGTGAATCCCCAGGCCCTCGAAGCTCTTCAGAATGCTTCCGTAGTTGCGGTCGACCAACTGCTTCGGCGCGATGCCCTCGCGTTCGGCGGTCAGGGTGATCGGGACACCGTGCTCGTCGCTCCCACAGATGAAGAGGACCTCGCGGCCGGTCAGACGCAGGAAGCGCACGTAGATGTCCGCGGGCACGTAGACGCCCGCCAGGTGCCCGAGGTGGATCGGGCCGTTGGCATAGGGAAGCGCCGCAGTCACGAGGGTGCGTTCAAATCCTGCCACGTGTCTTCTCCGCGCCAGCTCGGTCATGGGCGCTGGTCTGGTTGGGTCTATTCCAAGTCCAGCTCCGCCATGTCCTCTTCTTCGAAGCCCAGATAGTGGGCGAGTTCATGGTAGAGGGTCGTGTGAATCTCGGAGACCAGCTCTTCCTCCGATGCACTCGCGCGTTCGAGATTCTTCTGGAAGAGGAAGATGATTCCGGGCTCTTCCGTCGAATCGAAGACCGATAGATCCAGTCGGCTGTTGCCCACGAAGAGGCCGAGCACGTCGGGCGGTAGTGGGTCGTCGTCGCCGGGCGATTGCAGCATGTACTCGCGTCGGGGGAGCGCTTCGACCACGACGGCGATCTTCTCGAGCGCTTCGAGGAACTCCGCGTCGAGACCTTCGCGCGCCTGGCTGAGTGCTTCGTCCATCTGCTCGAGGCTGAATCGCGTCGGGCGGAAGAAGCGCTGCGGCTCCAGCTGCAGCGCGCGCTCGTAGCCGCGGCGGGCTCCGACTTCGTCCTCTTGCATCTCGCAGATCTGCGCCAATAGATACCACCCCTCCCCGAAGTCTGGATGGTCGCGCAGGAGTTCGTCGGCCTTCGCGCGGGCGGCTCCGAAGTCCCACAGATAATGATGGGCCGCCGCCTCGTACCAGGACGCCATCTGGGGCTCGTCGGTGTCGAGCTCTCCCGCCCGTCGCGCCTCCTCGAGAGATTCACGCAGGAGGCCACATTCGTAGAACGCCGCGGCACGCGCGATGGCGATGCTGGCATCGCGAGGCCAGGTCTCGGCGAGCTCGTCCCCCAGGGCGATGGCATCGTCGAGATCGCCGTTCTCGATGAGTCCCCAGAGTTCGTCCAGCTCCTCTTGGCTGGCACGCAGTCCAGGCCCTTCGAGGGGGGAGGGCGGTTGTTGGGGCGAGTCGTCGGCCACGGGGGCTCCTGGTCGGCGCGCAAAGCGCCGTGTTTGTGGAGGGATCAGTGTATGCCCCCGCACTGGGTGCGGCAACCTGCCAGCCTGACTGACGCCTCGGGGAGCGGCGATTACAGGGGGCCCGACGTGCAATTTCCCGTTATGCTCCGGGCAATGCCAGCGAATTGGGCCGCGGGAGAGTTTGAATGTCGTCGCAGTATCTGGTCTTCGGTGTGCTCACCGCGACCCTGGGGCTCCTTGCCTGGGGCCGGCTGCGCTACGATCTCGTGGCTCTGAGCAGCGTTACGCTCCTCGTGCTCGGTGGCGTCCTGGAACCGCGCGACGTCTTCCACGGATTCGGCAACGACGCCGTGCTCTCCGTCATCGCCATCATGGTGGTGGGCCGGGCCATCCGGCTCGCGGGCGCGACGGAGCCCTTTGCCGCCCTCCTGCTCCGCTTTGGCGGCGGCATGATGGGACAGAGTCTCTCTCTCACAGCCGCGGCGGCGCTGTTTTCGTCCTTCATGAACAATACGGGGGCGTTGACGGTGTTTCTGCCGGTGGCCGTCCATATTGCACGGAGCGCGCACCGCCTCGCATCGTCGCTGCTGATGCCGCTCGCCTTCGCGACCCTGCTGGGCGGCCTCATCACCCTCATCGGCACGCCGCCGAACATCCTCGTCTCCGCGTATCGCGAGGAAACCCTCGGAACGCCGTTCGCACTCTTCGACTATACGCCCGTCGGACTCGGGATCGCGCTGGTCGGTCTGGCCTTCCTCGCGACGGTGGGCTGGAGGCTCCTGCCGCCGCGCCGTGGCTCCGTTTCACTCGATCGCTCCCTCCGCATGCGTCAGTACTTCGCCGAGGTGCGCGTTCCGCAGGACAGCCTCCTCGCCGGGCACACTCTGCGCGAACTCGAAGATCTGGGCGTCGACAGCAACGTCGTCGGAGTCATCCGCGGGAATCAGCGCATCGCGGCGCCGCTCTCCTCGGAGCCCATCGAAGCTGGCGACCTCCTGCTGGTGGAAGCGGATGCGGAGCAACTCGACCGGCTCATCGCGCGCGCCGGTCTCGAGTTGGGGGAAGATCGCATCATCGCGCAGGAGGAAATCGGCGGCCCCGATGTCGCCCTGGCCAAGCTCGTCGTGTCCCGCGGCTCACCGCTCGTGGGGCGCACCCCGAAGGGCCTGCGGATGCGCTGGCGCTACGGAATGAACGTGCTGGCGATCTCGCGCCAGGGCGCACGCATCGTGAGACGAATCTCGGCCGTTCGTATCCGCGCGGGTGACGTCCTCTTCGTCCAGATTCGGGAGGAGGCCATCGGCGAAGTCATCGAGTCGCTGCATCTGCACACGCTCGAGGATACTGAGCATCATCGTCCGAATCTGCGGCGCCTCGCGGCGACGATGGCCATCTTCTTCGGAGCGATGGTGGGTGTTGCCACGGGCGCGGCCTCGCTCGGGATCTGTTTCCTCGCGGCTGCCCTGTTGTTGATGATGTTCAATCTGGTGAGCGTGCACGAGGCGACGACCTCCGTGGATTGGTCCATCGTAATTCTGCTGGGCTCGACAATTCCCCTCGGCGTAGCTCTCGAACGAACCGGAGGCGCGACCACGATCGCCACGGGGCTGATGCACCTCGCTCGCGACGTCCATCCGGTCTGGGCGCTCACTTTCCTCATGGTCGTGACGATGCTCCTGTCCAACATGATGAACAACGCGGCCACTGCCGTTCTGATGGCGCCGATCGCCTATCGTCTGAGTCAGAGCATGGGCGTCAACGCGGATCCGTTCCTCATGGCAGTGGCCGTCGGCGCGTCGGCGTGCTTCCTCACGCCGATCGGGCATCAGTGCAACATCCTGGTGATGGGACCCGGAGGCTATCGATTCTCCGACTATGCCCGCCTGGGCGCACCACTCTCGGTGCTGGTCCTCGTCGTCGGTGTCCCCCTCATTGTCTGGTTCTGGCCGCTGTAGGCCCAAGATGAGGAACCGTCGGGGCTAGTTTCCTGGAGTGAACACGAAGGGGGAGCGGAAGGTCACCGACCCGGCGTCGATGGAGGGGAAGCGCCAGGCTTCCACCTGCGAGAGGACGCAGTCGCCGACGCTGCTGGCGCCGAGCGTATTCTGGACGATGTGGACATCGGAGACGCTGCCCGCGGCGTTCACCGTGATGCTCAGAACGATCTTGCCGCGGAGATCGGGTTGGGTCTTGAGTTTGTCCTCATAGCAGTACTGGATTCCCGCGGCGTAGCGGCGTACCACGGCGAGCAGTGAGGCGTTGCTGCGCAGATTGCCGCCCTCACCGTCGCCACCGCTGCCCGAACCGCCGACGCCGCCTGCGCCCCCGGGGCCGTCCACGGGTGAAGACTCGATGCTTCCGACTTCGACGGAGACGCCGCTGAGGCTCCCGCCGACCTCCGCTTCGCTGTCGGAACTCAATGACGCCACATCGCCCACCTCGTAGCCGGTGCGCGCGGCGCGCACGCCGCGGCTCTGCCGCGTCGGCCGGCGGCGTGTCGTGGCCGTCTTGCTCTCGGGCAGCGCTTCGCTCAGTGTTGCCAGCGTCTGATCGAGACTCTTCGTCACCGAGGCGACCTGGGTTTCCACCTGCTGCTTGGCCACGGTGCGGCCGCGCGTGCCCTTCTCTGGGTCCGTCTTCACGGCCTGGCGGGGAGTCTCGCGGCGTGGGGCTTTCGGTTTCTGCGGCTCGGGCGGCTTGGGATCGCTCTTTGCCAGCTGTGGATCGTCCTCGAGGCTCTTCGAGGCCGCCTTGGGGGGGGCGGGCGCGGGCTTGGCCTTCGGCTTCTCCAGGATGAGCCTGGCCAGCCGTTCGGGCATCTCTTCGACGGTCTTCTCCCTCGGGGCCGGCCGTGGCGAGAGGAGAATCACCAAGAGGAAGAGCGCGCCGAGGCTCGCAGAGACGCTCAGCGTGTTGCGGAAGGGCCGGTCGAGGCCTCCCCACAGCGGTTGCTGGTACTTCGAAGGGGGCTTGGGGGCGCCGAACATCTACGAACTCCGCAGCACGGCGAGAGAGATGTCGTCGAAACCGGCCTGATTGCAGGTGTACATGACGCGCTGCAGGAGCTGGAAGGCCATCTCCTTGTCGCCCTGGATCGTCAGCTGAGCGGGCTGCGGTTCCTCACCGCGCCGCCGCGCCAAGACGATCTGACGTTTGCGCGTCGACTGGAGGGCGTCGGCGAGGGAGTCGATCAAGAGGCCCTCGCGTGACGCGTCCACGACGCGCGCGACGACATGATCGCCGAGGCTGACCGTGTTGCCGATGATCGCCAGGACGACGCTTTCCTTGGGCATGGTCTCGCTGGTCGACTCGGGGAGATTCAGCCCCGAGGCGGGCGTGACGACCTCGCCTTCGATGACGAAACTCTTCAGGAGGAACAACAGCAGCACGGTGAGAATGTCCATCAATGAGGTCATTTTCAGGAGCATCGGCTTGGAGGCTGTTCGGCGTCGTCTTCTCATGAAATATCGCTCCGCGTCAGTGCGTGGAGGCCCCAGCCAGGCTTACGGCACCGAGCCCGGCTTCCTGTCCAATGTCCATGACGGTGATGATGTCCTGATAGCGCGCGTCTGCGGGGCTCACGATGGTCAGTCCCGGCTGCGCGCTCTGTCCTTCGCGAATCTCCGCGAGGGCAGTGAAGAGTCTGTCGTCGGCACCCTCTTGGTTGCGGTCGATGCTCGACGCTCGCAGCTTCCGCCCGGCGATCACATAGCGTTCCTTTTCGATCGTGACGGAGAGCGAGAGGACATTCTTGTCGTCGTCCTCTGCGTTGTCGTCCTTGGACGGGAGCTTCATGTCCAGGACGGACAGCTCCACGAACACGGCCGACAGCAGCAGCATCGGAATGAGAACGACGAAGAGATTCATCAGGGGCATGATGTCCAGATCAGCCTCGATGAATTCCCTGTAGCTTCGTCTCCGACGGCGCGCCATCTCAGAAGTTCTCGGTCTTTCCGGTCATTACGCGGACGAGGCGGACGCTGACTTCGTCGACCTGTCCCACGATGGCTTCGACCTTCCCCACGAGGAAGGCGTGGGCGATCATCGCCGGAACCGCGACCATGAGGCCGAAAGCCGTCGTGTTGAGGGCCTGCGAGATACCGGCCGCGAGGAAGGCGCTGCGCTGCGATGGATCGGCGGCGCCGACGGCCGAGAAGGCCGTGGTCAGGCCGAAGATCGTTCCCAGCAAGCCGAGCAGCGTCGCGACATTCGCCAGCATGCTCAGATGCGGCAGCCGCTTGCTCAGCCCGGGGAGGATCACCATGGCCGCGCCGTCCGCGGCGTTGTTGAGGGTGTCTTCGTCCTGCGCGTTCGTCGATACGATGGCGAAGGCGACGCGCCCCGCGGGGCTCTTGATCTTCCGCGACAGCGCTGCGGCCTGATTCAAGTCGCCTTTGCTGACGTAGCCGATGAGATCCTTGAGGAACTTTCCGCTGTTCAACATGCCTGCGCGGCCGATGATCCAGAAGCGTTCCAGGACGATCGCGAGGATCAGAACTGCGGCTCCGAGAATGACGAACATGAAGGGTCCGCCTCCCTTGAAAAAACCTGCCATGTAGCTCAGGGCATTCATCTCAGTTCTCCTTGCTGAGGTTGCCGTCGATCTTGTCCTGCGGAAGGCCGAGACGCTTGGGAATCTGCGTCTCTCTGCCGATCCGTGAACAATTCTTCACGTAGTTGCGATGGAGATGATCCATCGTTCGATAGTGTTCGCGGGCCGTGATGAAGAGAACCTGGGGCATGTCCACTTCGCCTTCGATCTGGATGGCATCGAGCGTCCGAGCCTCACCATCCGCATTCTTCTTGGCCTTTGCGTCTTTGCCTTGATTCGCGGCGAAGGCAGAGCCACTGCTGGCGACACAGAGACAGAAGAGCAGGAGGAGTTTCTTCATTTCGCACCCCCTCCCTTCGCATTCTCCGTGCCCTGCGCGAAGATCGCGGTGAGGCCATCGGGATCGTCGCTCGCGAGCTGTAGATAGCTGCGCAAGTGATCCCGCGCCGCCTCGTCCTGGAAGAAGTAGAAGCGTTCGACGATGGCGAGGTTGTAGTGCGGGCCGGGCAGACGCGGATCCAATTCGAGCGCGCGTTCGAGCGCGCGTTTGGCCTCGTGGGGTTGGCCGGCGTAGAGCAGCGCGATGCCGATGTTGTTTTGATGTGCCGCGACATTTGGATTCGCCTCGGCCAACGCCCTCGCGCTGTCCAGCGAGTCGGTGTAGTCGTCGCCGCGCAACCGCCGATAGCCGTCGAGCTGGCGGAGCGCAGGCGTCTCAGGTGGGAGCGCGGTGAAGATCTCGTCCGCGGCCTCGAACTCACCGAAGGCGTCGAGGTGCAGGGCCAGGGCGACCGAGAGTTCGGCGGGGAACGGCCGGAGTCGCTGCTCTGCCGCCTGGAGCAGGACGACGGCGTCCTGGTGGTCACCGGTGTCCCAATACATCTGCGAG
>Ga0326597_10004919_pt1 | contig 18678 bp, 15 predicted proteins | sample RVTome_12_FD_203789 | JGI IMG/M metagenome (GOLD analysis project Ga0326597, IMG submission 203789) | Soil microbial communities from uranium-contaminated site in the Upper Colorado River Basin, Wyoming, United States - RVT100D185 | ecosystem: Environmental > Terrestrial > Soil > Contaminated >... | reverse complement strand
CATCACCGTCATAGGCGAATACGGGATACCGGATGACCGACAGACAGAATACGACCCCAAACAGGGTGGTAATGGCAAATAATTTTTTTCCCAAGTTAATGAAACATACCTCTTTTGTCTTAAACAGCCGTTGTAGTGGGCGCCTTCCGGTTGGTGTCAATACCGGTGATTATAATTCCGGGGACTCATAAGCCACCTGGCCGCCTACCAGGGTCAGTACCGGTTTCAAATCCCGCAGATCCTCGATGGGTGTGTCCAGGATATTACCGTCGAAGACCACGAGGTCCGCGAGTTTGCCCGGCTCGACCGACCCCATCTGACTCTCACCGATGAACCGCGCCGCCCAGCGGGTCAGGGCCAGGAAGGCCGTCTTACGATCGATCGACTGGTTGGCGGCTATCACCCGGCCGTCACGGTCCAGCCGCGTTACGGCCTGGTGGATCTTTGCCATCGGGTTACTTGGTCCGCTGCCTTCGATGTGGAACGGGACACCGTTTTCCATAATGGTGCGCAGCGGCGCCATCCGCTCCAGGCCAGCCATGCCCCACTGGGCCTCGGTCAGCCTTTCAATGCCCAAGGGCTCCGAGCTGCGTTGATTGATACCGTTACTGAGACTGACCGCAAAACGGACCAGGTTCCGCTGTTTCAGTTCCGGGTGCGCCGCATAATACTCGAAAATCTCGGGCACCCATTCAATGTTATGGTCAAAGCCATGCGGCCGCCACAGCTGCTTTACGTACAGGTTCTCCTGTTGTTCCGCTTCGACCACGTTCTGCATCGCCAGGCGTATGCCTTCACTGCCCATGTTGTGGATCCCCGTTACGTTCCAGCCGTGCTGCCTGGCCAGCATCACGTTGTAATAGTCGGTTTGTTTCATCTGTTCCGGGGTCAGTTCGGCCTGGTTCAGTCCATGCAGCCACTCCCCGGTCCAACGGTTATCGCCGTATGGATTCGGGCTCAACCCGGGAATAACATTGTCTTTAGGGTGTATCGACAACAGACCGGAAAGTCCGTCTGGCGTACCCGAATGCGGCCCCACGGAGGCGCCGACGATGGTCACCATCGGACCGCGTTCGTCGCTGAGAGAGAAATCCACCAGGTTGCCCATACGTTTCAGGTACATCTCACCGTTGGGGTTCTGGCGCAGGAAATCGAGGCCGGGATAGACACGGATCTTGAGGTTCTCGGGCTGTTCGTGGAACAGCCGGTTCAGGACCGTCATAGTGGGTGCGCTCATGTGGCCGGTGGCGACAGTAATTCCGTTCATGGCGTAGTCCGCCAGGGACTCAATGGCGCCGGGTATGGCCACCTCGTCGAACCACACCGGGTCCGGCCAGGGCCTCACCTCGCGGCCGATGAAACCGGCCACCTGGGCGCCGACCCGGCCCGTGAATTCACCGTTCGCTTCCCGTTGCAGGTGAAAGTGATCGGGCGACAGCCCTTCCGCCAGTGCCAGATCGAGCATGGCCGTGTTTACCAGGGCCTCGCTGCTCTCCAGGGAAACGATCACGGGATTGTTGGGTGCGACCTCGTCGAGGGTATTCTTGTCCCAGACCATACTGGCGGTGCCGGACCAGGAGTCCTGCAGGTTGAAAAATATCGGTTCACCCGGCTTGCCCTCGTTCTCAACGATGTAGGCCAGGGTCGCCAGGGTCTGATCGATGGTATCTCCGCCCAGTGACGGACGTGTCCTGCCACCCCATTGGGTGTCCTTGAGGATGTCGCCGGCCGGCACCGCGTTGTCCGCGTCATTATATATAAAGCCGGGGGTCAGGGAGCGGCCTTTAAGATCGATGCTGCGCGTGTTCGGGCCGGCCAGACGCCGGATTTGTGTACTCGGACCTACTGCAAAAATACGGTTGCCGCGCACGGCGACTGCCTCAGCTATGGTGAAGTCCCGGTCCGCGTCCGCCGTCAATACCTGGCCGTTATAGAATACAAACTCCGGGTAATGGACCAGTTCGTCCGGTACAGTATTCTGGGCAAAGGCCGGCGCGTGGAAGAATTGAATGACAAAACAGGCACTGACAAATAGAAACAGACGGAACTCATTTGTTCCTAGAAATGAGGCAAATCGGGTTTTGCCTGTTGATGCCGCAAGCGCGCGACCGGTGATGTGTCGATTTTGCATACCCCCTCCTGTAAACAGTTAAGCACCAACTATTCAACCATTGATGACATTATGTTCGATGAAACTGGACCAGCCTCACCTGCGGCTATTTACAACATGAATAATAGTATTTTGCTGATTTCCGGCACAGTTACTCCGGCTGATATCTGGTGTTTCCGTGGTCGGCGGTACTGCCCGTTATACACATCAGAAAAACTGCTTGCCCTCGCACATCATACCATCCCACGCGGAACCTATGTCCGGTAAATCTTCGTACTTGCCGGGGCCATTTCCAAAGAAATGACCCCGACATACCCTTCAATAACCAATAACCACAATACAAGTATCGAGCGTTTAACGATAATTGTATTGCAACTGCACCCCGTATGACATCAGGTGAGACGGGGACAAGCCCCCGGTACGTATAGGACTTGGCACAGTGTCAAACTCCGGATTGTAGGAGGGGATGGGTTCAAGCATGTTGCGGCCGTAGACAGAAACGCTCCAGGTATCATCCTGATCGCCGATACCCACCTTCAGGTTCATGTCATAATGCGTGTTCATCTTGACGTCGAGGTCGAAGTCCTCGACGTTGGTGATATAGCCGTCCGAAGCCTTGAATTTGCCGCTGAAGAAAAGCTTGTTAGCACCAAACACCGGCATCCAGTAGTCCACGTCACCTACCAGGACCCACCTCGGCGCCCGCGGCGCCCGCTGACCGCTTCGATCAATAATGCCCGCCAGGTCGTCACTGCCTACCAGCTCTTCCGACTCCTCCTCGGAGATACACGGACCGGTATCGGCTGTGAGGAATTCTACATTTGTACAACCGGCACCTGTAAATTCCACCATCTTGGCGTCCATCAGCGACCCGGTCAGGCCGAGGGTCAACCTGTCGGCCGCCAGCCAGGTGAACTCGAACTCCGCACCCCGCGACCGTTGTAATCCGGCATTGGTAGAGGAAGTGCCACTGCCATGGAACTCTTCTATCTGCGTAGTGGGAATCTGCAGGTCCCGGATTTCCATCCAGTACAGGCTCAGGCCGGCCCTGGCGCGGCCCTCCAGGAAGGTGCCTTTTGCCCCCATCTCCCAATTCTGGGCAAACTCGGGGCCGATCACGTAATCCTCGTCGGATTCGGGGATGGTCCCGGCGCTGGTGCCAAAGGCGCCGGCCTTGAACGCCCGCGCCCACTTGGCATAGGCCGAGATGTCATCCGTCGGCCGGTAGCGCAGGGTGATCTGCGGGTCGATCCTGTCCTGTTTGTATGTACCCGAGTGCGGCCCCCCTTCCCTGTCCGTTGTCAAGGTTGTCATCCCCGCGACCGGCTGGGCATCCCACTCATCCGGGATAAAACGCTGCTGATTAAACGGATAGTAAAATCCACCGCCCGCCTCGTCCGTGGGGAGATATCCCGGCGTGCTGACGGGCTCGATCGGCAGGATGTAGTTTGCACTGAATCCCCGTACGGCCGCGTTCTTCTCGATATCAGTATAGCGCGCACCGAGGTCGATAGAGGCCTTGTCACCCAGGAAATTGTACGTCACCGTGGCAAAGGCGCTCATCCATTCCCCGTCATCCCAGCCCAAGTTCAGGCGCCGGGCACGGCGTAACTCACTCCGCAGGGTATCCGATACCACCTCCAGATAGGTATACTGGACGTAGGCGCCCGCCATCCACTCGAAGGTGCCGCCGGTCGGCGAAGTGAGACGGAACTCCTGGCTCCAGGAGTCTTGAGACTCATCCCTGAATTGCGCATTATTCAAAAATGGTGAGTTGCTGTTGTCGCGCAGATAGTACCGGTAATACTCGGTGTATGCGGTCATGGAACTCAGCTCAATGCCGTTATCCAGCCGGTAGGTCAGGTTGAGATACACATCCCAGGGATTGATATGCTCCCTGCCCGAGATGTCACCGCCATGATGCTGCTTTGCAAATTCCCTGATATCGACATTGCCGAACTGGGCATCGCCGTTGTCATATTCCGCGGACTGGTAAAAATATCTGGGGCCCGTTCTGATACCCAGACCATCTTTATGGGAGTAGGTCAGGGGTATGAATTCAAACGGCTCGAACGGCTGCAAAAACACCTGGTCGGCAAGATTCTCTGTTAACTCGCAATAACCTGGAGGATCAGACGGTGACGAAACATGATCGCGGCAAACCGGGTTGAGGGAGATAGCGTTGCCGTCAGACCCGCCATCGTAGTCCGTAATCTGGTACTTGGCGGTGGCCTGGAAGCGGTCATTCGGCGTCCACTGCAGGATCACCCGGCCGGCATAGTCCCGCCTGCTGGGGAAATGATCGCCGGAGATAATATCCGTCAGATGTCCGTCATATTTGTCCCACTTGCCCGCAACGCGAATACCCAGAGTCTCGGTTATCGGGCCACCCATTGCGCCTTCAAGGGTCCGTCGCCCCTTGTTCCCAATCTGACCGTTCAGATCACCTTGCCATTCCGGTCCCGGCTTGCGGGTCGTCAGACTGAAGGCCCCCGCCGTGGCGTTCTGGCCGAAATAGACCGGCTGCGGACCGCGCAGGACCTCAACCCGCTCCAGATCGAGGAAGGCATTCTTGATGTTCGAGGAGCGCCCGAAATGGACGCCGTCGACAAAGGTCGGCACCGCCTGTTCCAGGCTGAGATTATTGCCGGTCGTGCCGAAAGCCCGGATAGCAATGTCCTGGTCCTGAATGCGTTCATCGATTAAGATCGTGGGAGAAAAATCCGCCAGCTGATCCATGCCATAGAAACCCTGGTTGCGTATCTCTTCACCACTGATGGCCTCAATGGAGATGGGCACTTCCTGCAGTGACTGCTCGCGCCGCTGCGCGGTGACAATGATTTCTTCAAGTGCGCCGGTCTGCGCCAGTACTGTGTCTGATAACAATATTGATGTTACGACTATTAAGCTTGTCAACTTTATGGATTGGCCTCGCTTGGTTTTCATATCTCCCCCTTCAATCTGTTCGACTTTAATAACAGCTATTATTATTGGCCGTTTGGCCGACATGTACCCTGATGCCTGTCACTCCAAGCAGAAACCCAGTAACTCATCAACAGCACAGCTGACTGTTTCAGGGTCGTTCGTATAAACGGTCCTCAAACGTTTAAAGACATGTGAGGAACAAAAATCCCTTACAGATAATGAAAAAAATGATACGACCGTATAACAGCCATGTTAAGAAGCGTATAAATAACCGCTGAATCCCGGGAAAAACCGGGACTCAGATCAAATCAGTTGCCATTACCAATACTGTGTGAAAAGGCCCGGAAATATGCGGCCGCACTGCAGCAAACTGGCGGACAGCCTCTGCTTTTTTTCCCGGGCATCCTGCCCTTCGCCTCTCGGCCGGCACCTACTTAACTTAGGACTAACCATGATCCGGGGTTTGCCCTTATAGAATAAATATATTCATATTACAGCAGTATGATGATCTGCCGGGAGAAACCCGATGCAGGCTCCCGCATTTCGCCCTGTCACACGTATTTGAAACACTGGTTGTCCGGAATTACGGGGGGTAATGTTCCGGATGGCTGCTTGCGGTACTGTCATGATAATGGTGTGTACTATTTTCCTCTATCATGTTTCAGCCGTTTCAAGCAGCTGTTACCAATGCCTGGTGATACAGGACTGAATCGCGCGGAAACATATGCATGCCGATCAGACCCGGCAGAACCATTCGACCTTACAGGACGGTCGTTATTGTTTGTGATCCACAACATCAGTGATATTGTGCCTGTCGAACCACATATAAACTTCGAAGTCATGAATACAAGTATCCTCCGGTTCGCCGCACCTGCGAGAGAACCTGTCAACCTAGTATGTGTAATGGAACTGTACACCATAGCTTCTGAAATGTGATGGGGACAGACTGGTTGTAATCAGCCCCTGGGGCTCCACGTCAAACCCGGCATTGTACGACGGCAGGGGTTCCAGCAGGTTCCGGCCCCAAATGGATATTCGCCATGTATCAGCCAAACCGCCGAAGCCGAGAACCATGTTCATATCAGCATGGGTATTCATTTTGACATCCAGAGTAAAATCCTCGACATTGGTGATATAACCATCCGAATATTTGAACATGCTGTTTAATGTCAACTTGTACCGATCCTGAATCGGCATCCAGAAATCCATGGTTACGGTAAATATCCAGTCCGGGGTACGCGGTGCCCGTGATCCGCTGCGATCGATCAATCCTTCCAGATCCTTGTCACCGGTCAGTGCGATTGATTCGGCACTTGAGATACATGGTCCTGTATCGGCTGCCGCCAGTTCTGCATCGGTACAGCCTGCACCTTCATATTCCACCATGGTCCCATCCATCAATGCACCGTTCAGACTGATGGTCAACCTGTCTGAGAGAAGGGATGTAATATCAAACTCGGCCCCGCGTACTCTTTGGAGTCCGGCATTGGTACTGAAACTGCCCTGTGAGCTCCCTGCTTCAGGATCGACATTGGTTGTGGCAATCTGCAGATCATCGACCTCCATCCAGAACAGGCTAAGATTGGCCCGGGCGCGACCGCCCAGGAAAACGCCCTTGGCACCGATCTCCCAGTTCTCTGCGTGTTCGGATCGGAACGCGAATTCTTCCCGCGAATCAGGGAGTGAAGATGAACCCGTATCAAAACCACCCGCCTTGAATGCCTGCGCCCAGCGCAGATACGTGGACCAGTCGCCCGTGGGACGATATCGCAGGGTGATTTGTGGATTGAAATCAGTGTCCTCGAATTTGCCTGAATGTGTCTCATCTGCCCTGACGGAGGCATCCAGTACGGTAATACTTACGGGCATGCGGGTATGCCACTCCGGAGGAACATTACTCAGACTGTTGTATGGCACCGTCCAGCCGCCAGGAACAGCTGAATAATTCACACCCTCTACTCCCAGGCTGACCGGCTCAACATCAAAGACCCAGTTGGCGCCATAGCCGATCACGTTTGCGGATTTGTCCACATCGGTATAACGCCCGCCAATATCAATGGATGCTTTATTTCCGGGAAAATTAAAGGTCAGGGTCGCAAACACACTCTTCCATTCGGAATCCTCCCATGCCTCGTTATAACGTCTGCCATGCCGCACATTAGCCCTCAGGCTGTCCGAAGCCAGGTCCAGGGTGGATGCCTGCCAATAAACGCCCGCTATCCATTCAAACGGACCCAAGGCAGGGGAACTGATACGGAATTCCTGGCTCCAGGAATCATGGTCCTCCCGCCGGTTCTGGACGTTCATCAAAAAAGGCGAGAAGCTGTTATCGCGGACATAACTCCTCACCATGCGGGTGAAGCCGGTAAGTGAACTCAATTCAATACCGTCGTCCAGCCGGTAGATCAGGTTCAGATAAGCGTCCCGGGAATTAATGGTTTCCCTGCCGGCGCAATCTCCCGCCTTGATATCGCAGACGATGTTCCTGATATCGATGTTGCCGGAACCGGCGTCATTCTGCCGGATTCCGGCGGGGGCCTTGAAGAACCTTGTTCCGGTCCTGACGCCGAGACCGTCCTTGAGCGAACCGGTCAGCGGAATCAGTTCAAATTCTTCAAATCCGTCAACAAGCACACTCCTCTCGACATCCCCCGGGTGACCGGCACCGGACAACGCCGCCCCGGTTCCGTCGGCCCCACCGTCGTGATCGGAAACCTGGTATTTCGTGGTTGCTTCAAACTGCCCATTTGGCTTCCACCGCAACACCACCCGGCCGGCATAGTCCCGGCCTTCAGGGAATTTATCGCCGGATATCACATCTGTCAGATAGCCGTCCATCTTGTCCCACTTGCCGGCCACGCGGATACCCAGGGTCTCGCTAATCGGCCCTCCGATCCCGCCTTCGACTGTGAGTCGACCGAAATTCCCCACCTCAGTATTCAGGTCCGCCTCCCAGTCAGTACCTGGTTTACGGGTCGTCAGGCTGAATGCACCGGCCGTGGCATTCTGACCGAAATACACCGGTTGCGGTCCCCTCAACACCTCCACCCGCTCCAGATCCAGAAACACGTTCTTGATCTGCGAGGTGCGGCCGTAATGGATGCCGTCGATGAATGTCGGGGCGGCCTGTTCCAGGCTCAGGTTGTTACCGGTGGTGCCGACTCCGCGAATAGCGATGTCCTGGTCCTGGATGCGGTTATCGATCAGAATGGAGGGTGAGAATTCAGCCAGCTGGTCCATATTACGGAACCCCTGTTTACGTATTTCCTCGCCGGTAACAGTGTCAACGGAAATTGGTACCTCCTTAAGTAATTGCGCCCGGCGTTGCGCCGTAACAATAATTTCTTCCAGTGAGTTTGTATCGCTCTGCGTCAGTATTGATTCCGATAACAGTGTTGATGCTGAAGATATAATCGATATAACCTTTGCAAACAGGTCTTGATTAGTGTCCATCTCTTGCTCTTGTTGGATTGCCTCGGATGCCAACATCGATATAGTCAGAACACCGTTTTGGTTTATCGTTCCTTTAATACCCGTATCTTTGAGCAGTAGCGTGAGTGCCTCATCAACGGTATAAGTACCGGTAACGCCATTCGTCCGTTTGCCACGAACATCCTTATTGAGAAAAAGCAAAGGGGTCCCGGATTGCTGTGCAAACAGGTTCAATCCTGTACTGGCCTCAGATGCCGGGATTTGAAAGTCATAGGTCATGTCGTCGGCGATTACGGCCAACGGTACGAAAACACAAATGACCAGAATCAATAGGCAACCAAAAGCTCCCCACCCTCTCATCATCCACATACTTTTTACTCTGAAAATCCGGTCATGCGTGCACCGACGACTATTTCAGGGTTTGTACGTAGATACTGCCTTTCAATACTTAAAGACATGCAAGAAATGAAAATCCCCCACTGGTAATACAAAACCTGATTTAACCGGATTACAGACGTATGCCGGGTAATTTTATGTCCTTCAGATCAAGAGAAAAGCGCTATTTTTGTTCTCGTTGTTGTGAAAGATAGACCAGGTCCTGATTGATCTTTTCCACACGGATACCAAAGCCTTCCTCAAGCGAAGCCAATATCGAAGTGATGTCACCCGCCTTGAAATAGCCTCCAAAGCGCATATCCTGGATTTCTGATTCTGAAATAATTATTTTCATGGACGTATAGCGGTTTATTTCTGCAACGACCTCTTTCAATGTATCGTTGTCAAAAATCAGCATACCGTCACGCCAGGAAAGGTTTTTTTCGATTTGTTCGGGTTCGATCTGGCGAACCAATTCGATTGCGTCATTAGAGTTCCCAAGGTTATTGTCGAGTATCATGTGTTGCCCTTGCACCAGAGGAATGCGAAACGCGGCCTGTTTTATGACTTTCCAATCGGGTCTGGTCTCCGGAAAAACACCATCCTGTAATGACGCCACTTCGATCCGGCCCTCCGTTACGGTCAAATTAACGTTATTATTCATCAAGTTAACTGAAAACGCTGTGCCCACGGCCCATACCGCGAAATGACCGGCATAGACGATAAAAGGTTTTTCAGTGTCATGATAAACATCGAACCAGGCCTCTCCTTCCGACAGACGGATGAGGCGGACGTCGTGTGCGTAGGTGACATTGATTTTACTTTTTGTATTCATACTAACCCGGGAGCCGTCCGGCAGGGTTATTGAACGTACTTCGCCAATGGAAGTAATGTAGTCAGCGTCAAATCCATTTTCCTGAAAATTGCCACTGATATTTGGGTATGCAGTAAACGCGATGATTACTACAATGGCCAGAATAAGGCCTGCCACAGCATATCCGGGTTGTAACAGCCTGAACCATGTTCTTGCAATCGGCCGGTATGCTTTACCAACAGTATTTGCCCCGGAAGACATGTCCAGCAATACCGACAACCGGTCCATACCAATCCATGCCGCTGCGGCCACCTTGAACGCATCTTTGTGGTACGGGCTCCGGTTCAACCATTCCTGAAACTCATTCAGTTCCTCCCTGGAAGGCCGTCCCTTGTCCAACTGGGTGATCCAATCCTGCGCTTCTGATTCAATCAACCGGCGACCAACCGGGTCGTGATCTCCTAAATTAATAATGTTGGTCATCCAGACCTCCTGGCAGGGTGACAATTTCCGCATCCTGGTTCATCGATTGTAGTAGCATTGACTCCTGGCAACGTTTCAGTCCCTTGGTCAAATGTTTCTCAACTGTACGGGTTGAAATTTTCATGCGCTTGGCGATCTCCTTATGAGAAAACCCCAATACTTTCCTCATTATCACCACGCGCTGGCACTGGGGCGGTAACGACCGGACAATACTGGATAGTGCTGCCAGTCTTTCATGTATCTCCAAGTTATCTTCAACAGATAATACATTAGCTATGACGTTTAACTCCTCCAAATCCCCCATATACAATGTGAGTTGATTCGCCTTCCTGTATATTTCAGACAAAGCAATATTCTTCGCCACCGTGAACAGAAATGAGCGAGGGGATTTAATTACCTGTGATTTTTCCGACTCCCAGGCACGCAAAAAAGTCTCCTGCACGATATCCTCGATATCCTGCTGGCGCACAAAAAAACGCATCAGGTATTGTTTCAGCCCTGATTCTGCAGATTGAAAGGCCGCTATAATACTGGATGTCTGTTGGTGCTTATTCCGGGATATATTTTTCATCAAACAATCCATCTCTTGAATGGATCTCCTGTAAACCTGGTTTTGCTTATAACATTTGTATTTGCGATGTAATGTAATTCTTGCCAGAAACGCTGAAAAAAGGCACCAGCAACCCCCTGCCAGGCCATGCGATTTGATTATTGTTCCATGCTTGCATATTAAGCCCCATATAGTCCTTAGACACCAGTAATTAATTTTTCTCGTATGCAGAAAATGCACAATAAAATGCTTAATCCAGCGCGCCAGAACTCTGCAGGGTAATCCGTTAACCTTGCTGTTCTACCACAACAGTCTGCCGACTGCTTGCATTCCATAATATCGCAACACCGATCGCCGCCGATAACACCGATGCGGTGAAAACTGCCACCTTGGCGGCGGCGAAATCGATGCTCACCGGGAACGACTGGCCGGCAATAAAAAGCGACATGGTAAAACCAATCCCGGCCAGGGCGCCCGCACCGGCGAGCTGGCGCCAGGTATAGGCCGCAGGTTTTTCCGCGAGACCGAGCCTGACCGCCAGGGCACTGGCAAGTACAAAACCAACCGGTTTGCCGATCACGAGGCCGGCCAGTATTGCCAGCATCAACAGTTGATGCCTGTCGAAAACGCCTGAAGCGATTACCACACCGGCATTCGCCAGGGCAAAGATTGGCAGGATCAAATAGCTCGATCGCGGTGCCGCTGTCCTCAGCATGCGGTCGGCCGGGGACTCCAGCCTGTCATGGATCGCATCGATCGCCTGTAATACCGCTACCGATGGCCCCTGGCGATAATGTTCGCCTTCGTGACGTGCTTCCTCATTCAAAATTGTATCAGCCTGTATCATTAATGTTCTGTAGTTCGGAGGAGGCCTGGTCGGGATGAAAGCGGCAAGCAATACACCGGCCAGCGTAGCGTGCAGTCCGCTGGCATGGACACAGGCCCACAACACCACGCCAAACAGCAGGTACGGTGTTACATAGTAGATCGAAGCGCGACTCATCGCCGCAAGGATCCCCACTATTGCCCCGGCACCGATGAGATAACCAAAGTGCAAATCCCCCGAATAAAAAACGGCCACTACAATGATAGCGCCGATATCATCGACGATGGCCGCTGCCGTCAGGAACACACGCAGTTCGACCGGTACCCGCTTCCCCATCATTGCAATCAATGCCACCGCAAAGGCCGTGTCGGTCGCCATCGGAACACCCCACCCTGTCGACCAGGGTCCAGACGGAATGATCAGTAGATAAAACAACGCCGGTACTGCCATACCACCGATCGCCGCCGCAACCGGCAAGGCAGCGGAACGGCGGCCCGCGAGGCTGCCGACGGTGAATTCGCGTTTGATCTCAAGGCCGACCACCAGGAAGAATATCGTCAACAGACCATCATTGACCCAATGCAACAGCGACATGCGGAATTCAGACCCGGCAAGGATAAAACCAAACTGGGTCTGCCAGAGTGACCCGAAGCCCGGGCCGTACGCTGAGTTGGTGATCAGTACGGCAACCAGCGTGGCCAGCAACAATAAAACCCCCGTGGATGGGGCCCAGCTGGCAAAACTCAACGCGGCCGTGCGTACACGGTGGCCCAGGGAACCGAGCATCGCATCGGTAAACGAACTCTCGTCCCAGGGACCGTCATAACGTCGGCTGTTGATAAAGAATGTCGGGGTGAACCGCACACCGCTGGCTCGCGCACTGGCAATATCCTCATCGACACGCACCTTCGCCCGATCTTTTATCCGCCTCCCCTCTGCCTCATCCAGCCCGGCCAGGTCGAGGCCATCTGCGACGACGCTGAGATCGTCTTCAGACAGGGTCCTGGAATGCGTCATCATTGCGACATGCGCATCCCAGAACTTGTCCGGATCGTCAGTGCACTCTACGAGTTCGGCAGCTCGGCGTGCGATCTCGCTGCCAGTGACAGGACGATGGCGGAATACATAACGCAGGCGATCGCCGAACTGGTTACGGACTTCGCTGATGCGATCATTGGCGGCGCGACAGTGCGGGCAGGCATAGCTGCCGTATTCAACCAGGGTGATTGCTGCGTTTGCCGGGCCGAGCACGTGATCGAACTCGTTCACGGGTCGGTCCAGACGGTTGGGAAATGTTTCCAATTCTGACACCTGCACTCCGTAATATAATGTTTATATATGTTGCAACTTTATCATGATTTGCTGGAATCTGGACCACCTCCTGCATACCATACACAGTCACACAATAACCGTTTATAACCCTAAAATATTCCTGGATCTTGTCTCAATGAATGAAGTATTCCATCTGGCCGACGCCAGTCTGCTGCAACTCACACTGGTTTGTTCTGTGGCGTTTGCTGTCTCGATACTGAGTGGATTGGCAGGCTATGGCGCGGGACTCGTATTGCCTGCGTTCCTGGCACCACTCGTTGGCATTGCGAATGTCATACCGGTCATGGCCGTCGCCATGTTGTTTAACAATGGCAGCCGCGTTGCTGCCTTCTGGCGGGAAATCCAATGGGCCCATGCACGCTACGTACTCACCCTCGGCCTGCCCGCATGTATAGCCGGGGCCTATGGCTATACCCTGCTCAGCAGCCGCTGGATCGCGATCCTCCTTGGTATATTTCTGCTTGCCAGCGTACCCCTGCGACGTGTCATGCACCGCATGAACTTCCATCTGTCGCATTCCGGTGTACGTAATGCAGGGGCCGTATTCGGGTTCGTGAACGGTGGAATGGCGGGGACCGGCATCATCCTGGTATCAATACTCATGTCTGCAGGTATCCACGGCACGGCACTCATCGCCACAGATGCCATCGTTTCCGTCACGATGGCCATCAGCAAGATAGCGTTGTTCAGCGGGCTCTCGAAACTCACAGCCGATCTGGCCGCAACCGGTCTGTTGATTGGACTCAGCACGGCGCCAGGTGCGTTTATTGCACGCAGGCTGCTGAATCACATCCCGATGAGAGTACACGCGTGGGTCATGGAAGCGATGGTCATTATCGGTGCCATCGCACTGATGTTTTTTTGATCGCTATTTACCAAAATTACCATTCCTTGTTCTGCGGTATGTCCCAACCGAATTTATAATCGACAGCAGGACCGCCGGCGGTTTCTGTACCGGGCGAGGCATTGAAACTGTATTCAAACCTGACTTTGCCGAACAGCAGGACTAAATTTTCGTTAAAGAATTCCTCGCTGGAGTTTCCGCCGGTAACGATGGACTTGATCAGGACGTCCTCCATCCGTATCGACAGGTACTTCTGCTTGGCCTCCCGCTTGGCAACAATAGGCACGATATCCAGTTCAGCGGACGGTATGGTTTTTCCCTGTGCATATAGCGACATAATCTCTGTGCTATCGCTCCCAATCCGCTTGACGACGGATATTTCCCTGAAACTGGTCTCGTCATCGCCGTTGACTTGCGGCAAATTACGATTACTTCCCATGGTCCACGCCCAGGAGGCCACATCTGCCCATCCCTTGTGTATGTAATTTTTGGACCCGCCGGTGACACCGTCCAGCTTCAAGAACATTTCAACTGACATGACTTCCTCCTGTGGCCGGGTAACGTACCAGCCAACGCCTGCGGAGTGCAGGTTTCCATTTAAGCACGGGAACAGGGGTTTACCTAAGATAATCGCTGAAAACCTGCTTGCCTGGAGGCCAACACACGCTTGACGACCATACTTCATTACGGACACTATTAATATATGAAAGCCCGAATATCGCTGATTACCCTGGGTGTCGACGATCTGGAAAGATCGCTGCGTTTCTACCGGGACGGCCTGGGCCTGGACACGGAGGGAATAACCGGCAAGGAGTTCGAGTACGGGGCCGTTGCCTTCTTTGAATTGCAGGCCGGGCTGAAGCTCGGGATCTGGCCGCGTCAGAGCATCTCCCACGACACCGGCCTGCCTGTGGGCACGCCCAACGCCACCGAATTCACACTGGCACATAACGTCTCGTCAAAAGCAGAAGTCAATGCGGTCATGGAACAGGTGAAAAAAGCAGGTGGTGTGATCGTCAAGCCTGCCCAGGACACCTTCTGGGGTGGTTACGCCGGATATTTCCAGGACCCTGATCAGCACTTATGGGAAGTCGCCTGGAACCCTAATTGGGCTGAAGAGGATTAAGCCCTGAAATCAATGATAGTATCAGCTAAAAAAAGGGGGAAGAAAACCATGAACGCCAGGCTGATGATATTATTGACTGTGCTGGTATTGAACACAGCAACAGCCGTGGCCGCAGACGAAATTTCGGAACAGGAAGCAAGCCTGTTGGCGCTGGTGCTGCGGCAGGTGTATACCGATGGCGGTTATACCGTGGTCACGCCGGAGGCCGCATTGTCGCATATGGATACAGGTAGTCAGGAAGAAATCGCACAATACAAACAATACCTGGAGGAGGAATTCAGGCTCAATGGTGTGGAGGTTGGTCCCCTGGTCGGCCGCTTGCTCGAGAGAAATAAAACCACCGTGCCGCTGACCATACCCTCCAATCAGGAACAGGGATATCTGGTTGACTATGATGGAAAATTTAGTAATTACTTTGAGGAAGATGGTGGTGGTTGGGAAAAGTGGTATGAAGAAAACCCGCTCGCCCACGGAAGTACCACAATATCTGTGCCGGTATATGACGAAGACAGCGGGCATATAATGTTTTACATGGGGACCCAATCGCACTGGATGCTGGGGTCCGGCTGGATAATATTATTGTCTTATATCGACGGGAAACTCACGGAAGTAACCAGGGTGATGATCTGGATTTCCTGAATGACCATCATAATGTCGTGGCCGAAGCATGCCTGATCCCTGCGCGTGAATAAAAACATTGATGGAAAAGTTGTCGAGGACTTCGGCAAGGAATGGTCAAGCTTTGACCAGTCCGCCGTCCCCGCAGCTGAGCTGGAGGCGCAGTTCCGGCGTTATTTCGCTTTATTTCCGTTCGATCAGTTGCCCGAAAATGCGCAGGGTTTCGACCTGGGTTGTGGCAGCGGCCGCTGGGCACGCCTCGTTGCACCGCGCGTCGGTAGCTTGTACTGCGTGGATCCGAGTCCTGCAGCACTGGCGGTAGCGCGCAAGAATCTCGCCGGCTCAGGCAACTGCCGGTTTTTCCTCTCAGGCATAGATGACATGCCTCTGGAGGACAACTCCATGGATTTCGGCTACTCGCTGGGAGTGTTGCACCATGTCCCGAATACGCAGGCCGGTATCCAAACGTGCGTGAGTAAACTCAGACCAGGTGCGCCGTTCCTGCTCTATTTATATTATGCCTTCGACAACCGGCCGGCCTGGTTCAAAGTGTTGTGGAAGGTCAGCGACATGCTGCGCCGGATCCTCTCAAGATCACCATATCCGCTAAAATATCTGGCCAGCCAGCTGATAGCCTTGCTGGTCTACCTGCCATTGGCAAGACTGGCACGTTTACTGGAGCGTGCGGGTATGAAAGTCGACCATATACCGCTGTCCGCTTACCGGGACAAGTCCTTGTACACACTGCGGACCGATGCACTGGACCGTTTCGGTACCCGCCTCGAACAACGGTTCAGCAAAAAACAAATTAAGGTAATGATGTTGAGGGCCGGCCTCGAAAATATCCGCTTCAGTGATCAGGAACCCTACTGGTGTGCAGTCGGGTATAAAGCATTATTGTAGGAGGCCCGCCCCCGGGCCGAATCTTGAAATTCGCGACGAGGGCGTCGCTCCTACAGTTATGTAACAATTATTCTGTCATTCGATTAGATTGATCCAGAAAAACCGAATTGCTAGAGTGACGACAACCCTATGTCCGTCGACCAGACTGAAATTAACAAAAAACCAGCCCCCGCCTCCAGGCCGGACGTATTCTACAAACTTGGTCAGATTATCGGGACCAGTTCGGGTGTAGTGACCTGCATACTATGGACGCTGGCCATGTGGGACCCCGCATCGGGCTTTTCATTTTCGTTTGCCAGCTTTGCAGTGGTATTTGTCATGATCCTGATCGCCATCATTGCCGTCATCGCCTCGACCAAGGGACATGGGAAGGTACTTATCGTGTTATTCGCGATCTCATTTTTTCCCATCGGCATGTATGTGCTGGCCATACCCCATTGGCTACACTGGGTAGGTCTTGCCAATATCGGCCTGCTCGTAGCCGGCCTGTTGATCCGGCGCGGAATCAGAGATAGGGGACAGACCACGGTTTAATATGAAACAATCTGAAAACCCTGGTCTGTTCCCTATTATCGGACTACTCAGCGAGGGGCAATGCAGAAATCTGGATTACCACAGGGATTATGTGATTCTAAATACTAGTCTGAACAGACTATCATTTATTGGCAGAGTATCTATTATTTATGATATAAATCAGTAGGATAAATAAACTCTCGAATCACGATTATATAATATATACCTTATATTATATTGATTAATATATAATACTTAACTTATAATTAAAACCTATACTAATAAGTTACAGGTTATAGCTATGCGTACGGAAGATCGAATAACTGCCCGTCGGCAGTTGGATAAGAGACTGCATAAACTGAAGAATTCAGATGCATTCGCGCGACCTCCGCGCGGGTGGATTAAGGCAGTGCGTGAGGCGTTAGGCCTGACATCTGCCCAGCTTGGGAAGCGTCTGAATGTCAGTCAGCCCCGTGTTATTGAAATAGAGAAAAATGAAGTTACCGGCAAGATAACACTGGATAGCCTTGAGAAAGCGGCGCGGGCGTTGAACTGCCGTCTCGTCTATGCGTTCGTGCCCCGGGATTCATTACAAGGTATGGTTCAGGAGCGTGCACATACGATTGCCATGCGCAGATTGAAATCTGCCAGTCACACCATGTCGCTTGAAAATCAGCGTGTGAATACCGCAGATGAGAAGGAACAACTCACGAGACTGATGAGCAGCTTGATGGAAAAATCGGGTTCCGAGCTCTGGGACGATAAATAAGAAAGCGTCAGTGAAGGGTCTTCTGGAAGGAGATGATGATTCAACCCCTCTCACAGATGAGGAACGGGAGGGGTTGCTTCCTTCCTATATCACACTTCGTCATGAGTTGAACGAAGCTGAGCAGAGAAACATTCTTGAAGCAACGAAGTGGGCATCTGTGCGTAAACGGGACGTCTTGGCCCCAGGTTTTCTCGATAACCTGCATAAACGCATGTTCAACAATGTCTGGCGCTGGGCGGGCATACATCGTCGTTCCGGGAAAACGATCGGAATAGATGCATACCGTATTCCACAGGAGCTTGCCCAGTTGATGGATGACTGCCGGGACTGGATACAAAACCGAAGCTTCGAGCCGGATGAAATTGCGGTCAGATTTCATCACAAACTGGTCTGGATACATCCATATTCTAACGGTAACGGCCATCACGCGAGGATTGCGACGGATCTGTTACTGCATATGATGGGGAGGCCGGAATTTACCTGGGGTAGTGAGAATCTCGCTGATTCAGGTACGGTGCGCAAAGCTTATATTGAAGCACTTCGATCTGCTGACCGGCATGATTACAAACCGTTACTTGAGTTTGTACGGACCTGAGCGATGTCAGCCTCGAATTCTATATTGTATAATCACGTCGTCTTGTGATCCCGGATATCGATATGCCCATGTCAATAAGTCAGGTGCTTTTGTCCCTTGCTCAATAAAGTCTTATCTGACCCCACTTATGCTAGGCAGGCTTGGAAGGGATTACGGGTGTAACCCGTACTACATCCAGGTTCTGCGCACGGTGCCGCAGGGTATGGTCCATCAATACGATCGCGAGCATCGCCTCTGCTATCGGCACACCCCGGATACCCACACAGGGGTCATGCCGCCCGGTAGTCACTACCTCCACCGGGTTACCGTCAATGTCCACGGTACGACCCGGGATACGGATACTGGAGGTCGGCTTAAGGGCGATACTGACAAGGATGTCCTGGCCGCTGGAGATGCCACCCAGGGTCCCGCCGGAATTGTTACGCAGAAATCCCTGCGGTGTGATTTCATCACGGTGTTCCGT
>Ga0326597_10004918_pt1 | contig 18678 bp, 19 predicted proteins | sample RVTome_12_FD_203789 | JGI IMG/M metagenome (GOLD analysis project Ga0326597, IMG submission 203789) | Soil microbial communities from uranium-contaminated site in the Upper Colorado River Basin, Wyoming, United States - RVT100D185 | ecosystem: Environmental > Terrestrial > Soil > Contaminated >... | reverse complement strand
TGAAAGAAGCAAATCCAGAATTTGATGCAAAAATAGAAAAAATGCTGATGGATTTGGGCAAAAAAACAGGTTCTGATGTGACAAGACAAGATGCACAGATGGCAATAGATGATGCAAAGTCAATCATTGAGGAGGCAAGAATCCTGATTGTTGGCAAAGAAACTAGCCAAGATACTGCATTTAGGGCAAAACTCATGCAAGGTTTGCTGAAGACTTCAATTGAAGAATACGAAGAAGGAGTACAAAACGGACAAATAGAAATGATGGCAGAGTTCCAAGATGGCTCTGCGTTTGTCTGGAGATCTCAGCAGATATTTGATGAGATAAAATCTGACCTACCAGAACACGAGGTAGAAGAGATTGAAGAATTTTACTCTGATTTGTGGGATGCATATGATAAAAGATCTGACTCTGAACACGTAGAGATCTTTGCAAATGGCATCATCAATGAGATTGGTGAGGCAATAGGCGAAGAGACTGAAAAGACTGATTTAATGACATATGTTGAAAACATTCGTGATTTACTAAAGCAAGTCAAAACAGAATACGCCGATGGCGACAAAGATATGGCACTAAGTCTTGCAACAAAAGCTTATCTTGACAACTTTGAATATCTGGAAAGTACAATCAAGCAAAGTGATCCAGAACTAGTTGAAGAAGTTGAGACAATGATGCGAGAAGATCTTCGAGATATGATAAAAAATGATGCGCCAGTATCTGAAATCAATCAACAAGTCGATGCAATTATTCTGAAAATGGATTCGGTAGCAAAAATAGTTCCTGAATTTGGCACAATTGCCATGATAATTTTATCTGTTGCACTAGTTAGCATAATCGGACTAACTGCAAGATCCAAACTATCTATCAGGCCATAATTTTTTTTAATATTTTTTTATTCGTTACGAAATTTTGGTTTTCGCTTAGAACGTAACTGTGTACTGCAACAAGGACATTTTACCCATAATATGACAAATACACGTTACATGAAGTGCATCTTTTAGTGTTGTCTGTGTATCTGTTTTTTTCAGCACGATGCCTTTCGCAAATTCTCCGCCTAAAGTCACTCTGTTAGAATTAAAATATAACATTGATCAGATGATTCTAAAAGAACTGTCTAATTTAGAATCTAGAACAATTTTATTTTCAATTGTGAATCAATCAAAATACCGTGAGTTGAACTGAGGATAATATTTTATATTCAATTAGTTACAAACAAACATGTCAACCAATACTGTCCACTTACATCGTGTGATTGTTGCAAATCCTGAAAAAATCTATCGTGCATTTCTGAATCCTGATGCCTTGGCTAGATGGCTTCCACCAAATGGTTTTATTTGCAAAATTCATCATATGGATACAAAAGTAGGCGGTACATTCAAGGCATCGTTTACAAACTTTACAACTGAAAAAAGTATCTCCTTTGGTGGAGAATATCGCGAGTTGGTTCAAAATGAACGGTTAAGATATACTGATAATTTTGATGACCCGAATTTACCCGGAGAAATTCTGGTAACTGTGACCTTGAAGAAGGTTTCTGTTGGGACAGAGTTGACAATCATACAAGAAGGCATACCTTCTGTAATTCCTCTTGAGGCTTGCTATCTCGGATGGCAGGAATCACTTGCCAATCTAGCTAGGTTAGTTGAACCTGAGATTCCAAATTAAAGAAATTTAATTTCTATGGATTTTTCTTAGTGGTGACTGAAATTGAAAACTAGATTTTGAACTCTCATAACTATCTGCGTCCAATTTATTGCCCAAAATGGTGGTTGAATCCCTGTGGGCTCATGATGGATTTGAACTCTATGTGGGAGTGGACCTTTTTTTAAAAATTAACTAAAAGGGGTAAAAGGCGCGACTCTGTATAGAGTGAAAAGCATTCTCCTCACTCACTTCGTTTTCACGAAGATAACATGCATTTTTCGCAGAGCCGCGCAAATCATTTGTTAGATTTTACACGTTTTTGCACGTATAATATACGTTATTTTGATATTTAAGTATTAATTATAGAAATTACAATTATTTTAAAGAAAAAATGTAATTTTCAAACAGATGTAAAAATAGTCAAAATAGGTTCAATTTAAGAAAATTTTTCATCATTTTACATAATGAGGAATTATAAGCATCAATTTACTATCACAATACGTTGCCGGGAAGTTCAATTGGTCAGCGTCTTGTGTTAACCAGTTTTGGTGAAAGTCATGGTAAATCCATAGGAGCTGTTTTAGATGGATGTCCTGCAGGATTGGAAATTGATGAAAAAGAGATTCAACAGATGCTAGATCTTAGAAAACCAGGTCAATCGCTAGTTTCTACACAACGCAAAGAAGGAGATATTGTAGAAATTATTTCAGGAGTTTTTAGAGGACACACTACAGGAGCACCAATTACAATGATAGTTTGGAATAGTGATCAAAAATCAAAAGATTATGAAAATTTGAAAACAAAGCTCAGACCAGGACATTCAGATTATCCTGCTATGATAAAATACAATCATTTTAATGACTATAGAGGAGGAGGCAGATTTTCTGGAAGATTAACTGCTACCCATGTAATGGGCGGTGCAATTGCAAGAAAATTATTAAAAGTTACGCTAGATGTTGAAACAAATTCGTTTACAACACAAATTGGAAAAATAAAAATGGAAAATAAATTTAATGAAAAAATGATCAAGTCTATTTACAAAAATGAAGTGAGATGTCCTGATGAAAAAACAGCAGAAAAAATGAAGGAATCAATATTGGATGCAAGAAAAAAAGGGGACTCTCTTGGAGGAATAATTGAATCAATCACTACAAACGTACCAGTTGGAATCGGAGAACCTATTTTTGGATCATTAGAATCAGATTTAAGCAAGGCGATATTTTCAATCCCATCTGTTAAAGGAGTAGAGTTTGGTTCAGGATTTGAAGGTTCCAAATTATTTGGTTCAGAAAATAATGATCTATACATTGTAAAAAAAGGAAAGATAGTTACAAAAACAAACAATTCAGGAGGGATTTTAGGCGGCATATCAAACGGCATGCCAATAACAATAAGAATTGCTTTCAAACCTGCATCATCCATAGCGCAAAAACAGAGTACAGTCGATATCAAAACCAAAAAAGACACAATACTGCAGATAAAAGGAAGACATGATCCATGTGTAGTCCCAAGAGCCCCGCCAGTAGTAGATTCGCTAGTTGCTCTAACTTTAGCAGATCATGCTCTTTTAGCTGGAGCAATTAAACCAGTATTGTAACGATATGTCAGACATTAACCAACTACGCAATAGAATAGATGAGATCACTATTGAAATGATCAAGATGTTAAAAATGAGAACAGACATTTCTAAAGAAATTGGCGAAATTAAAAAAAACATAGGAAAAGGAGTTACAGACGAGACTCGTGAAGATAATCTACGTACAAAAGTGATCACATTGTGTAATGAATTAAATTTTGACGAGTCAATTGCAACAAAATTTTTAAATTTTTTGCTTAATGAATCAATTAAAGTACAATCAGATAACAAGCAGACACATCTATCGATTTTTCTTAAAGCTAAATCAATGGAACGTGAAGGTAAAAAAATTATACATATGGAAGTTGGCGAACCAGATTTCTCACCTCCACAAATTGTAAAAAAAGCTCTTGAAGAAGTTTTCGATAAAGGATTTCTAAAATATGGTAATGCAAAAGGATTGCCATCATTTAGAGATGCACTTGCAAAATATTCGTCGGATAAATTTGGAGTGACTGTCACACAAGATAACATAATAGTCAGTCCAGGTGCACGATTTTCAATTTTCACAACGATTACTACATTGTTAAATCCAGGAGACGAGTTAATCATAATTGAACCAGCATGGCCAGCATACAAAGAATGTGCTTTGAATTCAGGAATTAAAGTAAGAACTATCACCACAACTTTAGAAGGAAAATGGGAACCAGCAATTGAACAAATTCAAAAAGTGATTAATGCAAATACAAAAATGATCATACTGAATTATCCAAACAATCCAACTGGAAAAATTCTTCCTGAAAAATTACAAGACGAAATTGTGAATGTAGCAATAAAAAATAACATATACATTCTAAGCGATGAAATTTACTCTCAATATGCATTTAAAAAATGGAAAAGCATACTTTGTTATAATTACGATAAAAGTATTGTAACACAATCATTTTCAAAATCACATGCAATGACAGGATTTAGAATTGGATATGCCATTGCAAGCCCTGAAATTATCGAAAAATTATCAAAATTAGAAGCACTCTGCCTGACAAACGTGTCTGAACCTATTCAATATATTGCCATGAAAGCGTTAGAAGCAGACGTATCAAACAATACTAATACGGTACAAACCAGACTAAATGTGTTGATTGAAAAAGCGAGAGAAATGAACTTGGACTTTGTCACTCCAGACGGGGCAATGTATCTTTTTGCTCGTGTCAATCAAGAGGGATTTAACGGAGTACAATTTGCAAACAATCTTTTGGAAAAAGGATTAGCAGTTGCACCAGGAGAAGGTTTTGGGGAATTCAAGAGTTTCATCAGAATATCAGCATGTCAAAACGAAAAAATACTAATGGAGGGAATGAATATACTTAGTAATATGATGAGAGATAAGCAATGAAAAAGAAAATTACAATAATCGGGGTTGGGGGTCAAATGGGACAATGGTTTGCAAAATATTTTTTAGCAAATGATTTCGAAGTAACTGGTTATGACAGTGAAAATAAAATTCAAGGAAAAGGAATAATCCAGTCAGATTCTCTAGTAGGAGGAATTTTAAAAGCAGATTATGTTGTATTATGCACACCTACAAGGAGAACACCAGAGATAATTAGATTAATTGCAAAAGAAATGAAAAGAGGAACATATCTAATTGAAATATCATCAGAAAAATCTAAAGTAGTAGCATCTTTATCAAAAATGCCTGCAAAAATTAATCCAATATGCATTCATCCCATGTTTGGTCCAGGAGCTAAATCTATCAAAGGGCAAAACATAATTTCAGTTCCAATAAAAGATGCAAAAAAAGAATTAGCAGTTGTAAAAGAACTTTTTGAGGGAGCAAATTTTGTAACAATTGATGCGATAGAACACGATAAAAAAATTGCAGTCATCCTAGGATTAACACATTTGATGAATCTTGTCTTTGCAAACATTATTTCAAAAGATGAAAAAATGTCATTGACTGAAAAAATGTCCGGAACAACATTTAGAGTTCAAAAAGTACTAGCTGAAAGCATAATGACAGAATCACCAGAATTAATTGAAACAATTATTGCAAATCCAGAAATAAGAAGAGTTGCAGAGGAGCTTTGGAAAGACATAGGAAGGCTACTTACAGCAGTACAAGAATCAAAAACAGAAGAAGTGATAGATTACATTAAAAATTGTCAAGAAAAACTCTCTGCAAATACAAACTTGGAGGATTCATATAAAAAATTGACAAAAATGGTAAATGCAGTTGAAAAATAAGAAAAATGCGCGCAACCAAGATTGTAACATCTTTTATTCAAGATGAGCAAAAAATACTCATTCTTAAAAGAAGTGATAAAGTAAAAACAATGAAAGGACTCTGGGCAGGAATTAGCGGCATCATAGAAAAAGATGAAACCCCATTAACACGAGCAAAAATAGAAATTTATGAAGAGACAGGCATTTCAGAAGACAAAATTAAATTAATAAAATCTGCCGAAAAACTAAGAGTGAATTCACCACAATATGAAAATCATGAATGGGAAATATTTCCATTTTTATTTGAAGCAAAAAATCCAGAAATTAAACTAAATTGGGAAAATTCGGAATACCTATGGATACAAATAGACGAATTAAAAAATTATAATTCAGTCCCCAGTCTTGAAAAAGTATTATTAAATCTGTTGTAACTTTTCTTCTTTTTCATATTTTCTTTGTTGAGGCAACATCACATAGACACATGCACCACCACACATTGTACATGGAACATTATTTCCAGGGCGTTGACCAGTCCTACCGTGAATCCTAGCTGCCTCCTCAGGATCAATAGACAGTGCAATTTGTTTTTCCCAATCCAATGTACGACGAGCTTCAGTCATTGCCATGTCCCACTTTATTGCCTTATCACGAAGTTTCACTAAATCAGCTGCATGCGCTGCAATTCTATATGCAATAAGACCAGATTTTACGTCATCAGCATTTGGCAATGCAAGATGTTCAGAAGGAGTAAGATAACACAATAGATCTACACCCTCACTTGCAGAAACAGCAGCACCAATAGCACTTGCAATATGATCATGCCCAGATGCAACATCAGTTACCAAAGGACCTAAGACATAGTAAGGAACATCACCTATCAAAGATTTAGCCAATCTAACGTTAGTAGCTACTTCATTTAACGGAACATGTCCAGGGCCTTCCACCATCACTTGAATATCTTGCTCATGAGCACGTTTTGTTAGTTGGGACATGTGGATCATTTCTTGAACCTGAAGTTCATCATGAGAATCAAGAATAGAACCGGGTCGTAAGGCATCACCTAAACTAAATGTGACATCATATTTTTTAGCAATTTCAATAAGATAATCATAATGGGTCAGATACGGATTTTCTTTATCATGCCTTAACATCCAAGCAGCAGTGATTGTTCCGCCCTTACTTACTACACCGCCATATCTTTTGACTTTTAGAATCTTTTTTGCAATATCTTTTGTAATCCCACAGTGGATAGTAGTGTAATCAACACCATCTTTTGCATTGTTTTCAAATGCATTTAAAAAATCATCCTCAGTTAAGTTTAAAGGATTTTTATGAACTTCAACACCATAGTTGTATGCTTCATAAATTGGTACAGTTCCAAATGTAATAGGGGTAACTTCTAACAACGCTCGTCGTATTTTTCCAACATCACCACCGTCGCTTAAATCCATTAATGTATCTGCATGATATTTTACAGCAACCTTTGCTTTTTCAATCTCTTCCTCAAGGTTCACATTAAGTGTAGAAGTACCAATGTTAACATTCACTTTTGTTTTAAGACCTTTACCGATTCCAACATTATGAATTTTTTGAGGCCTAACATTATTGCTAGGAATTATTATAGAACCATTTGCAATTTTAGGGATAAGCCACTCCAATGTGACGTCCTCATCTTTTGCCACGGTTTTCATTTCATCAGTGGCAACACCCCTTCGGGCTGCAGTCATTTGAGTGCCCATGGTATAATCTACGTTTTCGCCTGATTTAAACAATCATGAGAGTGCTAAACAGCAAAACATTTGAAAACACATGACACTATAAACGTAAAATTGATCGATCTTATATGCTTAAACGGATAATAGATAGTTATGAGAATGGCAAAAGAATGCATTCATTGTGGCAAAGAATTTCAAAGCTTCAAAGATGAATTTTGTTCATTTGAATGTGCTAATCAAACATCATAACGTATTATCAAAAGGCTAAACGAGCACATTAGATTCGAATGTAAAAATTCATTCCAAAATAAAGGAATCTAGGCTCAAAATCAACAAACGATGTCAATTTTTAATTTCTTTTGATAGATTAATTAGAGATTTAACTAAATTGGATTTTGCATGCGATTATTTTCTTGTCTTATGGATTCTACAAAACAGAATTTTCATTTAGCAGAGCTCCAAGTTTCAGTAATACTGTAATTAGCAGAAGAGTTGGAAACAAAATATTTTTTGCCACATTTGAAACATTGCCAAAGAAAAACATCATTAATTTTCTTTTGATATTGCATGGGCAACAAACAAACAGTACACTTCAGTTCAGCAGGAGTGTCATCAATTAAAGGAATTTTCTTTTCAGTCAAATTAACAATTAAGAATCGAATTAGAACTATAAATGCTCTATCATCACACAAAAAAGATAAATCAAAAAAGGCCAACCTATCAGTAAACAGAAAAAATAAAAATTAAAGTGAAAAGGAAAAATAGATTAGTACAAATAGATTTGAGAATACATGAACTTACTTTCCATAGGAGGTTCGGATCCATCATCTGGAGCTGGCATACAAAGCGACATCAAAACATTTGATATGTTAAACTCATATGGATTAACCGTAATTACTGCAATAACAGGACAAAACACATCTAATTTTGGAATAATTCAGCCAGTATCAAAAAAAATATTAAAAAACCAACTAGAATTATTGATTTCAGATTTTAATATAGATGGAATTAAAATTGGAATGGTATACAATTCAGAAATCATAAAAACAATACATAGCGAATTAAGAAATACAAATGTTCCCATTGTATTAGATCCAATAATAAAATCAACCACGGGTGGTTTACTTATTAAAAAAACTGCCATTAAAGATTTTAAAAAATTTCTAATTCCACTGGCCACAGTCATCACACCAAATAAATTTGAGGCTGAATTTTTATCTCAAATTAAAATTAATTCAAAAAAATCACTCCTAAAAGCTGCTCAAAAAATTCAAAAGATGGGTGCAAAAAATATTGTAATTACTGGGGCAGAGACAAAAGACAAGAGAATTTCAGATTTCATATTAGAAGAAAAAACACAATACATGATTTCTGGAAAAATAATTCCAAAAACTAATCACGGTAGTGGATGCAATTATTCATCATCATTACTAGTTTCATTAGCAAATGGAAAAACACTAAAAGAATCGGTAAAATTTTCAAAACAATTCACATACAATTCAATCAAAAATGCTAAAAACATAGGACGTGGAATAGAAATTACACAAATAAAAAATACAGACCCCATACAAACAGAATTAATTAATGGAATTAACAAATTTGTTGAAATCAAAGATATTTACAAAAAAATTCCTGAATGCCAAACAAATTTTGTCTTTTCAAAAACAAATCCAAAATCAATAAAAGATGTTTTAGGAATTTCGGGAAGAATAGTAAAAACAGGAAATAATGTTAGGAGGATAGGAGATTTGACATATGGTGGATCAAAGCATGTTGCAACAGCGCTAATTACAATGAATAAAAAATATCCCGAAATACGTTCAGCAATTAATTTAAAGTATAACGAAGAAACTATTTCAAAATTAAGAAAAATTAAGTTAGTCATTTCTAGCTATGATAGAAGCACAGAACCTGAAAAAATCAAAACAAAGGAAGGCTCATCCATAGAATGGGGAATAAAATATGCAATAAAAAAATTAGAAAAGCCTCCAGATGTTATTTATCATAAAGGAGATTTTGGTAAAGAACCAATGATTATAATTTTTGCCAAAACCCCAGCATTAATTATTGAAAAAGTTTCAAAATTATTTATTTAATTTTAAACCATAATAGAAATCCATACTTGAACATAAATAGTCATATCTCAAATACAAATTCATGAAAGCAGTGATTCTTGCGGGAGGGTTGGGTACAAGATTACAGCCATACACAACTTTTCTTCCAAAACCAATGCTTCCTTTAGGAGAAAAACCAATTTTAGAGCACCTAGTTGAATGGACACGAAAAAATGGCATAAAATCGGTGGTGTTATGTGTAAGTTATTTAAGAAAAACAATTGAAGATTATTTCGAAGATGGTAAACGATTTGGTGTAAATATTGAATATGCCGTCTCTAACAAACCATTAGCTACAGCAGGTCAACTTAAAACAGCAGAGAAATTCATTGAAGATACTTTTGTTTGCATGTATGGGGATTCCATATTTGATTTCAATTTACGAGGTATGATAAAACATCATAAGCAGAAAAGATCATTTGTAACAATGAATTTGTATGAATATAAAATGCATCTGCCATACGGAGTAATCGAAACCACCAAAACAGGAAAGGTCGTTGCATGGAATGAGAAACCAGAGATCAGGGCAAATGTAAATACGGGATGTTATGTGATGGAACCAGAAATAATGGGATTAATTCCAAAAAACATACCGTATGGAATGGACGATGTGATTAGAAAAGTGATAGCAAAAAATAAACTAGTGAGTAGTGTTGTTTCTAAAAAAGGATTTTTAGATATTGGAAACAAAGCAACATATAGAAAAGCAAATCAAGAGTATCTTCAAAAACTAGGAAAAATATGAATAGAAAAAATGAGCAACGTAACAATTAGAAAATTACAAAAGGAAGATTTAGAGAATGGATTTTTACATACGTTAGATTCATTACGTCAAGCCAGTAACACAGATAAAAAGATCATAGAGAAAACATTTGAGAAAATAAATTCAAATCAAGATCAAATAATTATAGTGGCATTAATAGAAGGAAAAGTTGTAGGGGCAACTACGCTATTGATAGAAACCAAATTTATTCATAATGGAGGAAGGGTTGGACACATAGAAGATGTTGTGGTAGATAAAGAACATCAAAAGAAAAAAATCGGAGAAAAAATGATAACATATCTCTTAAGACATGCAAAAGAACAAGGATGCTATAAGACGATTTTAGATTGTACAGATAACGTAAAGCCATTTTATGAAAAATTAGGCTTCAAACATAATGCAAATGCATTAAGATTTGATCATGTTTAGAAATATTCTTTTTTTGGACGTTTCTTGTTTGTTTTTATCAAAATAAGTCCAACAATCATCACGGGTACAGAGATTCCCATGAACAGAGGCGGAGTTATAACCACTGCATCGACTACATAAGAAGTAGCGAGTTTATCTAAAAGAGTATAGCAGTATGTCATTCCAATGAATAAAATAATTCCGCCACTTAGAATCATAAAACCAATTTGTTTTGAGCCATAACGTTTTGACAGTATAAACGAAAGTGCAGCTAGAATAGATGCAGGAGCTACGCCAATAGAAATGAATTGAAGAATTTTTGGACTTGGTTCAAATGAAACGCCAAATTCAAAATTAGCAGGAATATCAATCATAAAATGATATACAGAAATTATTTCTCCAACAAACATGACATACAATCCAACACTTGCAATTGCAGCCCACTTTTCTAGCGTCATTATATTAACAAAATCGAGTTGATAATTAAACTATTCAGACAATACCAACCAGATTAGCCAATTCTTTTCTACAAGACGCACCAAGCTTTTCTGCGGCCTGTTCTGGAGATATGTCATTAAGAAAAACACCATAACCTCGTTCAAGACCAGACCAAGGTTTAGTTATTGGATAAATTTCAATATGCCAATGAATTTGCCTACTATTTTTCTTTTCGGGAGATAGATGAAATACCATATTATATGAAACATCTTTGACTGTTTTTGACAAACCACCAAGTGTGGCTCGTAAAATAAGAGATAGATCATTGATTTCTTTTTGAGTTATTTTAGAAAAACTTGTAGTATGTTTTTTTGGAGAAATACAAAACTCATATGGATATGACGGAGACCAAGGACAAAATGCAATAAATCCTTCAGTTTGAAGAACTTGCCTAGGACCTCCCATCTCCTCATTAACAATTTGACACATTGGACATACTCCTTTTTCGTTAAGAATTTTGTATGATGCTTCTGCCTCTTCTTCAATAATAGGAGGAATTGTTGAAAATGTTAAAATATTCAAATGCGGATGAGGGTTTTTACTACCTGCAGAGTCTCCCTGATCAGCATAAATGGAAACATATGTCACGCCTTTTTGAGTATAAAGCCATCGCAATCTATCCTGAACAACTACAAGTATGTTTGACCATTGTTCAGCATCAATAGTAGCAAGAGTATCCTTTTCTTTGGGCGATGCAACCACGATGTAATGATAACCGTAAGCAGGTTCACTATAATGAGGTCTATCACTGTACGAATTTTCAGTTTCAATTGAAACTATAGGGTTTTTACTTTCAAAAACTCTAATTGACCAACCTTGAACATATTCATCTTCATTATCCTGAAGACGTTGCAACATACCATCTTTTGCAACTAGTGAAAGAACAGAAGGATTAGTCATTGATTCATTTCCAGGAGCATATGGTGATTTTTTGGGATCAATGACTTTGTCATCTTTTTTAGAGACGATCATAAAGCGTTCAGAAACATAATCTTTACGCATGTCCCCCATAATTCATAATTGAAGTTTAAGTATGTTAAAACGTTTTCCAATGTACATAAAATTAAAAAATAAAAAACGAGAGATAAATGAAAGTATCACTTTAAGAATTTACCGTATTCAAAAAAACACAAACACCTAAAAACAAAAACAGCAAGATCTTCAATTTACATCTAATAATTTTATTATGATCGCATGTTTTGATGTAAGATTTAAAGGAGAGCATCAAAAAATTTGGAAATACGGATAGAATCAACAATTCAGATATTCATATGATTTATGTTCTTTTAGATGGAGTAGGAGATCTTCCACATCCAGATTTAGATGGCAAGACACCACTTGAAGCTGCTAGTACCCCAACTCTTGATAAATTAGCACAGAGTGGAGTTATCGGGGAAGTCATTTCGGTAGGAAAGGGGATTGCACCAGAATCAGACATTGCAGTTTTCAATATGTTAGGATATAGATTTCATCATGTAGATTATGCAGGGAGAGGGGTAATAGAAGCAATAGGGGTTGGCATTGACTTCAAAGATGGAGATTTGGCATTAAGAGGAAATTATGCTACATTAAATGATGAAGGAATAATTACCGACAGACGGGCAGGGAGAAATATAGAAAAAAATGATGCAGACGGAATTGCAAAAGAAATTGAAAATAAAATTAAATTCTCATATCCAAATACATCCGTAGTTGTATCACCCACAATAGGGCATAGAGTCACAGTAAGAATTAGAGCGGAGAATGAAAAATTATCATCTCAAATAACCAACACTGATCCTGCATATGCCAGAGTAGAAGGTATGGGAATAGCAAAAGCAGTGGGGGATTTTTTACGCGTTGAAAAATGTTTACCTCTAGATGAAACTGAAAGCGCTAAAAAAACTGCAAAATTAGTTAATGAGTTTACGGTACAATCACTAAAGATCATGAAAGAAAGTCAAATCAATAAAAAAAGAATAGACGAGAAAAAGAAAAGTCTGAGTTGTATTTTGCTAAGAGATGCGGGAAACAAATATCCAGATGTAAAGCCCATAAATGAAATGTATGCCATGAATTTTTCATGTATTGTAGATATGCCAGTAGAACTTGGAATTTCAGAAGTGTTAAAGATGAAAGCGTTTGAAGCTGGAGGATTAACAGATTATGAGGAAAAAGCAAAAGTAGCTGCGAAGGCAATGGAAACTCAAAATGCAATTTATGTTCACCTAAAAGGACCAGATGAATTTGGTCATGACGGAGATGCAATTGGAAAAATGAAAAACATTGAAGAGATAGACCGCAGATTTTTCAAAACATTACTGGATAACATTGATTTCAATAAAGTGGCGATAGTTATTTCAGCAGATCATTCAACTCCATGCATCAATAAAGGTCATAGTGATGATCCAGTGCCAATTTTAGTATCAGGAAATTTTATCAGAAATGATGGAACCACCAGAGTAACAGAAAATCAAGCTAAAAAAGGCAGCATAGGTCTAATTCAAGGAGCAGATGTAGTAACAACAGCTCTTAATTTAATCAAATCTCAAATATAGTCAATTCTTGAGTTTTTTGCATTTCTTTTATTTTATTTCGAATTCTATCAACATCAATATTGCCATAAATTGCTGGAGAATCACCTAATTTTTCTAATGCTCGTTCCAACATACCAATACCTATGCGAGTTTCATTTTTTTGTGCATGAGCAAATACAACTGCAAGAAGAATAATTCCTTGTACAAGTTCTTTTTCTCGTCCATAACATTGTTTCCAAACACCCTCTAAAGATTCATGACTTTCCCAAAATCGTTCGTTGTTAAAATAAAAAACACCATCACGAGTTCCATCTTCTTTCCCAATTTTTTCTTCAAATACATGCCTTGCATTATCTAATGGACCAAGTGGATTTAGTTTTTCAATTAAGAGATCCAGATCATCAGGATTGACAGAAACATCAAATTCTAAAAATTTATGTGCCACTCGAGCAACTCTTACCGAAGCTGGGATGTTGGAACAGATTTTTCTAGCTTGATTGACAAGAAATGATGAATCTTTTGGACTGTGCCCGTTATTTTTCAAATGAATCATGTATCGCTCCATGTGTGTATTTAGCTGAATTTTCATAAATTTGTTCTCTATTATCAATCAAGGTTTATATGAAATATCTTAAGGATTTTGGATACATGTCTATTATTCAGACGGTAAACGACGTAAATAATGCCTTCTTATCAAGAAGAGAGCTGATCTGTAATTTTACAGGATTGGGCGGAAAACTAAAAAAACTCGAGGCAATAGATATGATTACAAAAGAATTCAAGTTATCTGGAAAAATTGTGATTCCTATGAGATTGCAAACTCATGTAGGAAAATCACTCATTACAGGAACTTTCTACATTTATGAAGATGAAGCACTGGCAAAAAAACATGTCAATCCAATAATCTTTGAAAGATTAGAAAAAACAAAAGCCAAGCAATCAGAAGCAGATAATGCAAAAAATGAAGCAACCACGGAGAAATCTGAATAATGGCAGCAAAAAAAGCATCAGCTGGAAAAAAAGGCTCTAGTCCCAATGTCTATAAATATTTCAAAGTAGATGGCGACAAACTAACAAGAGGCAGAAAAAATTGTTCAAGATGCGGAAAAGGAGTTTTCATGTCTAAACATAAAGATAGAAACACGTGTGGAAAATGCGGATTAACAGAATTTAATCAATAGAATCAACACACAGATCATCTAACTCAAAATTAAAAATATATTTTTAATGTTATAAATTAACTTGCAAAAAAATTCTAAAAAAAATATAATAAGAAGACAGTTTGGAAGTAAGATGAAAAATGGATTTTGAAAAACTATGTGATAAGGTATTAGCGATAGATCCACATGTCAGATTCACAGGAGTTTTAGATTCCAAAGGAGAATTGTTAATTGAAAAAAATCGAAATGATGTAACATTACTCAACGAAGAAGAAGTCAAAATGTCAGTCCATTATACTTTTGAGAGATGGACGCGTCTTCAAAATTTATCTTACAAATTCGGTAGAGAAAAATTATCAATTACAGAATATGAAAATGTCACTTTAATTAGCATACAACTCAGTAAAAATCTCTTTTTGCTAAGTACAGATCCAAACATTGATCATATGAGCATAATTTCTAAAACCAAATCAATAATTGCAGAATTACAAGATTAGTTATAAAACGAGCTACAGTAATTCAATAGGCATGCTAAGAAATTTAGAAATAAAAGAAGATTAATCAATAAAGTTTTTTTGTACGAATTTTAGCACTTTTTTGTTCAAGTTGTGCTATTCTTTGTAAAAATACAGGATCCAGTTTTATTTTAGCCAATGACTCGGCAGATAATTTGACAGTATTAGCATCAAGGGAGATATTGATTTTAGGTAGATTTTTTTCTATCCAAAATTTCATCACTTTATCTTCCAACTTGTAATCTCTAAAACCTGCGGGAAATCGTTTTGTAATATGATCTAACAAAGTTCTATCTTTAAAGACAGCCTTAGGTTCAAACAACCTTCCTTCATCAGCATAAACACTTTCAAAGAGATTTCCAGTAATTTCATCTGAAAGTAAATCCATTTTAGAAATTTTTCTAGTCAATTCAAGAAAATGTAGAAACTCGTGTGCTAAAATTGCATGAATTGTACCTTTAAGACCATATGCAACTAACGGTGCAGAAATTTGAATTACAACATGAAATTTATCATCAAAAAATACAGGTATGGTTCTAGCAAACAAGATTCCAAATTCGTAAGAATTTGGATTAGGTGATGAAATAACAATTGCAGGATCCACATAAGCTGTAGGATAACGTATTCCAGATGCTTTTTCGATTCTATTAATTCCCTCAACGGCTATAGGAAAACGTTTTACAACAAGATCATAGACATCGTCAGGAATCAGTCCTTTTAGACGTGCTTCTTTCATTCGTATTAATGGATCCAATGTATCACTTCGAGTAATTAGAATGTAAAAAGGTTGATCCTATCTGGATTTTGTCTTTCCAGACTTTGCAGTCTTTTTTCTACGTCTATCAGCTCGTTGATCGGCACGTCTTTCATGTTTACCTTTTTTTCGAATGGGCATGAATAAAGTAAAAAATCAGGGATTAGTTAATTGTTATCATTTAGGCTAATTTCAAGAAAATCAAACGCAGTACAAGTGCATTTGTCATTCATGATTTGACGTATTCCTGGAGTCACGTCATCACCATCAACAAATCGTTTTACAGGTAACCCACCCTCGGCTTTAATAATTAGATTAAAATGGTTTTTTGATATTTTTTTATATTTCAAAGTAGAAATGATCTTTTCCGATCGTTTTCCTGATTTTTCATAAACTACTACAGGATCAGAAAGAATATTCTTTAATTTCTTCATATTCTCAGGAACAATTTCATGTTCTGTAGAGATTTTTAATTCTATTAATGAATTGAACTTGATAGGAATTTTTGGAGATTTAGATATAATTTTAAAATTATGAATAACAACTGAATCAAAAATAATTTTTTTCGGTAATGAGATGTTTCTTTTGAAGGGGTTTTGAAGTTTAACAAAAAATGGACGACCTGAGCCTAAAACTAAACTGGATTGATCTTCACCGCCAACCCAAGTAAATTTTGTAGTGGTGCCACCAAATTTGTTAAAAAGAAATTCAGAGATTTTACCTTCAACACTATCATATGCAGCGATACCATGGAGATTACAACTCTTACAGCCTTTTCCAGAACAATTAGGACATGATTTTTGTTTTTGTGGTAATCCTCTCTCAGATTTAGTATATCGCCCGTACAATAAAATGGATTTTGAGCGTATCTGACAGGATTCGTCTTTAAAATTAATTGTAAAAGTAAGATCAGGGTTTAAAGAATCAATTATTTTCTTTGTTTTTTTTACAAATTGCTTTCCAAGTTCTTTTGTAATATCAGTTTTAACACTATCAATTCCCTTCAATTTGTATTTTGATTTTATATAATCATCTCTATCTATTATTGACGGTTTTATTAAAGCACCAATAACTAGCGATGAATAAGCATATTTTGAAGAAGCATCCAACATCATTTTCAAATAAGTAGAAAGATTATCTAACAGATTTTTACAAATAAAACATTTTTTAGATGATTGTTTTACATATGTCTTTAATTTTTTTCCAAGCAATTTATTAGAAGATAGGTTTAGTTGTTTAGAAAAAAGCCTACCTAAACAGCTATCGCATAAACCATAGTCTTTCATTAACTCATTTGAGATAGGAATAATTTCTTTAAGAGTTGTCATTTTAATTTCCAATATCTAACTATGAAGTAAGAATTCTAACCGAATCCCATACGACGAAGAGTGCCTTGCATCTGTCTTCCTTTTGATGCTTTCATCATATTTTTTGAATTCTTGTAATTTTTTAATAATTCCTTAACTTCGTGTTCTGGCCAACCGGAACCTCGTGAAATTCTTTTAATTCTAGATGAATTCAAAAGATCAGGATCTGCTTTTTCTGCCTTAGTCATACTTTGAATAATAAATCTCCATTTTGAAACTCGTCCTTCCATTTGATCTAGTTGATCATCTTTAACCATGCCTGAAAGACCGGGCATGTTATCAAGGAATCCTTTCAATGATCCTACCTTTGTGACTTCTTCTAATTGATAGAAAAAATCATCCATGTTCATTTTTCCACTTGAAATTCGTTTTAATCTAACATCATCTCCTTCATTTTCCAATCTTTTTGCTAAATCTAAAACGGCTTGAATATCACCCATTCCAAGTAACCTACCAACAAATCTCGTTGGTGAAAATTTTTCTAAATCATCGATTCTCTCTCCGGTTCCAATATACATGATTTGAGCACCTGTAGCTGCAGAAGCAGCTATTGCACCGCCACCTTTTGCGGAGCTATCTAACTTGGTAATAATAATTCCTCCAACAGGAATTGTTTTATGAAATGCTTCGGCTTGATTGAAACATTGTTGGCCAATAGTTCCATCAATAACAAGTATTGCAAGATCAGGATCAGATACTTTGTTAATTTGCTCCATTTCTGACAAAAGATCTTTTTCTTCTTTATGTCGTCCAGCAGTATCAATTATTATCACATCTAAAGGCAGAGATTCAAAATACTTTAAGCCATTTTTCACAATATCTGGAGAATCTTTGTTATTGGGTTCGCCGTATACCTCAACATTGGATTTTTCACACATGGTTCGTAATTGTACTAATGCTCCAGGCCGGTAGGTATCAGCACCTATAACACCAACTGCATAACCTTGTTTGGTTAAGAATTTTGCAAGTTTAGCAGTTACAGTTGTTTTTCCACTTCCTTGGATTCCAAGCATGATTAGCTTATTTTGTTTGCCAGACTTGAAATCAAAGTCAGATTCTTTTCCTAATAGTTTTGCAAGCTCATCATATAGTATTTTTACAATGTGATCTTTTCTAGATAGTCCAGGTGGAGGTGTTTCATTTAATGATCGTGCTTCCAATTGCTTTGTAATTTCAAGAACTAATCTCACATTGACATCAGATTGTAACAATGCTCTCTGAACATTTTTTGATAGTTCTTTGATAAGTTCCTCATCTATACCAGATGATTTTACAATTTTCTTAATTGCATCACGTAGATTATTCTTTAGACCATCAAGCATTATAATTTAGCCTCGCATCCACTATTTCAAACCTTCCTCTATAGCCATCCCAGATTTTTTCTGCTTTAATGATTTCAATTGGATATAAAAAAAGAGGACA
>Ga0326597_10004917_pt1 | contig 18681 bp, 9 predicted proteins | sample RVTome_12_FD_203789 | JGI IMG/M metagenome (GOLD analysis project Ga0326597, IMG submission 203789) | Soil microbial communities from uranium-contaminated site in the Upper Colorado River Basin, Wyoming, United States - RVT100D185 | ecosystem: Environmental > Terrestrial > Soil > Contaminated >... | reverse complement strand
TTGCAGGGAGGGAACGGTGCGAAAGTCCCGTCGCGTGGTCATCACCGGCCTGGGCGTCGTCGCCCCCAACGGCATCGGCAAGGACGCGTTCTGGGACGCCCTCGTCGCCGGCAAGTCCGGAATCGACGAAATAACATTGTTTGACCCCACGCCTTTTCCTTGTCGTGTGGCTGCTGAGGTCAAGAACTTCCAAGCGACGGACTTCATGACAAGGAAGAACGCTCGCGAACTTTGGCGCTTTAGCCAGTTTGCTCTCGCGTCGGCCCAGATGGCAGTTGACGACGCCAAGCTACCGCTTGACGCGAAAACCCGCCACAACGTGGCAGTGTGTTTTGGAACCTGTGTAAATGGTTTTGAGAAAGTGGAAGAATCACATGAGACCGTGAAGCGAGAAGGATATGAAGGACTAGACCCCCTTACCTGTTTTAGGTACTCGACGCACGCGCCTGTTAGCTATGTCGCGATCGAGCTCGGAATCACGGGGCCGTCCATGACTCTCGCGTCTGGGTGTTCAACGGGTCTGGATGTAATCAAGTGGGGTTATGACCAGATCAACGAGGGATCCATCACGGCAGCGGTGGTTGGTAGCACCGAGGCTCCTCTCAACCCGCTGTGCTTCTCCACCTTCTGCGCGATAGGTATCCTGGCAAAGCCTGTACCCGATCCCGCTCGCTCCTCTCGTCCATACGATCTTACTCGAGACGGGCTCGTTCTTGGCGAGGGAGGCGGTACCGTCGTGCTGGAAACGCTTGAGGGCGCTCTCGATCGGGGCGCTCCAATCTACGCAGAGGTTACCGGGTACGGGAATACGAGCGAGGCCTTGCACCTCCGAAAGCGAGATATGAGTGGCGCGACTCTTGCTAACGCGATCCGAGGGGCTCTTCTAAGCAGTGGCTTGGAGGGGCATCGCATTGACTACATTAGTTCTCACGGGAGCTCAATGCAGGAAAATGACATCGTAGAAACGAATGCATTCAAGTTGGCATTCGGGCAAGGCGCCTACGCCATACCGATCAGTTCGATCAAGTCAATGATCGGGCAACCCATCGCGGCTAGCGGAATTCTACAAGCCATTTCGGCAGCCCAGGCCGTGGCGCACGGCGTAATCCCGCCCACGATCAACTACCGCGTACCCGACCCGAACTGTGACCTCGACTACGTACCAAACTATGCGCGAGTTAGCAGAATCAAGAATGCCCTGATTTCAGCCCATGCGCTCGGGGGCACCCATTCCGTGCTAACCCTCGGCAGCGTCAACGTCTGAGACCGTGCCGCAACTCGGGTTCCTCGTTCTCGTCAGTCTTCTTAACTTCGGCCTTGGCGCCCTCGTCTACTCGAGGAATAGGAGCCATTGGGTCAATCGCTCCTTTGCTCTCTTCGCCTTCTCGATAGGTGGATGGAGTATCACCCAAGTCAGTAGACTTGCCGGCAGTGAGCCTGCTCTTTTCTGGGCTCGCCTAGCGTTTGTAATGGCCGGCCTTAGCATGTTTGCGATGGCGCTGTTCTTCCAGACGTTTCCTTTTCGGAATACTCTGCCTACATCTTGGCCCATCCGAATTTTGGGGGCGGCCGTTTGCGCTTTCACGCTTTTCTCAATGCTCAGCCCTTGGATTGTCAGCTCCGCCACTCGGACTGCCACGGGTCGTACGCTGACATACGGGCCGCTCTATGACGCTTTTGCGGTTTACGTTCTATGCTGCGGTGGATACAGTGTTTTGACAATCATCCGAAAGACACGAGCTGCCCGCGGAGCAGAGCGCCAGCAATTGACGTACCTGTTCGTAGCTCTCCTCATCCCCGGTGCCTTCGCCATCAGCACGAACCTCGTCGTGCCTCTGATCACTGGCTCATCTGCTCTAAGTCAGTACGGGCCGCTGTTCTCAGTCGTCATGATTGCAATGATTGCCCACGCGATCATCAGACACCGCCTGATGGATGTCCAACTCGTCATCCGGCAGGGTGTGGTCTATGTTTGTGCAATCGCCACAGCTGCAGTGATGTTTTTCGTGTTGGTGGAGATCTTTCATCAAGCTATGAGAAGTGAGAGTAAGAGCATCCCGCTCTTGGAAGCTTTGGCGTTTGCGGTCATCGTGGCGATCGTATTTCAGCCACTCAAAGGGTGGATCAACACTTCATTCAATCGGTATCTTTACCGCCACACTTACGACTATCAGCAAACCCTTCGCGAAGCCAGTCGAACATTGAGTACGACGCTCACTCTTGAGCCCCTGGTCAACTATCTCGCCGCGATTATCGAACAGACCTTCCAGGTCGAGTTCGTAGCAGTCTATGTTCTCGATCAACCTGGAAGAACACTCTCATGCCATTGGTTTCATGCGTCACCGGGATACAAGGCCAATACACCTCCTCCCTCGCTCGCCGAGGACTCGGCCATCCTACGCTACCTCAGTGACGAGAAAAAGCCTCTGGTACGAGAGGAAGCAGCCCGCCGTTCGACCGACCACAGTATCGTCACGGCCGCAGTAGAACTTGCCTCACTAGGCGGCGACATCGCAGTCCCACTCCTCAGGGACCAGTCACTTGCCGGCCTGATCGCGATTGGAGCCAAGAGGTCTGGCGACCCATTCTTTAGACATGACCTCGATCTCCTATCTACCTTAACTGGGCAGGCTGCGGTCGCAATGCAGAATGCTCAACTGTACCAACAGGTTGTCCTTGCCAACGAGTATGTGGAGAACATCCTTCGGACTATGGACAGCGGTGTCGTAACAGTCGATGCTGCGGGGAAGGTCGCGCTTTGCAACTTCACGGCTGCACGACTCACGGGGATATCGAGAGATCGCCTCTCGACTCTCGACGTTGATAACCTGCCACTTCCATTGGGTTCCCAGCTACGGGAGACGCTCGCTGATGGCCATCCACGTTCTCAGGTAGAGACAGCTCTGCCAAACGAAGGCGATCGCCGGACTCCTCTCGTCTGCTCAACTTCGGCGCTCCGAGATGAGCGCGGCGCGATTATTGGCGCGCTGATTGTCTTCAGCGACCTCTCGAAGATTAAAGCTCTTGAACGTGAAAAAAGGCGTGCGGAGCGTCTAGCATCGTTTGGCTCCCTCGTGTCGGGCATTGCGCATGAGATTAAGAATCCACTCGTAGCCATAAAAACATTCGCTGAATTACTTCCCGAGCGATTTTCCGACATAGACTTTCGTGATGACTTCTCGAAAGTTGTCAGGACCGAGATTGACCGGATAGATGGCCTAGTAGGTCGGCTCCGAGGTCTTGCTACGCCAACACCTGATGCTGTAGCGGCGACCGACATTCGTGACCCAATCTCCGAAACCCTAGCCCTCTTGCGCGGTCAGTTCGAGCAGACGCAGACTATGGTGCACCGAGAACTCGGTGCATCTCAGGCCCTCGTTGCAATCGATCCCGCACAGGTGAAGCAACTCTTCCTGAATCTACTTCTGAACGCGGTCGAGGCCATGACACCCGGGGGTCAACTGAGCGTAGCCATCGTCAGACTTCAGCGCCAAGGTCAGAGTTGGATTCAGGTCGCAGTGACTGACAGCGGCTCGGGGATCCCGGATGCCATCCGATCGAGAATCTTTGAGCCCTTCTTTACGACAAAGCCGCGAGGTTCAGGGCTCGGGCTGGCCATCTGCCGCAGTATTGCGGACGCCCACAAAGGTACCATCACGGCCGAGAAAGCACCGGGGGGGTCTGGTACAACTATTCTCGTTGAGTTTCCAGCAGCAAGCACCACTTCTCTCATCGAGGAGAAGAGCGCGCTGTTTAGGTAACTTCCCGAGAGAGGCCACATCCCGCAGGGAATCCATGCGTGACGAATAGCAAATGAGGGTGCCGTGATGATGGTCACAAGTATCACTCCTCTCGTGCTCGTCTTGTGCGCAGTCGCGAACATGTCAATAGGCGTCTATGTCTTCAGCAGAAATACACGATGTCCTACGCACCGCGCATTCTTTTTATACGCTGCGCTCATCGCTGTGTGGGCCTTGGCTCTGGCTTTGTTCGAGGGAGCGAGACCACCGAACGCGTGGTATACAAGATTGAGCTTCGCTGCGGGCAGCTTAGTTCCTATCGCGATGCTCAGGTTTGCTGAGTGCTTTCCCAGTTCGACTCACAGACTATCGTTCGTCAACCGATGGCTGTTTACACCCTTGGGCCTCGCGTTCTCGTTCCTTTCGTGGTCCGTGTGGATGGTTGGGGGCGTTGGATTTCAAGGCGGGCAGATGCACGCGGTCTATGGGCCTCTGCACGGTCCGTTCGCGGTCTATGCCCTAGCCTGCTTTGCGTTTGGCTTCTACGTACTGTACTCAACTTACCGAAAGACTACAGGACTGCTGAAGCTGCAGAGCAAGTATCTTCTGATTGCTATGGCAGTACCAACAGCCTTGGCAGTGATGACGAATGTGGTCATTCCGTTTATGTTTGGCACTTCGAGTTACAGCAAATACGGCCCGATCTTTTCCCTCATCATGCTAGGCCTCATCGGCCATGCGATCATCAGACACCGCTTCATGGACATCCGGGTCGTCATCAAGCAGGGCGTTGTGTACCTCGGCGCCTTTGCCGTAGCCGGGGTTGCCCTAGTGTTTCTACTGGTCGCCTCGAACCTCGTCCTCCGTGATGAGCAATGGTTCAGTCCGCTCGAGATCCTCCTAGCACTCGGCGTCGCGATGTTGTTCCATCCGTTGAAGACGCGGATCCAGCGGGCGTTCGATCGCTACCTCTACCGGGAACCGTATGACTACCCGCGAATTATCCGCGAGACCAGCCGGGCGCTGAGCAACACGATCGAGCTGCCGGTGATTCTGGAGTGCGTTGGAGGTGTGATCTGGAACGTTTTCAAGCCCGAGTGGACGGCGGTCTACTTGCTCGACGAGGACGAGGCACAGCTCGAACGTTTCTGGATGGCGGGAGGGGACTCGGCGCCTGAGACTGTCTCACTTTCATCACCTCTCGCCGAACGGGCCGCGGCCAGTCGGGTCCTCGTTTTTCGTGATGAGCTGGCCGGGCAGGAAGCGGCCACTGAGGTCTTGCTCGACATGACCCGCCTCAATGCTGACGTCGCCGCCCCGCTGCTCGAGGAGGGGCGGCTCTTCGGGCTGATCGTGCTCGGCCCGAAGCGTTCGGGTAGCCCTTACTTCACGGATGACGCCGACCTGCTCCAGACGCTCGCGCACCAGTCCGCGGTGGCGATCCGCAACGCGCAGACGCACCAGCGCGTGGTCCAAGTCAACGAGGAGCTCCGGAAGACCCTGGCGACCATCGAAAGCGGGGTGGTCGCAGTGGGAGGCCGGGGACGAATCACCGTGTTCAACAAGGCGGCGGAGCTGTTCACCGGGCAGCCGGCCGAGACGCTTCGCGGGCGCGGCGTCGAGCAGTTACCGCCGGTCTTGGCCCGGCTGATCGAGGCCACGCTGAACGATGGCCAGTCGCGCTCACAGGTGGAAATCGCCTTGCCGGATCAGGGCGGCCAGATGGTGCCGCTCATGTGCACGACGTCTCCGTTGCGGAGCCCGCAGGGCGCCCTTATGGGCGCCGTTGCAGTCTTCAGCGATCTCTCCCGCGTCAAGGAGCTGGAGCACGAGCGGCGGAGGGCCGAGCGCCTGGCCTCCATGGAGGCGATCGCCTCCGGCATGGTCCACGAGATCCGCAACCCCTTGGTGGCGATCAAGACGTTCACCCAGCTCCTCCCGAGCCGCTTCGACGACGCTCGCTTCCGGGACAACTTCAGCCGGATAGCCGGACGCGAGATCGCCCGGATGGACGACCTCCTCGATCGCTTTCGGATGCTGTCCTCGGCCGCCCGGCAGCCCATGGAGTCGGTGGATGTGACGGTCCCCCTCGGAGAGACCCTCGAGCTGCTCCAGCCGCGCTTGGAGGAGCGCCGGATCGCGCTCCGCCGGGTGGGCGAGGGCACCCCCCGCCCGGTCCTCGGCAACGCGTCTCAGTTGGAGCAGCTTTTCCTGAACCTGTGCTTAAATGCCTTGGAAGCCATGGATCCGGGCGGCGAGCTGACGGTACGGGTGGCCGACCTCTTCGAAGGCGGCGGCTCCACCCTGTTGGTCGAGATTTCGGACACGGGCGGCGGTATACCGGACGACATCATCGAACAAATCTTCAACCCGTTTGTGACGACCAAGGCGCACGGCACCGGACTAGGGCTGGCCATCTGCCGCGCCATCGCGGACGCGCACCGTGCCATTCTCCGTGCGCGCAACCACGTGGGCCGGCCTGGCTGCACCTTCACCGTAGAATTCCCCGTGCCCGCGGCGAAACCGGCGAGAGTGATTGCGTGAGAACGGTCCTGCTGGTCTCCGAAGACGAGGCGCTGAACGTCCGGCTGCTCCGGGCACTGCCGGACTGCTCCGTCTTCCCCGCCCCGACCGAGGAGGAGGCGCTCCGGACGCTCCGCCTCACCGAGGTGGATCTGATCCTCAAGCACGTCACGCAGCCCATCCGCGAGCTCGAGGGGTTCATCGCCAAGGCACGGCAGCTCAGGCCTAGCGTGGTGATCGTGTGCATATTGCCGGCCGAAGGCCTGTTGCCGGATGACGAAGCCGCCGCCGAGGGCACCGACTTCGCCCTGCTGCAGCCCTTCACCGCCCAACACCTGCGCGCCGTCCTGCACCAGGCCGACGAAAAGCTCCGCCTCCTCCAAGAAGTGGCGGCGCTCCGGACCGCGCGGCGCCCAGTGGGACCCGAGCCGTTCATGGAAGAGCCGGAGATGGCGGTCGACGGCCCCTCGCGGGAGCTGTCTCAGGTCGCCAAGGAGTTCGCCAAGGCGTTGGCCGCGGGGTTCGACCTGCCGCGCGTGCTCGATCTCTTCCTCGACGCGGTCTCCGAGCTGGCGCGCCCGAGCCGGAGCGCGATCCTCCTCGCCGACGACGCGCAGCGGCAGTACCGGGTGCGCGCCTCCCGGGGGCTCGCGCCCCATCTCGTCGAGTCGGTGAGCCTTCCCGCCGACACCGGCCTGCCGCTCTGGCTGATGGCCGAGGGGCGGCTCATCAAGATCGAGGAGGCGCTGGGGCGGGCGACCGAGGCTGCGGCGCGCGAGATCGCCCGGGAGATGGCCGTGCTGCAGGCCGTGGTGGCGATCCCGCTCGCCTCGCACGGAGAGCTGGTCGGCATCCTGACGCTCGGCCAGCGCATCACGGGCGGCGTGTACGGGCGGCGCGAGACAGAGACGCTGTTCAACCTGGCGAGCCACCTTGCCGCGGCCATCCGCGACATCGGCATCCACCATCAGCTCCAGTACCAGAAGGAATTCAACGAGCGGATCCTCCAGCGCATGTCGAGCGGCGTCATCAGTATCGGGCCGGAGCAGCGCGTGGTGATCATGAACCGCCGCGCCGAGGAGATCCTCGGCATGGCCGCGCGTGACGTCCTGAACCGCGACCTGCGCGTCCTGCCGTCGCCGCTGGGCGATCTTCTCTTCGAGACGCTCTCGCGTGGCCGCTCGGTCACGCGCAGCGAGATCCAGCTGGCGCTCCGCAGCCTGCCGCTGGAGGTCTCCACCTACCCCGTCGGCGAGGGCACGGCGCCGCTGGGCGCGGTGCTGGTCTTCGAGGACCTGACGGCCCAACGCCAGCTCGCGATGGAGCGGCGCGCCGCCGAGCAGCTCCAGCTGCTCACGCGCGTCGTGGCGCGCATCGCCGACGAGATCAAGAACCCCCTTGTGTCCATCAACGCGTTCATGGAGCTCCTGGGCGAGCGTTACGACGATGTGAGCTTCCGCAATCACTTCGCCTCCGTGGTCGGGCGCGACGTGCGGCGGCTGGTGCAGATGTTCGACAAGCTGGCCGCGCTCGTCAACGAGGGCGACTACAAGCGCGACGTGGTGGACGTGCGCGCCGCCGTCGAGGAGGTCCTCGTCGAGATGGGCGTGGCGCACCTGCCCGCCGCGCCGGCCGAGGCCCACCTCCTGACCTTCACCGACGAGTCGACGCAGAAGCTGGTGACCGTCAATTTCTCCCACGAGGGCGGCCTGTTTCTGGTCAAGGGCGACCGCGGCATGCTCAAGAAGGCCGTCGCCTACCTGATCTGGTATCTCCTGCGGAAGACGCCGGGCCAGGACGCCAAGATCGCCCTGGCCATCTCCCACCCGGCCGCCGCGGAACCGCTGCAGGTCACGGTCGCCTCCCGCACCGCCGACGTGAAGCCGGACGAGCTCCGGGTGATCTTCGATCCCATCCAGGTCGTACAGGAAAACCTCGTCGACGTCGGGCCGTGCGTCAGCCAGCGCATCCTCGAGGCGCACGGCGGCCACCTCGACGTCAAGCAAGGCCGCGCCGACATCAGCTTCACGGCGACGCTGCCCGTGACAAAGCCGTGAGCGAGCGCGCGCGCATCCTGGTGGTGGACGACGAGGTCGGGCCGCGGGAGTCCCTGCGAATGATCCTCAAGCCGAACTACGACATCGCCACGGCGGACAGCGGCGACACGGCGCTGAAGACGCTCGAAACCTTCAGTCCAGATCTCGTCTTCATGGACATCAAGATGCCGAAAATGGACGGCATTGAGCTTCTGCGGCGGATCAAGGCTATCGATCCTACGATCGAGGCGGTCATGATCACGGCCTACGCGTCGCTCGACACGGTCAAGAACGCGCTCACCCACGGTGCTTTCGAGTACCTGATCAAGCCCTTCAGCCGCACCGATCTCGAAGAGATCGTGCGGCGGGCGCTGATTCGGCGGCAGAATGAGCTCGGCAAGAGCAGCCAATTGTCGGGCCTCGTCAACGAGATGCGGGCGCTGTCGACCAAGACGCGCACGCTCGAGGAGGAGGCGCGCCGGGAGCAGGCGGAGCAGTCGCTCCGCGTGACCCAGCTGTCCATCCTCCGCGAGATCTCCCGCGGCATCCTGGGACAGCTCAACCTCGCCGAGCTGACGGCGGGCATCGCCGCGCAGCTGAAGGAGTCGTTGGGCTACGATGAGGCCCAGGTGCTATTGGGCGAGGCGCTCCCCGAAGGGACCCGGGCAGAGGGCACCATCCTCTGCCCCATCCGGGACGAGGGCGTCACCGTGGGTTTCCTCCTGGCCGCCAACCGCTCGAGCGCGCGGCCGATCGACCCGCGCGAGCACGAGCTGCTCGAGATGCTCGCGGACTCGCTCGCCGTCGCCATCCGCAACTCGCGCCTCTATGGCGAGGTCGCCGAGACCAAGCGCTCGCTCGAGCAGTTGGTCCGCTCGGCCGGCGACGCCATCATCTCGATCAACCGCCGCGGCAGCATCACGGGCTGGAACCCTGCTGCCGAGCGGATCTTCGGCTTGACGTCCAAGGAAGCCATCGGCCGATCGCTGCGCGGGATGTTCCCGGAGCGCTACGAGCACGCGGCGCGCCTGGCACTCACCAGCGAGCAGCCCGCCACCTCCTTCGACCTCAGCGCCAAGCGGCCCGACGGCGGAGAGCTCAACCTGGCCGTGACGCTGTCCGGGGTGCCGGGCCGCGAGGGCAGGGTCGACGGCCTCCTCGCCATCGTGCGCGACATGACGGCGCAGCGCGAGCTGGAGACCCAGATGCATCAGTCGGAGAAGCTCACCGCGCTCGGACAGGTGGCCGGCGGCATCGCCCACGACTTCAACAACCTGCTCCAGGCGATCCTCGGCTACTCGCAGCTGATGGCCAAGAACGTGGACAACGCCGACGTCGTGCGGCGTGGGCTCTCGGTCATCGAGACGGCGGCGGCGGGCGGCGCCGAAACGGTGCGGCGCATCCAGAAGTTCGCGCGGCTCCGACCCGACGAGCCCTTCGTGTCGGTCGAGCTCAACCAGATCATTCAGGACTCGGTGGCCATCACCAGGCCGCGGTGGGAGGAGCGCGTGGCCAAGGGCGGGGTGCCGCTCAGGCTCGACCTGCGCTTGGCACCCCTGCCCGGCGTCATGGGCCGACCGTCCGAGCTCAATGAGGTGGTCACAAACCTGATCCTGAACGCCATCGACGCCATGCCGCAGGGTGGCACGCTGGGCATCTACACGCGCCCCGAAGGCGACGAGCACGTAGTGCTGACCGTCGCCGATACGGGCGTCGGCATGCCCGAGCACGTGCGCAAGCGCATCTTCGACCCGTTCTTCACCACCAAGGGCGAGGTAGGCACGGGGCTCGGGCTGTCGGTGTCCTACTCCATCATCCAGCGCCACAGCGGCGAGATGCGCGTCGAGAGCGAATCGGGACGCGGGACGACGTTCACCATCGTCCTGCCGGTGGGCACGGCCGAGGCCGAGCAGGCTCCGACCGGCCAAGAGACCGTCGCGGTCACCCGCAGCGGTCGCATCCTCCTCGTGGACAATGACCTGCCGGTCATGACCATCCTCGGCGAGATGCTGAGCGACGCGGGCCACCACGTACTGCCGGTGGCGAGCGGCGTCGAGGCCGTGCGTGTCTTCGTGCCGGGCGGCTTCGATCTCGTCATGACGAACCTCGGCATGACGGGGATGACGGGCTGGGATGTCGCGGAGCGCGTGCGCGCCAGCGACCCGCGCGTGCCCATCGTCTTCATCACGGGCTGGGGGCTTCAGGCCGAGGACCGGGAGCGCTGCAGGAAGCTGGGCGTGATCAACGTGCTTTTCAAGCCGGTACGCCCGGCCGAGCTCCACACGGCCGTCCAGGAGGCGCTGGCGGCTTCCACCCGCAAGCCAAGTTCGTCCGCGTCCTAGCGCGGCGTGTCCCGGATCTCCAGCACGAGCGCCTGCAGTACCAGCTCGAAGCCCACCAGAAAGGGCAGCACGCTCAGCATCACCGTGCCCGCCGAGGCAAATTGAACGTGCAGCCACGACTGCACCCAGGTGTAGGCGCCGAACCCCGTTCCCCAGGCCAGGAGCGGCAACCCCGTGAGCATGAAGAGTGCCACAGGCGAGAAGTCCCGCAACACGTGCTTGCGGTAGAAGCGGTACCAGTAGCCGTGGAAGAGGTGGTAGGGAAAGGAGCAGAGGACGCGGGCGAGCCGCATCGAGGAGCGCTCGTCGCCGTAGCGCGACGGCATAGCCACGTCGCGCACGCGGGCATCGAATATGTTCAGGTTGATCAGCATATCGTTCTCGAAGAAATAGCGTCGCGACAGCCGGTCGAGGTCGAGCAGCCGGAGTGTACCGGAGGCGATTGCCAGGTAGCCGTTCTGCGGGTCGAACACGTTCCAATAGCCCGACGCGAGCTTGGTTAGGAAAGTCAGCACGAAGTTGCCCGCGAGGCGGGCTCTCGGCATGATGTCGAGCTCGCGGCTACGGAGAAACCGGTTGCCCTTTGCGTACTCGCACCGCCCGTCCACGATGGGCTCAAGGAGCCGCGGCAGGTCGGCTGGGTCCATCTGGCCGTCGCCGTCCATCTTGACGATGATTCCGTCGCCTTGAGCCAGAGCGTGCCGGAAACCGCGCACCATCGCGCCGCCCACCCCCTCGTTGGCGGGACTCTCGAGGAGCGTCACGCGCCGGTCGCTCGTAGCCTGCACGGCCGCGGCGGTACCGTCGGTGCTCCCGTCGTTCACCACGGTGACGGCATCCACGAAGTCAGGCAGACCTCGGAGGACCGCGTCGATATGAGCCGCGACGTTGTAGGCGGGAATGACCACATGCACCCTGCTGTCATGGAACATCGGCGGCTCCAGACGTCCATCCGCCGAAAGACGTGGTGCCAGCCTGTCCGTTCCGCCAACCCGGGCAACGGTGCATTACCTCGGCAGCCAAGCGATCGCTGCCCATCACGCCGTTTCTCCCTTCCCTTTCGCCTGTCCACCGCCATCCATGATTCGGTCATTATCTTTCGGCCAATTATCTACAAGCCAGTTATCGAAGCCCATGCAAACACCCGGTGCGCGAAACCCACGTGCTGATTTGACTTCGTGGGGAAACCCTGTGCCTCCTTCGCCTGGAAAACACGCTCATCCCGCTTCAACGATCTGCTCGCTGTGCGGGGGCACGGACCTGTTACCCCTCTATCATGGAGTTCACGATCGGCTCGGGGTTACGAAGAAAACCTGGAACTTTCGACGATGTGCGCAGTGCGGCTCCGCGGTCTTACACCCCTGTCCCAGCCCCGAGGCGCTCAAAGATTTCTATCCTGACGTATACACTTTTTATCCCGAAGTCTCCCAGCCAGGCACCCTCAAGAGTGTCTGGTCTTTTCTCGAGTATTACATATTCTACGTCCCGCAGTATGTCGCGCAGGCCCACATTCTACGATCCTTCCTCAAGTCGAGAGTCGGATCAGCCGCCTCAGTTCTCGATGTCGGTTGCGGCAGAGGCCTGCGCATGATCGCCCTGAAGAAGGCGGGCTTCAATGTCTGTGGGCTTGATTTCGACGAATCCTCTGTTCGCTACGTGAGAGACACGCTGGGCATCCCCGCCTTCGCGGGAGACATTCACGATATCGCACGCCACTACCCGGACACGCCTTTCGATGTATTGACTGCTTTCTACGTGCTGGAACACGTTACCGATCTCCTCTCGACCTTAGAGACGCTCAAGCAGTCTGTTCGCCCCGGCGGCTGGATCATTGCCGCAGTTCCTCTCACCGATAGTCCGCAAGCCCGTCTTTGTGGGCCGAAGTGGAGCCAAATCACGGAAGCCCCAAGGCATACCTTGAATCCGTCCCAGCGCGGGATGCGTCTAGCCCTTGAGCGCGCTGGCTTCTCTTGCATTCACATTCGTCCCGATGCTCTCCTGTCCTGTGCGGCTGTACTTTCCCTTTCACTAGCTCCCCGCGCCACAACCTCGCATTTGTACGCTGCCATTTCTTGGCGTCATTTTCTCAGCCGTATCGCTGGAGGCGTCTTGACCCTGCTGTCCATTCCGCTGTGTTTTGTCGAGAACTATTTGCTTCGCCGGCCAGCGCTTGGGATCGTCTTCGCGCAAAGACCAGAAGAACCAGAAGCTTGATGAGTGTCTCAACCTCTTCTTCCGATATTCCACCAACTCGTGCCAGACGCTCGCACATTCTCTTTGTTCTCGAGTATTTTTATCCGCGCTTAGGGGGCGTAGAAACTCTCTTCGGCGCGCTGACGAGCGCGTTGGCGGCAGAAGGAGCACGTGTCACAGTACTCACGTCGAGCGTTCCGGGCGCCCCTTCGAGAGAGATGTCCCACGGGGTTGAGATCTTCCGAGTAGCTACCCCGCGCTTTGCATCAAGGTATCTGTTTACATTCTTGAGCCTGCCGCGAGCCGTGGCGCTCGCGCGTCGAGCCGATCTCATTCATACTTCAATGTATACGGCGGCTTTCCCCGCTTGGCTGGCCTCTCGACTATGGCGGATTCCCGCAGTCATCACCGTTCACGAGGTGTTTGGCCGGCACTGGCATGTCCTGCCAGGCATGGGGTTTTGGGCAGCATTAGTCGCTCGGCTTCTCGAACGGATCATCTTACGGCTCCCTTTCCAAAGAGTTGTCTGCGATTCCGAGTTCACGCGTGAGCAGCTCCTGGCAAGTACCTCGGTGAATCCCCAACTGGCCTCCGTGTGTTACCCGGCCGTGGACTATGATTTTTGGAACCGGACACATTTCCAAGCGCGGGCTCTCAAAGGCGAACTCAAGCTGGCTGACGGGACTTTCCTCTTTCTCTTTTTCGGAAGGCCGGGCGTTACTAAAGGCGTAAAGTTCCTGCTTGAGGCCGTGGACGAGTTGAAGGATTCCAGAAGCACATTCCATTTGTTGCTGCTCCTGGGATCTCACCCGCCGTCCGAATATCGCCGGGTGCTGAGGACAATTAGACGGCTCGCGCTCCAGCCCTGGATTACCATCCAGTCACCCGTCGCGCGGCAAGCGCTTCCGTCGTATTTGCTCGCAGCCGATTGCGTCGTGGTGCCGTCCTTGTCGGAAGGCTTTGGCTACAGCGCCATCGAGGCGGCGAGCCTTGGTTGTCCGTTAATAGCGACACGGGGCAACTCCCTTGAGGAGGTAGTGGGTGACTATGCCACCATGTGCGCCCCGGGAGACTCGAAGGCTTTGGCGGAGGCGATGAAGACAGCGATGACCCAAGGAACACGGGCGCTTTCGCCTCCAGTCAAGAGATTCACTTTAGCGCGCCACTTGGAGAGCCTGCTTGCAGTCTACCGTGCCTTCCTGGACAACGATTCCCGATGAAGAGGAATCTGAGTCAGATCGCCGGCCGATTCCGCGGCTCCGAACCTGTCGCGGTCTTGCGCGATCCGGTGGCGCCTCAGCGCGGGAGCCCGGCCTGCGCTTCCCGCAGGCGCCAGGCGAAATAGCTCCGCGGCTCGAGACGCGCGTACTCAGCCATCTCTCGCCTCGCCGCCGCCCCGTCGCCGCTCTTCTCCAGGGCAAGGCCGAGCCCGTAGCGGGCCTGGGCTAGGCCAGGCTCGCGCGCAAGCGCGGCCCGCTGCTCTCGCAACGCATCCTCCACGCGGCCCGCATAGAGGTAGACGAAGCCCAGGTCGCTCCTGATCCTGGCGCTGTCGGGATCGAGCCCCGCCGCCGCCTCGAGCTCCGCCACGGCTTCAGCCAGTCGGCCCTCGCGGTTCAACGCGAGCCCGCGCCGAGCGCGCTCGGCAGCCTGGGCGCGCTTCACCGCGGCACTCATGGCCTGGGCAATCCCGCCCTCGCGCTGGGTCTCCCCCGCCCGGCGATACGCCTCGATCAGCAGCGCGTAGCCGGGGAGGAGTCCTGGGTTCTTCTGGAGCGCCCGTTCGAGCGGGCGTATCGCGTCCTTGGAGCGCCCACCTTCGATCAGGACCGCCCCAAGCCCATAGAGCGTGAGCGCGTCCTCCTGGACCGCGACGGCACGCTCATAGGCTTCGATGGCACGGGGCCGGTCGCCCTTCTGCTGCCATGCGAGCGCCTGTCCCTGGAGTACGTCTAGCCGGCGCTCGTAGTCCCGGACGCGCGCGAAGGACTCCAGGGCCGCGTCGGCTTTCCCCTCCTGCAGAAACGTGAAGCCTAGGAGCGTCAGGCCGCGCGCAGAAGCGGTCTCCGCCACGTTGCGCTGCAGCTCCGCACGGATCTCCGGCACAGCGGCCTTGTCACCCAGCGAACGCCAGAAGGCCGGCAAGCCGTTGGCTGGATGGACACGGCGGTACTCGTCCCGACCGATCACCTCGGCCCAACCTGGAGACCGCCTGAGGTAGACGAGGGCGAAGTCATCCCAGTAGACAAGCGCCCAGCCCGGCGACGTCAAGCCCCAGTCAACGTCGGGCGAGAGGCTCTCAGCGCTCTCCACGGAGTACAGCGGATAGTCCATCACGGCGGCATCGAAGCCGTACCGGGATTCGAGCCGCGCCAGGTGCTCGGGATAGGCGCGGGCGAAGTGGATCTCCTCGGACAGGCCCGGCGGGACGTATCCGCGCCCGTCGATGATAGCCGCGCGCTTCGGAAAATCACGCCAGGCGATGTAGCCGCCGAAGTGGAGCGCGTTGAAAAGCCTCCCCTTCATGCCGATGCGGTCCAAGTAGCGAAGCGCGCCCTCCGGGACGAAGCGCGCGTCCATGCCGAGCCCCGTTGTCTTTCTCGCATCGGCGAGAGGCGGCACCTGGCCGAGCGCGAGCCCCGCGGCCGTCGCGCCGACGGCAACGCCGGCCGCGGCCAGGGCCAGAGCGGGACGGCGGAAGCGCTCGGCTCTCAATGCCGCGGCGATCGCCGAGAGGTTGCGGGCCAACACTGGAGCGCCGACGATTGAGAGGAGGAACATGAAGCGGACAGCCGAAAAAGCTAGGTAGGCGAACGGGACGACGAGCAGCACAGGAACCAGGGGCGCTCGCCGCCACCGCGCGACGAACACCAGCAGGAGGAACGCTCCCAGGACATACACGCCCGGGTAGAGATCGAAGGGTGGGCGCTGGAGCTCGGTGATTTCCTGGATGGTCCAGCGCATGCCTGCCAGCCGGAACGGTAGGGTCAGGCTCTCGATCCCCCGTGGGTTGAGCAGCGAAACCAAGAGGTCCACGACGAGCACGGCCGCCACGGTCTTGAGTTGCCTGCCCGACGGCGACCCGGGCAGCGCCGCCCCTCGCCACCGTCCGATGAGCCTCAGCCCCGCCCCGCCCGCGAGCACGGCGCCGAAGGGCACAAGGGTCAAGATGACGCTCGGATGCATGTTGGCCCACAGGACGTGGACAGCTGGCAGCGCGTAGATCCAGCGTCGGCCTTGGAGAAGATAGGCGTCGAGCGCGAAGATGGTGAAGCTCAGGAAGACCATCAGGACCAAATCCGGGCGCTCGACAAATCGGTAGCGGACCAGGGGGAGGCAGGCCAGCAGAACAGCTGCAGCGATCAGGGCGCGCAGCCCACGGTTGGAGGTGGGCTCGCGAGTCAGCGTCGCGTCCATCCAGAGGATCCAGAAGGCGAGCGCGGCGATAGCAGCCTTGAGGAGGACTACACCGCCGAACCCGGCAACGCGAAACGCCACAAAGAGGACGACGTCGAAGAGCCACTCGGTATTGTGGTACGGGAGCGCGGCGCTCGGAAAGACGAGAACTTCGTGGGCCGGCAGCCCTCGGGTCTCGACCATCAGGCGGCCGAGGGCCAGATGAATCCAGGTGTCGGGGTCCTCGACCCTGGTGACGGCCAGCGCGAACGCCGCTGCCGCCACCAGGGCCCCGAGCACCCGCGGGCCCGGACGCAGGGTCACGCGCGGCCGGTTACAGCCGCTCGATGATGGTGCCGATCCCCTGCCCGAAGCCGATGCACATCGTCTGAAGCCCGTAGCGCTTCTTCGTGCGCTCGAGCTCGTGGAGCAGCGTGTTCATGAGCTTCGCCCCCGAGCAGCCGAGCGGGTGGCCAAGCGCGATGGCGCCGCCGTTGACGTTCACGCGCTGCATGTCGGGGTGGATCTCCCGCTCCCACGCGAGCACGACGGAGGCGAAGGCCTCGTTGATCTCGAACAGGTCGATCTGGTCGATCTTGAGCCCGGCTTTCTTGAGCACGCGCTGCGTCGCCGGGATGGGGCCCGTCAGCATGATCGTCGGGTCCACGCCGGCCAGCGACGTCGCCACGATGCGCGCGCGGGGCGTGAGCTTGAGCGCCTTGGCGCGCGCCTCCGACATGATGAGGAGCGCCGCGGCGCCGTCGGAGATCTGCGAGGAGCTGCCGGCCGTGACGACGCCGTCGGGCTTGAAGGAGGGCGCCAGCGAGGCCAGCTTCTCCCAGTTGACCGGCACGCGCACGCCCTCGTCGGTGTCGAAGACGCTGCCGTCGGGCAGGGTGATCGGCACGATCTCGCGCTTGAACCGCCCCTCGGCGATCGCGCAACCCGCCTTCTCGTGGCTCTCGCCGGAGAACTTGTCGAGCTCCTCGCGCTTGAGCCCCCACTTCTCGGCGAGCATCTCGGCGGAGATGCCCTGCGGCACAATGTTGTAGAGGGCCTGCAGGCGCGGCGAGAGCGGCCCCTCGCCCGGCCCCGAGCCGTTCGAGCCCATGGGCACGCGGCTCATGTTCTCGACGCCGCCAGCGATGACGCAGTCGTACTGGCCGGACATCACGCCCATGGCGGCGAAGTTGGCGGCCTGCTGTCCCGAGCCGCACATGCGGTCTAGCGTGGTGCCGCAGACGTCCAGCGGGAAGCCGGCGATGAGCGCAGCGTTCCGCGCGATGTTGAAGCCCTGCTCGCCCAACTGGTCCACGCAACCGATGACCACGTCCTCGACCTCGGCCGGGTTGATCCTGGTCCGCTCGACCAGGGCCTTGAGCGTGTCGGCCAGCAGGTCGTCGGGCCTGACCGTTGACAGCTTACCGTTGCGCCTTCCGACGGCGGTGCGTGCCGCCCCGACGATGACCGCGTTGTTCATGGCTGCCTCCGTGTGTGGATGAGAAGCACGGTCAGGCGCGGCGGCGCTTGACCTGGTCGCTGAGCTTGCAGAAGGCGCAGATCTCACCGGTGGTGACCTGGCCGCAGACCGCGCACTCGTTGAGCGCCGTCGGCTCGGAGCCCTCGAAGACGCCGCGCGCCTTCTCGAGGAAGCCGAAAAGGAAGTTGTGCTTGGCCCCGGGCGAGGCCTCCTCCAGCCGGTCGAGGATCTGCTTGTGGGCGATGGACGTGGCGCCCTTGGCGAACGGGCACTCGTCCACGATGTAGTCGATGCCGCGCAGGAAGGCGTAGGCCGCCGTCTCCCGCTCGGACAGGCGGTACAGCGGCTTGACGCGCCGGGCGAGCTTCGGGTGCGTCGAGGCAAGCGCGGGCGACTGGCGCGCAAGCGGGTCCATCTGCCAGTGCAACACGTTGCCGAAGAGCACCGCCGCCTCGTCGTCCAGGTTGTGGCCCGTCGCGATCACCGGGTAGCCGCGGTCGACGGCCGCGCGGTTCATGAGGTAGCGCTTGACCAGGCCGCAGCCCGAGCACGTCGGACGCCGCGTGGCCCTCTGGACTTCCGGGATGGGCGCGCCCACCGCGTCGGCGACCGACTCGACAATGAGCTTCTGACCGCGCGAGGCGGCGAACGCCTCGCACCTGGCCTTGGACTCGACCGAGTAGTCGAAGATGCCCAGGTTGAGGTAGAACCCGGCCGTCTGGTAGCCCGTCTCGATCAGCACGTCCCAGAGCGCGAGCGAGTCCTTGCCGCCGGAGACGGCCACCAGGACGGGCTCCTCGGTCGTGAACATCCTGTGCTTGCGGATGGCCTCGGCGACCTGCTTGCGGAAGAACTCCTGGAAGTCGGGCGCGCAGAAGGCGGCGTTGTGCCGCGGCAGCTCGATGACGGCGCCACGCCCGCACTTGCGGCACTTCATTTGGTGGCGCTCCCGCTGGTGGTGGCGCTCCCGC
>Ga0326597_10004916_pt1 | contig 18684 bp, 17 predicted proteins | sample RVTome_12_FD_203789 | JGI IMG/M metagenome (GOLD analysis project Ga0326597, IMG submission 203789) | Soil microbial communities from uranium-contaminated site in the Upper Colorado River Basin, Wyoming, United States - RVT100D185 | ecosystem: Environmental > Terrestrial > Soil > Contaminated >... | reverse complement strand
GGGATGGCGTCGAGTCGAGCCACTGCCCGCCGGCCGGCCTGCCACGGGCGATCGAAGGTGGTGACGGCGAGCGACAGCGCGCTCGCCGCGACCGCGCTGACCACCAGCCAGCGCCCGGACGTCAGCAGCCAGGCGGCGAAGGGCCCAAGGACGCGGAGAGGCACGAGGAAGGGGAGGAGCAACGGCGCGGCGAGGGCGGCGATGCCGGCGAAGGGCCACCAGGCGGACGCGACGGAACCGGGCGGCCGCGGCATCGAGGGCGCGATTCTAGCAACGGTACCCACCTGCTGACCCAATGAGGCGCCGTTCGTGCTAGGGTCTGCAGCGAAATGAGCGAATCGGCGAAGGCACCGCGGACGGGGACGCGCGAGCGGCGCCGGCAGGAGCGGATGAGCCTGACCCTGCCGGTCCGCGTCCAGGGGCAGTACCCGGACGGCGCGACCTGGGAAGACATGACCAGCATCTCCGACGCCTCCATGGGCGGCGCGTCGGTGAAGCTGTCCCGCACCGTTCTGCGCGGGCAGGCGGTCTTCCTCTCGCTGCCCCTGCCCAAGCGCTACCGCACCTTCGACCTGAGCGAACTGACCTACCGCGTGTACGCGGTGGTCTGCTCGGTGAAGCCGGGAGGCGAGCTGGGGCTGCGCTTCCTCGGCAAGAACCCCCCGGGCGGCTACCAGCGCAACGACGCCGGCTTGTTCCTCAGCCCCCCCGTGAGCCCGCCCACCTCCGATCGCCGAGCGGCGCCCCGGCGCGACGGCGTGTTCTTCTTCGTCCTGAAGCCCAACGACGACCGCGGTTCGCGGCGCGAGGAGACCACCGTCGCCGACAACCTCGGTCCCGGCGGGGCGCGCATCATGACCACGCAGATCTTCGCCCACGGCGAGGTGCTCGAAGTCTGCGAAGCGGGTGGCTCCTTCACGACCCGCGCCTCGGTCCGCAACGCCTACGTCGGAGAGGATTCGGTGTGGCGGCTGAACCTGATGTTCCTGGACAAGGTCCCCGCCCGCCTCCTGGCGCAGTAGGGATCCTTACGCTCGCCGTCTTTGCGTTCTCGGCGGTGTCGCTCTTCGCGGCCGCCCCCGCTCCCCGGTTCGACATCGTCATCCGCGGCGGGACCGTCTACGACGGCACCGGCGCCGCGGGCCGCCGCGCCGATGTCGGCATCCGCGGCGACCGCATCGAGGCCGTGGGCGACCTCGCCCGGTCGAACGCGCGGACGGTCATGGACGCGAAGGGTCTCGCCGTCGCCCCCGGCTTCATCAACATGCTCTCGTGGGCCACCGAGTCGCTGATCGCCGACGGGCGGTCGCAGGGGGACATCCGCCAGGGCGTCACCACCGAGATCTTCGGCGAGGGCTGGTCGATGGGGCCGCTGACGCCGGAGATGAAGGCACGCACCCGCGCCGAGCAGGGCGACCTCAAGTTCGAGATCGAGTGGACGACGCTCGCCGAGTACCTTGCCTACCTCGAGACGAAGGGGGTCGCGCCCAACGTGGCGTCGTACATCGGGGCGGCGACGGTGCGGGAGTACGTCGTCGGGCAGGACGACCGCGCGCCGACCCCGGAAGAGATGGAGCGCATGCGCGCCCTGGTGCGCCGCGAGATGGAGGACGGCGCGCTCGGGATCGGGTCCTCGCTCATCTACGCCCCCGGCTTCTACGCCGCCACCGAGGAGCTGATCGAGCTGTGCAAGGCCACGGCACCGTACAAGGGAAAGTACATCTCCCACCTGCGCAGCGAAGGCGACCGGCTCCTGGAGGCGGTGGAGGAGCTGATCCGCATCGGGCGAGAGGCGGGCGTGCCCGCGGAGATCTACCACCTGAAGGCGGCGGGGGAGTCGAACTGGCCGAAGATGGACGCCGTCATCGCGCGCGTCGAAACCGCCCGCCGCGCGGGCCAGGCCGTGACCGCCGACATGTACACCTACACCGCGGGGGCGACGGGGTTCAACGCGTGCCTGCCTCCCGCCGCGCTCGACGGCGGATACGAGGCGCTCTTCCGGCGGCTTTCGGATCCCGGCGAGCGGTCGAAGATCCTGGCCGCGATGAAGGCGGCGCCCGAAGGCTGGGAGAACCTCTGCCGCGCGGCGGGGTCGCCCGAACGCCTGCTGCTCGTGGAATTCAAGACGGACGCGCTCAAGCCCCTCATCGGGAAGACGCTGGCCGCGGTGGCGGCGATGCGCGGGAAGGACCCCGACGAGACCATCCTCGATCTCATGCTCGAGGATCGCACGCGGGTCGGCGTCGTGTTCTTCCTCATGTCGGAGGACTACGTACGCAAGCAGGTCCGGCTGCCCTGGGTGTCCTTCGGATCCGACGCCGCTTCCATGGCCCCGGAGGGCGTCTTCCTCAAGTCTTCCGCCCATCCGCGTTCTTACGGCAACTTCGCGCGCCTGCTTGGCCGCTACGTGCGCGACGAGAAGCTGGTCACCCTCGAGGAGGCGCTCCGGCGTCTGGCCGCCCTGCCCGCGGCCAACCTCGGCCTCGCCGATCGCGGCGTGCTGCGCCGGGGCGCCTATGCCGACGTCGTGGTCTTCGATCCGGCGACGGTGGCGGATCGCGCGACCTACGACAACCCGCACCAGTACGCGGTGGGCATGCGGCACGTGCTCGTGAACGGGGTTCCCGTCCTGCGCGACGGAGAGCACACCGGCGCCACGCCCGGGCGCGCGTTGAAGGGTCCGGGCGCGCGAAAGTAGTGCCCCGGCGCCTCGCCGTCACCGGCGCCAACGGCTTCATCGGCCGTAACGTTGTTGCGGCCGCGCGGGCGGCGGGCTGGGAGGTGTCCGGCATCGTGCGCTCGGCCGGCGGCGCGGCCGAGGTCGAGCGTGTTGCGGGCACGGCGGTGGTCATCCCGGCCCTCGACGCCGACGCGCTGACGCCGGCCTTTGCAGGAGCTGCAGCCGTCGTGCATCTCGCGCAGATCGGCGCCGAGGACGCCGCCACCTGCGAATCGGCGAACGTGGAGGGCACCAGGCGCGTGGCCGCCGCCGCCGCGCTCGCCGGGGTCCCGCGCATCGCGTTCTTCAGCGGCCTGGGGGTCGCGCATTACGGCATGGCGCGGCGCACCACCAACCGCTACTTCCTCTCCAAGCTCCTCGCGGAGGCGGCGCTGTTCCGATCGGGCCTTGCGGTCGACGTCTTCCGCCCGTCTTACGTCGTGGGGCCCGGCGATGCGCTCGTCAGCGCCCTGCTCCGAGAGATGGCGAGCGGAGTGGTCGAGCGGCCTGGCGACGGGCGCTACCGGATGCAGCCGGTGGCGGTGTCGGACGCCGCGGCCGCGATTCTCGCCGCGGCCGGCGGTGGTGCGACCGGCGCCGACCCTCCCCATCGGGTCTACGACCTCGTCGGTCCCGAGCCCATCGCGTTCGACGCGTTCGTGGCGCGGCTGGCGGCGCGCGCCCGCGCGCACGGCCTGCCGGCCGACTACTCGATCCTGGCCGTTCCCGTGGCGGAGGCGGACCGCCAGGCGAAAAGCGGCGGCTACCGCGGCCTGCAGCCCGACGAGCTGGACTGCATGCTGTGCGACGAGGTGTCGGATCCCGCGCCGCTCGTGGGCCTTCTCCGCCGCCCCCTGATTGCCCTCGACGCCGCCCTCGACGCCGCGCTGGTCCGCAACAGCCACTAACTCGAGCAACAGGAAAGCGAGCGAAGCCGAATTCACTTCGGCGGAGCGAGCGGGGGGTCTGGGGGGTGCGACTACAGCACCCCCCAGCTCAAGGACGAAGCCGAATTCACTTCGGCGGAGCGAGCGGGGGGTCTGGGGGGTGCGACTACAGCACCCCCCAGCATCAACGACGCCGGTTCATGTCCGCCAGCGCGGCGACGACGGCGAGGAGCTCGGCGGGCTGGACGGGCTTGGCCAGGTGCATCTGGAACCCGGCGCGGAGCGCACGCACCCGGTCGTCGGTGCGGGAGTGGGCGGTGAGGGCCGCCGCGGGAACCGCGCCGCCCACGTCGCGCGGCAGGCTGCGGACCTTGCGCAGGAGCGAGTACCCGGTCTCGCCCTCCATGTCGATCGCGCTCACCAGGACGTCGGGCACGCTCCTGGCGAAGGAGGTCAGGGCATCGGCGGCGGAATCGACCGCGTCCACCTCGGCGCCACCCAGGCGCAGGATGTGGGAGACGCTCGCGCGGACCTCCTCGCTGGGGTCGACCACGAGGACGCGCACGCCGTCGAGGCGGGGGGCGTCGTCCGGGAGCTCTTTGGTGGCGGCGGCGGCCGCGCCCTCGCCACGGTCCCCGCTCACGGCCTCCGCCTTGTCGAGCAACGGGATGGTTACGGTGAACGTCGCCCCCTGCCCTTCGCCCGCGCTCGACGCCGTCACCTGGCCGCCGTGAAGCTCGACCAGGTGGCGCACGACCGCGAGGCCGAGGCCCAGCCCACCGTGGCTGCGGGTGTTGGAGGAATCGCCCTGGCGGAAACGCTCGAAGACGTGGGGAAGGACCTCCGAATTGATGCCCACGCCCGTGTCCTCGATGGTGACCAGTATGTTGGGCTCGACCCGCTCGACCCGCGCGGTCACGGTTCCGCCCTTGGGCGTGAACTTGATGGCGTTCGAGAGCAGGTTCCAGACGACCTGCCGCAGGCGATCGGTGTCGCCGGACACCAGGCCGGCGGAGGGATCGAGGACCGTCTGCACCTTGATCCGACGCGCGTTCGCCGCCGGCATGAGCGTCTCGATGGCTGAGGCCACGACGGGCGCCACCTGGATGGGCCGGACGTCAAGGCGGAACTTCGCGCCCACGATGCGCGACAAGTCGAGGATGTCCGAGATCAGCTGCGCCTGGGCCCCGGCATTGCGGTCGATGGCGTCGAGGGCGCGGACCCGGGCCGGATCGTCCAGGCGTCCGCCTCGCAGCAGGTAGATCCACCCGACGATCGCGGTGAGCGGCGTGCGCATCTCGTGGGAGAGGGTGGACAGGAACTCGTCCTTCACGCGGCTGGCCGCCTCCGCCTGCTCCCGGGCGTGCTGGGCATCGGCCAGCAGCCGCTCGCGCTCGCGCTCCGACCGCTTGCGCTCGGTGATGTCGCGGGCGAAAGCGCTGAAGCGATAGTCGGGGTCCTCGGGGATGACGGTGATCGTCACCTCGAGATGGAAGGACGTCCCGTCGCGGCGGCGGCCCATCACTTCCGTGCGCTGGGGGGCCCCGCCGGCTGCCGTGCCCGCCCGCGCCAGGTCCTGGCGCAGCCGCTCGCGGTCGGCCTCGGCGACGATCAGCCCGACCAGGCTGGCACCGATGGCCTCGTGCCGGCCCCAGCCGAAGGTGCGCTCCGCGCGGGGGTTCCAGAAGCGGATCACCCCTTTCGCGTCCATGGCCATGACCGCGTCGAGGGTGTTGTCGAGGATGGCGCGCACATGGGCGGCGCTCGACTTGCGGCGCTCCGCGACGTTCCTCCCCGTGCCGCTCATGCGTATCGTCTCATACGCTAACCCCCTGTCCCGGCGGGGACAAGCGGCTTTACGCCGAAACCGGTTCCGCAGTACGCTCGGATCCTCCATGCGCCGGGGCATCACCGAGTTCATCGACTGCGCCCACTTCCTCCCCGGCCACCCCAGGTGCGGTCAGGTCCACGGGCACACCTACCGGGTCGACGTCGTCATCGAGGGCGATCACAAGGGCGGGATGATCCTCGATTTCAACGACCTGAAGGCCCACACCCGCGAGGTGCTGCAGCAGTACGACAACCGTCACTGGAACGACATCCTCGAGTTCCCGACCGTCGAGGACATCTGCGAGCTGCTCTCGCGGCAATTCCGCGAGCGGATCAAGCTCCCGCTGGTGACCCGCGTCCGGGAAGGCAACGGCAAATGGGCGGAGATGTGACCCGGGACGCCTAGCCGACCGTCTCCAGCTCGTTCGCGATCGCCTCCGCGAATCGCCGGATCAGCTCCTTCGTGACCGGCCCCGGCTTCCCATCCCCGAACGTCGCGCCGTCGATCCCGATCACGGGCAGGATCTCGCGCGAGACGCTGGTGATGAAGGCCTCCTCGATGGCATCGAGGGCGTCCGCCCGCGCGGGGCCCGCGCCGAGCGGCATCAGGCCGCGGGCGATCTCGAGCACCATGGACCGCGTCACGCCGGCGAGGACGCGCGCGTCCTCGGTGTGCAGCGCGCCGCCGATCACGGCGAAGAAGTTGCTCGACAGCCCCTCCAGGATCGCGCCGTCCTCGCCCACCATCAAGCCCTCGTGGATCATCGCCGGCAGCGCGGCGTACTCCACCTGCGCGGTGGCGAGGAAGCGCGTGTCCTTGGCCAGCGGCCGGTCGCGGCGGGCGGTGATCGTCCGGCAGCGGACGCCGGACCGGCGCAGCGCGGGATCCGCGGGCGCGAACTCCTCGATGCTGACGAAGAGCCGCGGCGGCGCCCACGTGAGCCGCATCCGCGATTCCGGGTATCCGGTCGCGCGCAGGGCCTCGCCCACCGCGGCACGGACGTCCTTCGGATCGAGCGCGGCCGCCGGAGCGCCGGGCCGCTCGAGGGATTCCCGCAGCCGGCGCGCGTGCTGGTCGATGCGGACGACGCCCGTCCCGCCGTAGGTCCGGAGCGTCGTGTACGAGCCGGGGGGCAGGGCCGCCGAGGCCTCCCCGAGCGTCGCGGCCTCCGTGCGCGCGACCGGCCGCCCATCCGAGAACTCGAAGGTCACCGCCACAACGTCATGTTAACCCCAGCTTTATCAATGTCGAAGGCCCGGCCACGCAACGACGTTGACAAGGTAGGACTCAAGTCCTAACCTCGAAGGAGGGGGTGCAACGGTGGCGAAAATCATCGGAATCGACCTCGGGACGACCAACTCCTGCGTCGCGGTCATGGAGGGCGACAACGCGACCGTCATCCCGAATGCCGAAGGCGGCCGGACGACACCCTCCGTGGTGGCGTTCTCGAAAGCGGGTGAGCGTCTCGTGGGGCAGGTCGCCAAGCGGCAGGCCGTGACCAATCCCGAGAACACGGTCTACTCCATCAAGCGTTTCATGGGACGCAAGTTCTCCGAGGTCTCCGAGGAGAGCAAGATGGTCCCGTACAAGGTCGTCGCCGCGCCCAACGGCGACGTCCAGGTCCAGGTCGAAGGCAAGAAGCTCTCGCCGCCGGAGATCTCCGCGATGATCCTCCAGAAGATGAAGGAGACCGCGGAGGCCTACCTCGGCGAGAAGGTCACCCAGGCCGTGATCACCGTACCCGCGTACTTCAACGATTCCCAGCGCCAGGCCACCAAGGACGCGGGGAAGATCGCGGGCCTGGACGTGCCGCGCATCGTCAACGAGCCGACCGCCGCCGCGCTTGCCTACGGCCTGGACAAGAAGAAGGACGAGACCATCGCCGTCTACGACTTCGGCGGCGGCACCTTCGACATCTCCGTGCTCGAGGTCGGCGAAGGCGTGGTCGAGGTGAAGGCCACCAACGGCGACACCCATTTAGGCGGCGACAACATCGATCAAAGGGTCATCGACTGGATCGTGGCCGAGTTCAAGAAGGACCAGGGCATCGACCTCTCGAAGGACAAGATGGCGCTGCAGCGGCTGAAGGAAGCCGCGGAGAAGGCGAAGCAGGAGCTCTCCACGACGCTGGAGACGGAGATCAACCTGCCCTTCGTCACCGCCGATGCCTCCGGTCCGAAGCACCTGACGCTGAAACTCACGCGGGCCCGGCTGGAACAACTGGTCGAGGACCTGCTCCAGAAGTCCATGGGCCCGGTGAAACAGTGCCTGAAGGACGCCGGCGTCGAGGCCACGGGCATCGACGAGGTGGTGCTGGTGGGCGGGATGACCCGCATGCCGAGGATCCAGCAGCTCGTGAAGGATTTCTTCGGCAAGGAGCCGCACAAGGGCGTGAACCCGGACGAGGTGGTCGCCATCGGCGCCGCGATCCAGGCCGGCGTGTTGTCGGGCGACGTGAAGGACGTCGTCCTCCTCGACGTGACGCCGCTGTCTCTCGGCATCGAGACCCTGGGCGGCGTGTTCACCAAGCTCATCGAGCGCAACACAACGATCCCGACCAAGCGCAGCGAGGTGTTCTCCACCGCGGCCGACGGCCAGACCTCGGTCGAGGTCCACGTCCTGCAGGGCGAGCGCCCGCTGGCCCGCGACAACCGGACGCTCGGCAAGTTCCAGCTCGTGGGGATCCCGTCCGCGCCCCGCGGCGTGCCCCAGATCGAGGTGACCTTCGACATCGACGCCAACGGGATCGTCAACGTCTCCGCGAAGGACCGCGGGACCGGCAAGACGCAGAACATCACGATCACCGCGTCGTCCGGCCTCAGCAAGGACGAGGTCGAGAAGATGGTCCGCGAGGCCCAGTCCCACGCCGACGAGGACAAGGCCCGCCGCGAGGAGATCGAGGCGCGCAACCAGGCGGATTCGCTCATCTACCAGACGGAGAAGACGATCCAGGAGAACAAGGAAAAGCTCCCCGAGGCGGAGGTGGCCGCGGCCACGCAGGCGGTCGAGGCGGCGAAGAAGGCGGTCCAGGAAGGCGGCAAGGACAAGATCGACGCCGCCGTCGCCGAGCTCACGAAGGCGTCCCATCAGCTGGCCGAGGTCCTGTACAAGAGCACCGCCGGCGGCGGCGGCGCGGGCGGTGGCCCGACCACGGACTCCACGGCGGGCGCGGGCCCGGCCGCGGACGACGTCGTCGATGCCGAGGTGGTGAGCGACGACAAGAAGTAGGCCCGAGATGATGGACCTGTACCTGTTGCTCGGCGTCCGCCGCAACGCGACCGTCGCCGAAGTGCGGCGCGCGTACCAGAAACACGCCCGCCAACTGCATCCCGACCTGAACCCGGGCGATCCGGTGGCGAGGCTCCGGTTCGAGGAGGTTTCCCAGGCGTTCGAGGTCCTCTCCGACGCGCAGCGGCGCGCCGAGTACGACCGCGGGGAGGTGCGTCCGGCTCCGCGGCCACGCGTCGCGGACGTCGGCTTCGCCGGCTTCGACTTCTCCGCGGAGGTCCAGGCCGGCGGCGTGGGGTTCCACCAGATTTTCGAGGGCGTTCTCGCGGGCGGCGGCCCGGCCAAAGGCGCGCCCGCCCGCGGCGAGGATCTCGAGCAGTCGGCGCGCATCTCCTTCGACGAGGCCTTTCGCGGCGCGACCCGCCGCCTTCACCTCGTGCGCCTGGCCGCGTGCGCGTCGTGCGGGGGTACGGGGGACATCGCGATCGGCCCGCAACCCTGCGAGGCGTGCGGCGGGGCCGGCCAGGTCCGCTCACGCCGCGGGCGGATGATCTTCACCCGGCCCTGCCGCGAGTGCGCATCCTCGGGTGTCCTGGCGCACCGTCCGTGCGGGCGCTGCGCCGGCGAGGGGCGATCGATGCAGAGCGAATGGGCGGAGGTCGAGATCCCGGCGGGGGTCCGCGACGGGAGCCGGATCCGCCTTCCCGGGCTTGGCAATGCGGGACGTCGCGGCGGAACCCCGGGCGACTTCCATCTCGTCATCCACGTCGAGCCCCATCCCCTCTACCGGCGCCAGGACGACGACCTCCATTGCGAGGTGCCGGTGACGATGATCGAGGCCTCGCTGGGCGTCCACGTCGAGGTGCCGACGCCCGACGGTCCTGTCGTCATCGAGATGCCGGCGGGGACCCAGACGGGGCAGCGCTTCCGGATGCGCAAGCGCGGGATGCCGCGGCCCGACGGCCAGGGGCGGGGCGACCTCTACGTCGAGGCGCGGGTGTGGGTGCCGGCGGTCCGCGACGACGAGAGCCGCGAGCTGCTGCAGGAGTTCGAGCGCCGCAACCGCCACGATCCCCGGCGCGACCTTGGCGCACACGCGCCGGGCCGGAAGGCGCGCTGATGGGTCCGCGGGGGAAGCGCGCGCCGGCGGCGTCCTCGGAACCCGGTACGCCTCCCGGCCGGGGCAAGTACTACATGATCAGCGTGGTGGCGAAGAGCTACGGCGTCCACCCGCAGACCCTGCGGCTCTACGAGCGCGAGGGGCTGCTGAAGCCGTCGCGCACCGAAGGCAACACCCGCCTGTACTCGGAGGACGACCTCCGCCAGCTCGAGGTGATCCTGAACCTGACCCGTGACCTGGGGGTCAACCTCGCCGGGGTCGAGATCATCCTCAACATGCGCCGCAAGATGGAGCAGATGCAGACGGAGATGAACGAGTTCGTCGCCCACGTGCGCCAGGAGCTGGAGCGCGGCGCCCCGGCCGGCCTGCAGGAGAAGCTGGACGCGCTGGTGAAGGTGCCGCCGGGGACGATCGTCCGCTCGTCCGAGAAGAGTTGAGGGTCTAGCGCCCCCGGATCTTCTGGATCGCGGCTTCGGCCGCGGGCCGTACGGGGTCCCACTTCGCGGCCTCGGCCAGGGCCGGGACCGCCTCATGCGCCGCCGGCCCGATGTTGCCCAGCGCGATCGCCGACCGCTGCCTCACCCGCCCCTCCGGGTCCTTCAGGGCCTTGATGAGGGCGGGCACGGCCTCGGCCGCGTCGGGTCCCATGTTCTCGAGGGCCATGGCGCCGGCGATGCGGATCTCCTTGTCCGGATCGGCCAGAAGGACGGCCAGCGCCGGGACGGCGGCCTTGCCCCGCCCCCCCATGCCGTACAGGGCGGACGCCGCCGTCGCCCGGTGGACCGGATCGGCGCCCTGCAGCATCTCGATGAGCGCCGGCACCGCCGCCGCTCCCGCGTCCATGACGGCGAGGTTGGCCTTGCCCCTCGTCTCCGCGTCCGTGCTCTTGAGGTCGGCGATGAGGGCCGGGACGTCCGGCTCCTTCGGCTTGCCGCTGCACGCCCCGAGCGCGGTGGCCAGGATCACAGTCCCGGTCAGCGACGAGAAGCGCCTCACAAAGCGGATTGTAGCCGTTTCCGGGGCGGTGTTATCCTCTTCGCGTCCATGATCGACCTCAAGACGAAGAGGATCGTCGTCACCGGGGGAGGCGGATTCCTCGGCTCGGCCCTCGTCGAGCGCCTGCGGCAGCAGGGATGCCCGCCGTCCCAGGTGGTCTCGGCGCGGAGGGCCGATTTCGACCTCGTCCACGAGGCGGACGTGAAGCGCCTGTTCGACGTGCACCAGCCCCAGGTGGTCGTCCACCTCGCGGCGGTGGTGGGCGGCATCGGCGCCAACCGCGAGAACCCGGGCAGCTTCTACTACCAGAACCTGATGATGGGCGCGATGCTCATGGAGTACGCCCGGCAGGCCGGGGTCGAGAAGTTCGTCGCCATCGGGACGATCTGCGCGTATCCGAAGTTCACCCCGGTGCCCTTCCGGGAAGAGGACCTGTGGGTCGGTTACCCGGAGGAGACCAACGCGCCCTACGGGATCGCGAAGAAGGGCCTCCTGGTGCAGAGCCAGGCCTATCGCGCCCAGTACGGGTTCAACTCCATCTACCTGCTGCCGGTGAACCTCTACGGCCCCCGCGACAACTTCGACACCCGCAGCTCCCACGTGATCCCCGCTCTCATCCGCAAGTGCGTCGAGGCCATCCAGCGGGGCGACGAGGTGCTGGAGGTCTGGGGCACCGGCCGCGCCACCCGGGAGTTCCTGTACGTGGACGACGCCGCGGAGGCGATCGTCCTCGCCACCGAGCACTACGACGGCGCGGAGCCGGTCAACCTCGGGGCCGGCTTCGAGATCAGCATCAAGGACCTGGCCGAGCGGATTGCACGGCTCTCCGGGTTCCGGGGACGCCTGGTCTGGAACACGTCGCTGCCGGATGGCCAGCCCCGCCGCTGCCTGGATACCACCCGCGCCGCGGCCTACTTCGGATTCCGGGCGTCCACGCCCTTCGAAGAGGGGCTGCGGCGGACGATCGAGTGGTACCGGAACGCCGCCCCGAGCGCCGCCTCCAGCCTCAAAGCCGTCAAGTAGGCGCCGGCACCTATAATCGACTCGTACGCCACGTCGTCCTCCGCCCCGGACGAGTTGCGCATCGACCTGGTCCTCGAATGCCCGCCACGAAGAAGGCCCCGCGCCGGAAGCCGGCGGCCCGCCGCGCCGCCGGGGGGCCGACGCGCGCCCTCACCGGCGACAGCCTCAACGCCTACATCCGGGAGATCTCCAAGTTCCGGCCGCTCGCCGGCGACGAGGAGAAGGAGCTGGCCCGGCGCATCGCGAACGGGGACCAGGAGGCGGTCCAGCGCCTGGTCGAGGCGAACCTGCGCTTCGTCGTCTCCTACTGCAAGCGGTACCGCGGCCTCGGCCTGTCCTTCCTCGACCTCATCCACGAGGGCAGCCTCGGGCTGATGGAGGCGGCCAAGCGCTTCGATCCCGACCGCAACGTGAAGTTCATCTCCTACGCGGTGTGGTGGGTCCGCCAGGCGATCTTCCACGCGCTGTCCGAGCAGCACCGGATCTTCCGCCTGCCCCAGAAGCTCTCCGGCCAGGTCTCCAAGGTCGGCAACGCGCGGGAGAAGCTGGCCGGCGAGCTGGACCGCGCGCCCACGACCGCGGAGCTGGCGAAGAGAACGGACCTCTCCGAGCACGAAGTCGAGAACGCCCTCAAGGTCGCGGGCGACGACCTGTCGCTGTCCGCCGCGGTCGGCGAGGACGGCGGCCTCGAGCTCGGCGACACCATCGAGCAGGACACGGTACCCTCCGTGGAGCGGCAGCTCATGCGCTCGTCCTTCGAGGAGCAGATCCGTTCCCTGGTGGCCGAGCTGGACGAGAAGGAGCGACAGGTGATCAGCATGCGGTTCGGCCTCGACGGCGAGGATCCGCGCACCCTGCAGGAGATCGGCGAGGCGCTGGGCCTCTCCCGGGAGCGCATCCGGCAGATCGAGAGCAAGGCCAAGGAGAAGCTGCGCCGCAACCAGCGCACCAGCAGCCTGCGCGGAGCGCTCAATTGAGCGCCCCGGGATTGCCAGGCGGCCCGGGACAAGCCCTCTGCCCGCGCTGCGGTGGCACCGGGTTCGAGATCGTGGAGAAGGATGGGCGCGAGTTCGCCCAGCCGTGCGCCTGCCGCCGGGGCTTGGCGGCGGGCCCCGACGCCTTCCTCGACGCCTGCCGCATCCCCCGCCGGTACGAGCACTGCAGCCTGGGCACCTTCGAGCCGGGGAACACTTCCCTCACCGCGGCCCTCGGCAAGGCCATGAGCTATTGCAACGGATACCCGTACATCCGTCCCGAGGACGAGGGCCTGGGGCTGCTTTTCACCGGCGACAACGGCGTGGGCAAGACCCATCTCGCGGTGGGCGTCCTGCGCGAGCTGGTGACTTCGAAGGGCGTCCGCGGGCAGTTCTGGGATTTCCACGAGCTGATCCGCGAGATCAAGAACTCGTACAACCCGGAGACAAGGACCACCGAGCTTCAGGTGCTGGAGCCCGTGGTCGAGACCGATGTGCTGCTCCTCGACGACCTCGGGGCGTGGAAGATGACGGACTGGATGAACGACACGCTGTTCTACATCCTGAACAGCCGCTACATGGCGAAGCGCTCCACGCTCATCACCACCAACTTCGAGGACGCCGACCGCGACAAGGTGCTGGCCGCCGACCACCTGCGGCGCAAGGAGTACCTCATGGAGCGCATCGGCCAGCGCCTGCGGTCGCGGCTCATGGAGATGTGCGTGGTGATCCGGATGCAGGGGGACGACTGGCGCCAGAACCGTCAGGCCGGCAACCAGACCCTGGTCGGCGGACAGTCACGGCCCGACCGGCGCTGATTCCAACCGCGGACGGCGCCGTGGCCGTCGGGCTCTATGTCCACGTGCCGTTTTGCGAGGTGAAGTGCGCCTACTGCCACTTCGCCATCGATCCGCGCCGCCCCGGCGCCGACCGCGAGGGCCGTTACCTCGAGGCCCTGCTCGCGGAGATGGCGGCCGCGGCGACTCCTCCCGCGTCCGCCGACACCCTGTACCTGGGCGGCGGCACCCCGACCGTGATGTCGACGGCGTCGCTCGCGCGCATCGTCGACTCCGCGCGCCGGCGGTATGGGCTGCCCGACGGCGCCGAGGCGACGGTGGAGGCGAATCCCGCCGACCTTGCCGCGGACGGGTACCGCGCGCTGCGCGACGCCGGGTTCAGCCGGCTGAGCCTCGGCGCGCAGTCCTTCGACGAGGACGTGCTCCGGGAGATGGGGCGCCCCCACGACGCGGCCGCGATTCCGCGCGCGGCCGGCGCGGCGCGCAAAGGCGGGTTCGACAATCTCTCCCTCGACCTCATCCTCGGCTGGCCGGGGGAAACGCCCGCGCGCTGGCGGCGGACCCTCGACGCCGCGAAAGCACTCGCGCCGGAGCACGTGAGCCTCTACGTGCTCGAGGTCGAGGGGCGGACCGCGCTCGGTTACCGCGCCGCGCGCGGCCTGGTCACGCTGCCCGAGGACGATCTCGTCGCCGACCTCTACCGCGAGACCGTGGACGCGTTCGGCGCGGCGGGCATCGAGCGTTACGAGATCTCGAACTTCGCGCGCCCCGGGCGCGAGTCGCGGCACAACCGGAAGTACTGGAGCGATGCGCCGTTCCTCGGCTTCGGGCTGTCCGCCCACAGCTACCGCGATGGCCGCCGCTTCTGGAACGTCGAGACTTTCGGGGCCTACTGCGCGGCCATCGAGAAGGGCGGGGGCCTGGCGGCGCGCGCGGGGGAGCGTATTCTCACCGGCCGCGAGCACCGCGCGGAAGCGCTGTTCACCGGGCTGCGGCGCCGCGAAGGCGTGGACCGGGGCGATTTCCGCTGCCGCTACGGCGTCGATCCGCTGGACGAGCACGGTCCCGCGCTCGCGGACGCCTTTGCCGCCGGCCTGCTGGTCGCGGACGAGAGGGCATTGCGGCTCACCGAGCGCGGCGTGCTGCTCTCCAACGAGGTCTTCCAGGCGTTGATCTAGAGTCCCATTCCGCGGAGTCCATTGGCCTTCCATCCGCGCGACGGCGCCGCCGTGTGAGCGCCGTCACAAGGGTGGCACGCCTCACAGTGCCCGGACCCGCCGTGTCGTAGTCTAGGGGCATGGGATCTTCCACCGCCGCGACGCCTCAGACCGGGTTCGCTGGGACCGCTCGCTGGGCCGCTCTGATCGAGGCCAGCGAGGGCCCGGCCGTCTCGTTCGGCAAGCGGGCGATCGACGTCATTTGCGCCGCCGTCGGCCTGCTGCTGGCCGCTCCGGTGATGCTGGTGGCCATCGCGCTGATCAGGCTCACCAGCCGGGGCCGCGCCATCTTCGTGCAGCCGCGGGTGGGCCATCTCTGCCGTTCCTTCGACATGTACAAGCTGCGGACGATGGTCGACGGCGCGGAGCGGATGGAGGACAGGCTCGCGAAGAGCCGCGGGCACCGGACCTTCCTGAAGATAAAGAGGGATCCCCGCGCCACGTCCATCGGGCGGCTGCTGCGCAAGTACAGCATCGACGAGCTGCCCCAGCTGTACAATGTGCTCCGAGGCGACATGAGCCTGGTCGGTCCGCGCCCCTTGCTTCTCTCCGACTTCAGCAAGTTCCCGAAGCGGGAGCAGCTGCGGCGCTTCGCCGTGAAGCCGGGGATGACGGGGCTCTGGCAGGTGAGCGGCCGGAGCGCCTGCACCGACGAGGAGCGCATCAGGCTGGACCTCGAGTACGTGGATCGCCGGAGCCTGGCGCTGGACCTGAAGATCCTTACCCGCACCATTCCCGTCGCGATACTGGGCCAGGGCGCATACTGACCTCGGGTCCAACGGGCCCATCACCGGGTGCTCGATTGTCCAACTCCGCCAGCCGCCGCCGCTTCCGGAGCGTCGGCGTCGTCCTCGGCACAGTCGCGCTGGCGCTGCTGGCTTGCGCCCTCTTCACGTCTCGGCAGCCGAAGGTGTACCGAGCGAGCACGACGGTCGTCGTCACGCCGAACACGGACGTCGAAGGGATGGGGGACGTCCTGCGGAGCCTGGAGACACTCGAACGCCGCACCGTCATCGCCACCTTCGCCCGGGTCCCGGCGACGGCCGAGACGCGCGCCGCCGCGGCACGGCAACTGGGCCGGGCGGACGCGGACCTCGCGCCCTACCGGGTGGAAGCTTCGGTGCTCCCGAACACCAACATCATCAAGATAGACGTCGAAGGCCCCGACGCGGGGGCGGTGGCGGCAGTTGCGAACGCCGTGTCCGAGGCGACGCGGGACGAGGTCCGGCGCATGTACCGGATCTTCACGCTGAGGACGCTCGCGGCGGCATCGCCCGCCCCGCGGCCGGTCCGGCCCGACCCTCGCCGGAACTATGTCGTCGCGGGTATCCTCGCTCTCTTCCTCGGCGTCCTCGCGGCGGTCCTGATCGAGCGGCTCCCGGCGCCAGCCGCTCCGGCCTGACGCCCCGCTGGTGCCGGCCGTCGTCGCGTACCCAGCGCAACGTTCCCTTCGGTGGCTGATCCTCGTCGCTGTCGCCGTGTCCGCCGTCGTCCTGGGATACCTCGCCACGCTGGATACCGGCGTCCTGCGTCTCGACGTTCCCTCTTCCCTGCCCGGCCTTGGCGCCGCCGCCACGAGCCTGGCCCTCGCGGCCGCCGTACTCTGGCATCCCCAGGCCGGCCTCCTGCTCCTGTCCGCGTTCGTGTACCTCGACCTCTCGCAGGTCCTCGTCCGCCATCACCGTCTGCCTTCGCTCCTCCAACTGCTGGCTTTCCCCCTGCTGCTTTCGGCCTGGACGCGCCGGAGCGCGGCGGAGCGCCGCCGCGTGATGCTGTCTCCCCTGACGCTGCTGCTCTCCTTCTACACACTGGTCCTGCTTCTCTCCACGACCTTCGCCCACGACCGCGCCCTCGCCGAAATGCGCGTGGGCGAAAACGCCAAGGCCCTGGCCGTCTACCTCCTGGTGGCCATGCTGGCGGCGTCCGCGGGCGCGATCCGCAGGGCGGTGTGGGTGTTGCTCGGGTCCGGCGCTCTGCTGAGCGCCCTCGCCCTCGTCCAGGTCGTGTCCGGGGACTTCGGCAACGAGTACGGAGGGTTGGCGCGGATCAAGCTCGCCCACGTCTACGGCGAGGCATTCGAGCCCCGGATCGCGGGCCCGCTCGGGGACCCCAATTTCTTCGCCCAGATCCTGGTCGCGCTCGTCCCGCTGGGCCTCTTCACGGCCTGGAGCGAGCGCGGGATGGGCGCGCGGCTGCTCGCCTTCGCGTGCGCGGGCCTGGCGGCGGCGGCGGCGGTACTGACCTACTCCCGCGGCGGAGCGCTGGCCCTGGCCGCGGTGCTCGCGCTTTCCTTCCTGTCCCGGCGGATCGACGTGCGACAGACGTCGGCCGCGGCCGCGGCGACCGTCCTGCTGCTGCTGCTCTTCGTACCCGCCGACTTCGCGCGCCGCCTCACGACGCTCGAACAGGTCTTCCCCGGGGCCGAGACGGAGGTGCTGCACCCGGACAGCTCGTTCCAGAAGCGCAGGCTGCTGGTGGGAGCGGCCTGGAGGATGTTCCTGGACCATCCCGTCCTGGGCGTCGGAGCCGGAAACTATACCGTTCACTTCGACGAGTACGCCGGCGAGGTGGGCTCGGCGGCGCGGGAGTACGAGGACCCGGCCGAGGCACACTACCCGCACAACCTCTACCTCGAGATCGCGGCGGAGACGGGGCTCGTCGGGCTGGCCGTCTTCGCGGCGGCGGTGGCCGCGGCCCTCGTGTCGCTGCGCCGCGCGCGGGCAAGCTTCCTCGCCGCCGGCGACGATCGGACCAGCGCGCTCATGCGGGGCTTCGAGACCGCGCTCGTCGGGTACCTCGTCTCCGGCCTCTTCCTGCACGGCCATTTCCCGCGCTACCTCTGGCTCCTGCTGGGTTTCGCGGCCGCCCTCACGGCGCTGGCGCCGCGGCACGAGAGGTGAAGGCCCGGCGCGCCGTGGCCGTGGTCCTCTCCCGGTTCCCCAAGGTCACCGAGACGTTCATCCTCCGCGAGATCGTGGAGATGGAGCGCCAGGGACAGCCGGTGCGGCTCGTCCCGCTGCTGCGCGAGAGGCCTTCCGTCGTCCATCCCGAGGCCGTGGGATGGATGGATCGCGCGTTGTTCACCCCCTGGTTCTCGGCCGGAATCCTGGCCGCGAACCTCCGCGCGCTGGGGCGCGATCCGGCACTCTACATCGGCGTCTTGGGGCGAGTGGCGTGGGGCACCTCGGCCAGCGCCAACTTCTTCGGGCGCACCCTCGTCCTCTTCCCCAAATCGGTCTACCTTGCCGAGCGTCTGCGCGCCGAGGGGATCGGCCACCTCCACGCGCACTTCGCCACGCACCCCGCCACCATCGCCCTGGTCGTCTCTTCGCTCACCGGCATCGGCTTCAGCTTCACGGCCCATGCCCACGACATCTTCGTGCGCCGGCCGCTGCTGCGGCAGAAGATCCGGGAGGCGCGTTTCGTGCGCGCGATCTCCCGTTTCAACCGCGAGTTCCTGGCCGCGCGGTATCCGGAGGCGGATGCGAAGACGGCCGTGATCCACGCGGGCATCGATCCCACCGGGTACGAGGCCGAAGGCGCAGAAGTCGTCGGGCCGCCGCGGCTCCTCTGCGTGGCCGCGCTCGAGCCATACAAGGGCGTGAGGGTGCTCGTGGAGGCATGCCGGCGCCTCCGTGACGAAGGCGTCTCGTTCCGCTGCGATATCGTGGGGGAGGGCCCGCTGCGGACGTCGGTCGAACGACACTTGGCGGTCGCCGGCCTCGGGGAGATCGTCCGGCTGGCGGGGGCGCAACCTCAGGACGAGGTCGCGCGGATGATGGCGCAGGCGGCGGTCATCGTCCTTCCGAGCGTCGTTGCTCGCGACGGCCAGATGGAGGGGATCCCGGTCTCGCTGATGGAGGCCATGGCGGCGCGGCGGCCCGTCGTGGCC
>Ga0326597_10004915_pt1 | contig 18684 bp, 17 predicted proteins | sample RVTome_12_FD_203789 | JGI IMG/M metagenome (GOLD analysis project Ga0326597, IMG submission 203789) | Soil microbial communities from uranium-contaminated site in the Upper Colorado River Basin, Wyoming, United States - RVT100D185 | ecosystem: Environmental > Terrestrial > Soil > Contaminated >... | reverse complement strand
TCCTCGTGGATGAGATCGAGAAGCACGTCGGTCTTGAAGACGTAGTTGCCCATGGACGCCAGCACCATCGTCGGGTCGTCGGGGATGGGCTCCGGGTCGAGCGGCTTCTCACGGAACCGCTCGATCAGGGTGCTTTCCCCTCGCTCGATGATGCCGAACGACGACGACTGCTCGATCGGGACCCGGATACCGGCGACTGTCACTCCGGCACCGGTCTCGACGTGCTCCTCGAGCATCTGCCTCGGATCCATGCGGTAGATGTGGTCGGCGCCGAACACGAAGATGTGCTCGGGTTGCTCGTCGGAGATGATGTTGACATTCTGCAGCAGGGCGTCGGCCGAACCGAGGAACCATCGCTTGCCCATGCGCATCTGGGCCGGAACCGAGGTGACGTAGTTCCCGAGGAGCGTGGACATGCGCCAGGTCCGTGAGAGATGCACGTTGAGGCTGTGACTCTTGTACTGGGTCAGCACCACGATCCTGCGGAAGCCGCCGTTGACCAGATTCGAGAGCGCGAAGTCGATGAGCCGATAGTGCCCGCCGAAGGGAACACCCGGCTTCGCCCGGTCCCGGGTCAGCGGCATCAGCCGCTTTCCCTCGCCGCCGGCGAGCACCATCGACAGGACGCGGCGGGGGTTGGCAGTCTTCGGCACGCGTTCTCCTTCGGCGACAACCGCACCCTACCGAGCGATCAGTGGACGTCACCCGACGGACGGCGCCTTGTCCAGCCGATCACGCCGGTGGCCACGACGAGGATCGACACGGCCACGACCGCCAGGAGACCCGCCCGGCCACCCCGGGCGTAGGGAAGGGGTTCGAGGGCATCGGCCGCCGGATCGAAGAAGAAGGTGAACGAACCGTCGAAGGCGAATCCGTCGGCGGCGGGAATCGAGTAGTCCACGCCGTATTCCCCCGGTCTGGACAGCACCTCGATCGGGATCCGGACGACGGTGTCGGCCAGACGCTCGATCGATCCGGACGCCGGAACGACGATGCCTTCGGGTCCCGTCACCACGATGACAGCCCCCTCGGGAACGATCGCCTCCGGGAAGAGAAAGGCCACCTCGTCGACGGTGCCGCCCACGGTGACGCCGGGGAGCGGCCGGGCGTCAACGAAGGTCCCGTGTGCCACGACGGGTGCCGCGTGCAGGGTCAGGATCGTCACGGTCGCAGCGACAACGGACCGTCGCATCGTTCCTGATCTCACTCCGCCGGTGAGAAAAAGGTCACCGACATCGGCGGGACGTCGAGGAGGAGCGACTGGCCGTGACCGTGTGAGTCGACCGCCTCGGCCCGCACCTCACCCGGCACGAGACCCGATCCACCGAATTCATCGTCGTCGCTCGACAGCAGTGTCGTCCATGCCCCGCCGGTGGGAACGCCGATGCGGTAGTCGCTCCACACCTCGGGCGTGAAGTTGCACACCACCAGCACCGGCGGATGGCCGTCGGCGCTGCGCAGGAACGCGATCGTGGAGCGCACCACATCGTCGGCCTCGATCCACTCGAACCCCTCTTCGGCCAGGTCGAGGAGATGCAGCGCCGGGGTGTCCCGATACAGGCGGTTGAGGGCCGCCGTGAAGGCCATCACACCGGCGTGGACCTCGTAGTCCAGGAGGTAGAAGGGAAGCTCGCCCTCGTGGTTCCACTCGAACGGGGACCCGAGCTCGGCGCCCATGAAGACGAGCTTCTTGCCGGGGAGAGCCCACTGGTAGCCGAGAAGAGCCCGCAGCCCGGCAAAGCGCCGCCATTCGTCGCCCGGCTGTTTGTCCAGGAGGGAACGCTTGCCGTGCACCACCTCGTCATGGGAGAGGGCGAGCACATAGTTCTCGGTGAAGGCGTACAGACCACGGAAGGTCAGGAGCCGGTGGTTGTCCTCATAGCTGCGGAAGATCGGATCCATCCCGAAGTAGCGCAGCGTGTCGTTCATCCAGCCCATGTCCCACTTGTACCCGAACCCGAGACCTCCGACGTCGGTGGGTCGAGTGACCAGCGGCCAGGAAGTGGACTCTTCGGCGATGGTCTGGATCCCGGGGAAGCGGCCGTAGAGGGAGGCGTTGAGCTTCTGGATGAACGACACCGCGGCGAGGTTCTCCCGACCACCGTGGACGTTGGGGATCCACTCCCCGTCCTTGCGCGAATAGTCGAGGTACAGCATCGAGGCGACGCCGTCGACCCGCAGCCCGTCGGCGTGATAGACGTCCATCCAGTAGTGGGCCGACGAGAGCAGGAACGCTCTCACCTCGTTCCGGCCGTAGTTGAAGATGAACGAGCCCCAGTCGGGATGGAATCCCTGGCGGGGGTCGGAATGCTCGTAGAGGTGGGAGCCGTCGAAACGGGCGAGTCCATGCGCATCGACCGCGAAGTGCGACGGGACCCAGTCGAGGATCACCCCGATGCCCCGCCGATGCATGATGTCGACGAACTCCATCAGCCCCTGGGGTGTCCCGAAGCGGCTGGTGGGAGCGAAGTAGCCGGTGGACTGGTAGCCCCACGATCCGTCGAACGGATGTTCCATCACCGGCATCAACTCGATGTGGGTGAATCCCGTCCGTTCGAGATGATCGGCGAGTCCCTTGGCGAGGGCGACGTATTCGAGCGGACCCTGCCGGGACCACGAACCGAGATGGCACTCGTAGATCGACATGGGTGCGTCGAGCTTGTTGCGGTCGACCCTCGAGGCCATCCACTCGTCGTCGTTCCAGCGGTAGTCGAGATCCCAGACGATCGAGGCCGTGTCCCCTCTGCTCTCGGCATGAACCGCGAAGGGGTCCGCCTTCTCCAGCGGCCTGCCCCCGTTCCCCGGGACGATGAAGTACTTGTATCTCGCCCCCTTGCCGGCTCCTGGCACGTCCGCCTCCCACACACCCGACTCCGATCCGCCCATCGGATGCCGTTCCGGGTCCCAGCCGTTCCAATCTCCGACCACGGAGACGCTGGCGGCATTCGGCGCCCACACACGGAACACGGTGTGACCGCCGTCGAGATGGCTCCCGAGGTACCTATACAGGTTCTCGTGCTCACCGTTGTTGAACAGCCAGCGATCGTCGGCGGTGAATTCCCGAGCCATTGGACGGAGCCTAGGTGTCCTGCGGTGCGATCCCCTTGGTCCCCGCGGCCGTTCGAAGCGCGCTCAACGCCGCGAAACCACCTATCAGGTCGGTGGCACGTGACAGCCCGACCTGCTGGAGACGGTGGGCAGCGAGACTCGAGCTGTAGCCCTGCTGGCACACGACGACCACGACACGGTCGGGGTCGATGTCGAGCATCCGGCTGGGGCTGTCCGGGGCGAGGCGCCATTCGAGCACGTCGAGGCCGACGACGGCGGCGCCCTCCAGAGCACCGTGCCGGCGGCGCCGCTCTTCGGGACGGACGTCCACGACGAACGCCCCCGAGGCGGCCACCTGATCGAACTGGTCGGGTGGCACCCGCTCGAGGTCACGCCGGGCGTCGGCCAGGAGCCGGTCGACAGACGTCAGGGATTCTCGATTCTCCATAGCGAGCCTCCGATCGACACCAGATACAACTCTCCCGCTCCATCGGTGCCGAAGGATACGAGCGAGGCGGTTGCCAATGCCGGCCAGGACCTGGCGTCCTCCGCGATCCCGGTGTAGCGGAACGACCGGACGAAGCCCGAGCAGAAGTCGCCGTAGAGATAGTGACCTCTGAGAGCCGGGATCGCTGCTCCCCGATACACGTACCCGCCCGTGATCGAGCATCCCTCGGAGTGTTCGTACTCGGCAACGGGCAGTACGAGTCCGGCCGACGAACACCCGGCGATGAAGCAGGTCGAACCTTCCATCAGGGACCAGCCGAGATTCGCCCCCGTCTCGAAGACCGAGATGACGTCGACTTCCTCCCGCTCTCCCTGTCCGACGTCACCGATGTAGATCCGCGGCCCATCCCAGGCGAAGCGCCATGGGTTGCGCAGCCCGTAGGCAAAGAGGCTCGCCGCTCCACCGTCCACATCGATGGCGGTGATGGTGCCGAGGGCAGTGGATGGGTCCTGCCCGTTCCCGAACGGATCCCCGGCGCCACCCCCGTCGCCGATACCGACGTACAGGCGGCCGTCCGGGCCGAAGGCGATCATGCCGCCGTTGTGGTTCGAGGCGGGCTGGGACACATGCAGCAGCGGCCGGGCCGAGTCGGCGGCCGCCACGTTCGGATCCTCCGACACCGAGTATTCGACGATCCGATTGGCGCCGGAAGCGTCGGTGTAGTGGACGAAGAATCGACCGCTGGTGGCGTAATCGGGGTGGAAGGCGAGTCCGAGCAGACCACGCTCGCCGTCCGTGGAGACGAGTGACGAGAGGTCGAGGAAGGGGGTCCCACCGACGACACCACCGCTGAGGATCTTGATCCGACCGCCCCTCTCCACGATGAAGAGCCGGTCGTCCCCACTCGGCGCATCGACGAAAACGGGCTGGTTCAGTCCCGACGCCACCGGGCTGAGGGAGAGCTGCAGGCCGTCGAGTGACGGGCGGGGCGAGACCGACTCCTGCGGCAATTCGAAGGCGCGGGCGAGGAACGAGGCCATCTGGGCGCGAGTGACCGCCCCCTCCGGGCAGAAACGGAGCGGCGAGGTGGCACAGCCGTTGGTGATGCCGAGCTCCAGCAGCCGCTCCACATGACCCGCATGGAACGCGCCCGGGGAAACGTCGGCGAAGACGCCCTGCACCGGATCCACCGGCTCGCCGTCGAGCGCCCTCACGAGGAACACCGCCAGCTCACCCCGTGTCACGAGAGCGTTCGGTCGGAAGGTCCCGTCCCCGTATCCGATGGAGATTTCGAGCGAGGCCAGCCGCTCGACGGATCCGAAGTACCACTGGTCGGGAGAGACGTCGCCGAAGGTCGGCGAGGAAGGCGTCAGTCCGGTCTCGCCGAGGGCGCGGACGAGGAAGGCGGCCATCTCCGCTCTCGTCACCGCCGCGGCCGGGCAATACCGGTCGCCCACCGGATCGCATCCTTCGGTGATCCCGGCGACCTTCAACGCCTCGATGGCCGGTTCGTGGATCGACCCGTCGTCGTCGATGAACGATCCCCCCGGCTCGGTGACGGCCGTGCCAGGTTGGGCCAGCGTGAGGGAGAGCACGCCGACCAATGCGATACGCGCCTTCATGGTTGCTTCCCCGGTCGCTTCCACCGAGGCTATCGACCCGCCGACGCCGGGCGGGTACGAACGACCGAAATGCCGGCAAAGATCGGAACGGTCTGGGTGGCGGCCACGCCCATCCCGACGAGCATAAGAACGAGACGCAGCACGCCCACTCCCGAGTCAACGGCCGACTCGACGTCGTCGAGCACTCCGGTGCTCTCTTCGACGAGGGATGCATACCCGTCGAGGACGACCGACGCCTCGGCGAGCCGAACGCGGATCACCGACAGATCCGCACCGATCTCCAGGCTCGAACTCGCGAACGTGCCGAGGTCGGAGGCGACATCGGCCAAGGTCCCCTGCTGCGCCCTGAGCAGAGCAGGGATCTCGGCGAGCCGCTCGTCGATGGTGGCGATGGAGTCGTCGAGCCGGACGTCGGGGTCGTAGTCGACGCCGAAGAGCGCGAGGCCCCGCATCGTCCTGTCGATCACCCGGGCGGTGTCGATCAGCGCCGGAAGCGACGCTCGCACCGCATCGACGGATGCCGGAACCTCGTCGGTGACGACCACTCCGAGATTGCCGGTGACGACCGAGGCCCGTGTGAGCGCCAGCGAGGTGTCGGTGAGGGTGGTGTGCACGTCGCGCAACGAGCCGGCCACGTCGTCGAAGACCCCGTCCACGACCCTCGTCGTCTCTCCGAGGGTGACGAGAGCACGGCGGGACACGGTGACGGTGTCCTTCACGGACTCCCCGAAGGCTCCGACGAGGAACCAACCGGCCACGACCGCGATCAACGCGCCCAGGCCGGCGACCAGCCCGCCGACGAGCCAGACCCATCCCAACCATCGAGGAGGGTTCGTGAGGATCACTGCACGGAGGTTCGCAGATCCGGGGAGTAGGGCGGCCCAATCATCGGAACGGGTCGATCATCCGATCCTCGAGGTGGGGATGGATCGCGTACCACTCCTCCCGCAAGATGTCCATGCTCAGGCTGTCCGGCGTGACGGCCCGCCTTGAAGATGGCCAGGGGGGACTCTGACCGCCTCACGGAAACCGAGCTTGCGAAAGGCCGCCACTGCGCGCTCGTTCTCGGTCTGCGTGTACAGATGGACCACCCGCAGTCCCGGGGCGAAGCTTCGGCCGTGGTGATCACATGTGATCGCCCATGCATTAGGAAGCTGGTTGGAAAGTGCTCAGGAAGTCGTCGGCCAGGTCACGGATGGCCTGCTCGTCGGTCACGTCCCCGAAGACGGTGAGCTCATATACCACGTCCAGGTCGGTCTGGACCACGACATACACAGCAAAGAACGGCCCGAACTCGTCCTCGCCGGTGTAGGTCACCGTGCGTCCGGGCAAGCCAACGACGTCGATCTCGGCCGCATCATCAAAGGTGAAGTCTCCTCCGGAGACGGCCGATGAGCGGAAGCTGTCGAGCCAGGCGTTCAGCGACACCCGCTCGGGTGGGTCGATCTCGGTGACTAACACATTCAGCTCCTCGCCTTGAAGCCCAAAGAAGTAGTCGGCCAGCCACTCGTCCCGGTACGTCTCGATCTCCCAGCCTCGGGGATAGGCGATCGTGTAGCCGAGATCGTCGGAGATGTATTTGAGCCAGGGGTTGTCCGGGCTCGAGATCTCGATGGGGATACCTGTCTCGACGAACCGGATGCTGAACTCCATGGACAACGGGAAATCGCCTTCGCTCAGATCATCGATCGTCATCACCATCTCGTGGGGGAGACCGGTGGGCGTCGCCCAAAAGACGAGCTTGAGGCCGACCTGGTCGTCAGGTCCGAAGCCAAACGCCAGCGGATCGGCTTCGGTGCCCTCGGACAGACCGATCCTGTGCAGGGTCACCCCGTCCTGTTCCACGACCCCCTGATGCTCCAGATCACCCATCGTCTTGAGTGCGGCCAGGAACTCCAGGTCTTCGAGGGGGACTGGCTCGCCCTCGAGCGGCTCGGCGAAGGGGTCGTCGGAGGTGTCCTCGGTGACCCACGGACCGCCGGCACTCCGTTGGTAGTCGACTCCGTGGTTGCTGATCATCTCCTGACTCAGCAGGCCGGGGATCTCCATGATCATGTGGCTGTCCTCACCGACGAACTCGATCGTGCCCGACGCGCTGAATGCGACCTCACCCACAGCAGCATCGATGGCCAGGTCGGCTCGACCCGCGAAGTCTGGTGATGTGATGTATCCGAGGAACACGTCGAGCACACCCTGATCGCTCAGGGTCGTCGTGGTGGTGGCAACCGTCGTGGTGGTGGTGGTGGGTGCCGTAGTGGTCGTTGTGGAGTCGGTCGTCGTGGTGACAACCGCGCTCCCACCCCCGTCACATCCGGCGAGAGCGAGCCCGGACAGTAGGACGGCGGCCAGGATGATCCCCCGGTACCCGTCCGCTTCTGATCGATTGCTTGGGCTGTGATCCATCATGTACTCCTTCCCCATCAAGGCTATATCGGTATGGGTGCGGAGCGGTATGGGGGGTTTCCCCGATGTCGGCCGATCACTTCAACTCTCTTCCCCCCTCGACCTTGATAGGTTGCCCGGTGGAGTAGACGCCAGGTAACGCATGGAAACGTTCCGGCACGATGTCCTGATCATCGGAGGCGGCGGCGCCGGGCTCCGCGCCGCCATCCAGGACCGCTCGCGCCGCCGCGGTGCCGTGACCGTGCCGCTGACGGACGGGATCGATGACCACGTTCGCCCACGGGATCAGCGCGTCCCACCACCAACTCGAGGTGACGAGCCCGACGATGCCGTCCGCCTCCACCACCCGGGCAGCCCCATGCTCGGGATCGACCAGCTTCTCGATCGATTTCGAGGTCGACGCCACTGATCGAAGGCCCGGCTGGTCTTCGTGCAGACCGCGCCGGCCGACCAGGGACGGATTCGCCAGTATCAGTGCCAGGGGCGAAACGTCCTCGGATTCGACCGGATGGAGCCTGATGTCGGCTGACATTGCCCTCGTTCTACCCGGTGGAGCCGACCCGCGTCGCCTGATTGCTCGCCCGCCTCAGCGCCACGGCCTGGATCGTGCCGAAGACGCCGACGCCGATGGCCGCGAACAGGAGGGCCACCCACGGATCGGACGGGGCCAGCAGATCCCTCGCCTCGTCCTGCCACGGCCACAGCGCCCGCAGCGACCCGGCCATCAATCCGACGAGCATCGCCATCGTGAAGTCGTGGTGCCGGCCGAGAAGGCGTCCGAGGATCAACGAGAACGAACCGAGACCGATCACCATCCCGACGGCGAAGACAGCGAGGTAGGCGACATTGCGATCGTCCACCGCCCGCAGCGTCGGCTCGTACAACCCGACGACGAGCAAGAGGAAGGATCCGCTGACCCCGGGAAGGATCATGGCGCAGACGGCGAGGGCAGCCCCGAGGAACACGACGACCAGTGCCGGATCGACGATGGTGCCGGGTGGCAGCCCGCTCAGCGCGAACGCCGGCACGGCGGCGACGACGGCGATGACGAGAGAACGCCGGGTGCGATCACGGATCTGGCGCCACGGCACGGCCAGACTGGCCGCGACCAGACCGAGGAAGAGTGCACGGCTCTCGATCGGACGCTCGACGAGGAGGTCGGGCACGAAGCGGGCGGCAACCACGATCGCCGCACCGATGCCGGCGGTGAGCGGCACCACCAGACGCCATTCGACGCCGCCGAGATGACGGGCGACGTTCTCGCCGTCCAACCGGGCGGCGGCGAGGATCGCCCGGAAGCCGTGGCCGATGGAGGCGAGGAGCTGTCCATAGATCCCGACGATGAGGGCCATCGTCCCGCCCGAAACTCCCGGGACGGAGTCGGCCGCACCCATCAGGAGCCCCTGGAGAACGTGGACCACGCTTCGTCGCATTCCCGACACGGTATCGGCTCGCTTCGTCGTCACCCTGTTCCGTGTCACCCGCACCCGATAGGTTCCGAGAGATGACGACACACTTCACCCCAGCCACGTACGCCTTTCTTCGCGATCTCGCCGCCAACAACGACCGCGAGTGGTTCAAGAGCAACAAGGACCGCTACGTCGAGAAGGTGCAGGAGCCGGCCCTCGAATTCATAAGCGACTTCGGCCCGCGCCTGGCGAAGATCTCCCCCCACTTCACCGCCGATGCCCGGGTGGTCGGCGGCTCTCTGTTCCGCATCCACCGCGACACGCGGTTCGCCAAGGACAAGACGCCCTTCAAGGAGAACACCGGCGTCCAATTCAGGCACGAGGCGGCCAAGGATGCCCACGCACCGGGGTACTACCTCCACATTCAGCCAGGAGGAACCTTCATGGGTGTGGGACTGTGGCGCCCCGAGACCGCGGTCGCTCATCGGATCAGAGAACACGTCGCCGAGAACCCGAAGGCGTGGCGCCAAGCCGCCCACGGTCGACGCTTTGCAGAGGTCTTCTCGCTCGAAGGCGATTCGCTCGTCAGAGCCCCCAAGGGCTTCGACCCCGAACATCCCTTCGTCTCCGACCTCAAGCGAAAGGACTTCATAGCCACGACGAGGCTCGGCCAGAGGGCGGTCACGAGCGACGGGTTCATCGATGAATACGCCCGCCTGTGCCGGACGGCGACTCCCTTCATGCGTTTCCTGTGCGAGGCGGTCGGCGTTCAGTTCTGACCTCGGTGGCGGAATACCCACTCTGTGGCCTACGTTGGAGCCCACAGGGAGAGCTGCCTTGGATCACACCGAGACGACGATTGCCATCTATGACCGGTTGGTGGGCCTGAGCACCGAGGCGCCACCGGGCCTGCGGCTGTGGAACGGCCGCTACCACGGCCCCGACGATCCACGATCGATCCTTGAATTGCGTCACCCCGGCGCCATGCGGGCGCTCGTCCTCCCCCCGACGGATCTCGCCGCCGGTGAGGCGTACATCTACGACGACATCGACATCGAGGGCGACATCGTCCACGCCCTGACGTTCGCGGCGGGGCTCGACGGAGTCTCTCCCTGGTCGAGTCCGGCAGTGAAGATCTCCCTCTCCGCTCTGCGCCTCCCCGGACATCTCCGGCGTCGCCGACACCAACGGCCCGTGGCGAGGGGACGTATCCACACTCCAGGCCGCGACAGGCAGGTCGTCCGCCACCACTACGACACCGGCAACGAGTTCTTCGCCACATTTCTCGGGGGCACGCTGGTGTACTCCTGTGCCTATTTCCTGCACCCCGACGAGGACCTGGACGTCGCCCAGACGCGCAAGCTCGACGTGGTCGCCCGGAAACTGGCGCTGTCCCCCGGCGATCGGCTGCTCGACGTCGGATGCGGATGGGGCTCGATGGTCATCCACGCCGCCCGCCATTACGGCGTGCACGCGACGGGTATCACGCTCAGCGAGTCCCAAGCCGAGCTGGCGCGTGCCCGGGTGGCCGAGGCCGGGCTCGCCGATCGGGTGGAGATCCTGGTGAGGGACTACCGCGAGATGGACGGCGAGTTCAACGCCATCAGCTCGATCGGCATGGTGGAACACGTAGGTCGCGAGCGACTCGGGGAGTACTTCCGGACTCTGAAACGTGTACTCGCCCCAGGTGGGCTCGTGCTCAACCACGGCATCGTCGATCGGAGCCACACGTCGCCGCGTGAGAGGCGGCGGGGATTCGTCGGGACGTACGTGTTCCCGGACGGCGATCTGCTCTCGCTCCCCACCACTCTCGAGGTTGCCGAAGACGCCGGGTTCGAGGCCCGTGACGTCGAGGCGCTCCGTGTGAATTATGCCCTCACCCTGCGGCGATGGGTGGCCGCTCTCGAGGCAAACCGGGACCGGGCGGTGCAATCTGCCGGAGACCGCACCTACCGAATCTGGCGACTGTACATGGCGGGATCGGCGGTGGCTTTCGAGCTCGGGGCGATCGGCGTCTACCAGACGCTGCTCGCCGACCCGGCCCGACGGTGGACGCATGGGAGGTCCGGACTCCTGGCGACGGACGATCTGCCGGCCCAAGTCTCTCTAGCGCCCCCGAAAGCGCGGTCACGCCGGCTCAGCCGCTCGGGAGGCTGACCTCGCCCTCGAGGAAGAGGTGCGAGCGGATCGACGTCCGGCAACGTCGCGGCGAAGCGCTCGACCGGACACGTGGGCGCCGTGCACCCTGCGCCAGACCCGGGAAGCCGGCGTCGGTGGTGGACACCCCGGGCGCCACCCGAAACGCCCCACCACGTCGATGTCATGACGGGTTTCGACATGCCCGCGAGGTTGAGCGGGTCGGAAAATCCCCACAGAGACATCGCATCGGCACGACGACCATTCCTACCCTTCGCGCAACGCATCGACACGGGAGGGTGTCCATGACAGACACGGCGCAACGCGCCCCTTCGGGTGGCTCCGGGCTCGACTCGTACTTCAAGCTCTCGGAGCGAGGTACGAACGTCGCCACGGAGGTCAGAGCCGGAGTAGCAACGTTCCTGGTGATGGCCTACATCATCTTCGTCAACCCCAGCATCCTCGGCGCGGCAGGGCTCGATCCGGGGGCCGTAGCCGCCGCCACCGCGCTCGTGGCCGGTGCGCTGTGCATCGCCATGGGCGTGGTCGCGAACTACCCGCTGGCCATGGCGGCGGGGCTCGGCATCAACGGCGCCGTGGCATTCGGACTCGTGCTCGGCAGCGGGCTCACGCCGGCGGGGGCGATGGGAGTGATCGTCCTCGAGGGGATCGTCGTCACGATCCTCGTCGTGATCGGGTTGCGCGAGGCGATCATGGATGCGGTGCCGACGTCGCTCAAGTACGCCATCGGCGTCGGTATCGGCCTGTTCATCCTGTTCATCGGGTTCGTCAACGGCGGGCTGATCCAACAACCGCCGGGCGACGGTCCCGTACCCGTCCAATTCATCTTCCCGAACTCGGCCGGTGCGTCGCTCACACTCATCGGGCTGGCGATCACGATCATCCTGTACGCCCGGAAGGTGACGGGAGCACTGGTGATCAGCATCGTGCTGACCACAATCGTCGGACTGATCATGGGAGTGCAGTCGTTCCCGGATACTCTCGCCGTGAGTCCGGACTTCTCGACACTCGGCGAATTCGACCTCGGCGAGGTGTTCACGGTTCTCGGCACGCTCACCGCGCTGTTGACGATCTTCAGCTTCATGCTGACCGACTTCTTCGACACCATGGGCACGGCGACCGCCATCGTCGAACAAGCCGAGTTGACCGACGAAGACGGGTCCATCCCCGATGTCGGCAAGCTGCTGTTCGTCGACTCGATCGGCGCCGCCCTGGGAGGCATGGCCGGGGTCAGCTCCAACACCAGCTACATCGAGAGCTCGGCGGGCGTGGCCGAGGGCGGCCGGACCGGACTCACCGCAGTCGTGGTGGGAATCCTCTTCCTGCTGTCGATCTTCCTGGCGCCAATCGCCGGGCTCATCCCCCCACAGGCAACCGCACCGGTACTGATCCTCGTCGGATTCCTGATGGCCTCGCTCATCAAGGACATCGACTTCACGGATCTGGAGGAGGGGCTGCCTGCGCTGCTGGCGATCGTGCTCATGCCCCTCACCTACAGCATCACCGTCGGCATCGGCGCCGGCTTCGTGGTGTGGGTCCTGATCAAGGCGGTGCTTGGCAAGGCACGACAGGTCCCGGTGCTCATGTGGGTGGTGTCGGCGGCGTTCGTCGTCTACTTCCTCCAAACCCTGTTGGGTCAGACCTTCTCGGCCTGAGGCATCATCAACGTCACTCGGTGTGCCCGGCCATCCACCGGGCACACCGACGCGTGGTGGTCGAGTTCATCCCGGCGTGGCATCCAGCCCACGGCCGGTGACGCGCCTTCCCACCGAACCGACCACCACTGCGGCCACCACGAGTCCGGCTGCGGCTGTGAGCCATGCCCCGTCGAACGACCAGCGTTCGATCACCACCCCGAGGATGATCGGGACCGCACCGGAGCCGACGAAGACACCTGCCTGCGTGATCGCCGAGGCCGTCGCCACCGATGCCCGATTCGCCCGGACCACCGTGTACGTCATGAGGCCCGGCCACCCCCATCCGGTGGCGAAGGCCACCACGACAACCACGAAATAGGCGGGACCGTCGACCAGTGCCAGTGTGGCGAACGCCGCCGCACCGATTCCGGCGAGAACGACGATCCCACCGAAGCCGCGCCCGTTCGTCCAATCCGTGACCACGCCGGCCGTCACCCGGGCCAGGATCGAGACCGCCGACCCGGCGAATTGCAGAAGCCCTGCGGCGGATGCCGAGAAACCGAGATCCACGGTGGCCGACACCAGGTACGTCCCCAGCGCTATCGCCGCCCAGGTCGCGAATGACGACCCCACGGCCAGGAAGACCAGATCACGCGTAGTCGTGATGGCATTCACCACCGGCACGCCGTGACGGGGCACGACCGGTTCGGGGAGGTCGCCCCCCGGAACGAGGAAGGAGACGAGCAGGGCGACAACGGCTGCCGCCGCGTAGGCCCACCTCCATCCGTGCGTCTCGACCACGAGCGGCACCGACAGACCGGCGAGCAGCGTCGATGCCGGAATGCCGGCATGCTTGGCGCCGAAGATCGTCGCCTGCCGGGCCGGATCGGTGTGATCCGCCAGCGCCTGATTGGCTGCCGGATTCGAGGCGCCGTAGACGGAGGCTGCGAGGACGAGCAAGAAGCCGAGCGACACGGCGTCTCGCGCCAGGAGCGGAATCGCGGCGAGGACGACCGCGGTCAGCCGGAGATTGAGAACCATGGCGCGCTGCCAACCGACCCGTTGCACCCAGCGTCCCAGCGGCGCCGACGTGACGGCCGCGGTCAGGAAGAACGAAGCCGTGAGGAAACCCAGCCCGATCGGGCCGATGCCGAACTCCGACCCGATCTGGAAGAACCCGGCCCCCACCAGGAACACCGCCTGGGTACTGAGCGTGATCACCCCCACCGCCAGCGGGAGCAACGTGACCAGTCGGGGACGCCGCATCCGTCGGAGGCTAGGAAGCCTCTTACCATCGGATCTCCGTGTCGATGCCGCCCGTGCGGCCCGCAGAGCGATCCAGGAGCAGCCATCATGTCGTCATGTCGCTTCGACCGATCTCACAGACGATGACCCTGGCGGTTGGCAGCACCCCTGTCGTCAAGTTGAACTCAATCGCGGGATCCGATGTCGCCGATGTCTTCGTCAAGCTCGAGGCCTTCAACCCGACCGGGTCATACAAGGATCGCATGGCGCTGGCGATGGTCGAGGAAGCCGAGAAACGCGGCGATCTTCGACCCGGCATGACCGTCGTCGAATACACAGGAGGCTCTACCGGGAGTTCGCTCGCCTTCGTGTGCGCCGTGAAGGGCTACCGCTTCCGCGTCGTCTCCTCGGACGCCTTCTCGGCCGAGAAGCTGGCGACCATGCGGGCATTCGGCGCCGAGGTGACGGTCATCCCGGCCGGCGATGAAGGCATCACGAAGGAGCTGATGGACAAGGTGATCGCCACCGCAACCGAGTATGCGACCGAGCCGGGCGCCTACTTCACGAACCAGTTGCACAACCGGGACAGCCTCGTCGGTTACCGGAAGGTCGGCACCGAACTCATCGAGCAGTTCCCCGACGGCATAGACGCCTTTTGCGCAGGGGTGGGGGTGGCGGGTCTGGCGATGGGAGTGTCACTGGCGCTGCAGGACGCCGGCCGAGACACGAGGATCGTGGTGCTTGAACCGGGCGAGAGTCCGATCCTCACTGAAGGCAAACCGGGTGGACACCACATCGAGGGCATCGGCATCGGGTTCCGCCCCCCGCTCCTCGACGACTCGCTCTATCACGAGGCACGCGCCATCCCCCAGGACCGGGCACAGGCGATGGCCCGCCGGCTCACCGCCGAGGAGGGCATCTTCTCGGGCTGGTCGACGGGCCTGAACGTCGCCGCGGCCGTCGACCTCGCCGGCGAGCTGGGACCGGGCCACACCGTGGTCACCGTGGAAGTCGACTCGGGTCTCAAGTATCTGTCAGGGGCGCTGTATCGCTGATGGCCCAGAACGTCCTCGGTGGAGAGCTGTACGACTGTTCGATCGATCCGGTGACCGGATGGTTGCGGGATGGCTGCTGCAACACCGACGCCGGAGATGTCGGAGTCCACACCGTGTGCGCTGTCATGACCGACGACTTCCTGGCCTTCTCGCAGTCGGTCGGAAACGACCTGTCGACGCCGATGCCGGACCATGGCTTTCCCGGACTGAAGGCGGGCGACCGCTGGTGTTTGTGCGCCTCGCGCTGGGTGGAGGCGCTGGAGGCGGGGGTTGCCCCCAAGGTGGTCCTCGAAGCCACTCATGCCCGCACCCTCGAGTGGGCGGCACTATCGGATCTGCAAGCCCACCGCGCATGACCGCGGGACGGTTGCCTTGGACGTGAACGTCCTTCTGATCCTCCTTGCGTCGGTGGTGACATCCGCGGTGGGCGCGCTCGGTGGATTGGGCGGTGCCGTTCTGTTGGTGCCGTTCCTCGTCGTCATCGGGATGCCCGTCGCGGAAGCCGCTCCGATCGGGCTCGTGTCGGTGGCGACCCTGTCGATTGCCGCCGGTCCCACCCACCTCCGATACCGCGTCGTGAATCACCGACTGGGCCTCACGACCGAAGTGGCATCGAGCGCCGGGGCGATCGTCGGTGCACTGGTGTCCGAGGGGCTCGACGACCAGCTGCTGGTCTACGTGCTGGCGGCGGTCTCGTTGACGGCGGCGTTCGCCGGGGGCCGGCGCAAGGGAGTGCGGAATCTCCCCGACCCTGCCCTCGGATCCGCCGCCATCGGCGAGAGGGTCGGGACGCTGGCCGGGGCGTATCCGTTGAACGGCGGGGTGGTGCCGTATCGGGCCATCCGCCTCAAGCGCGGCCTGGGCCTCATGGGGATCTCCGGGCTGATCGCCGGGATGGCGGGCGTGAGCGGCGGATTCGTGAAGACACCGGCGACCTCCGAGGTCATGCATGTCCCCACCAAGGTGGCGGCGGCAACGACGACCTTCACGATCGGTGTCACGGCGGCGTCGGCGCTCGCGGTGTTCGCCGTTCAGGGAAGAATCGACCCGGAGGCGGCGGCAGCCTCCATCGCCGGGAGCCTGGTCGGGTCGATGCTCGGTGTGCGGTTCCAAATGCGACTGGTGCCCTCGACGGTGAGGCTCGGTCTCAGCATCCTGCTCGTTCTGGTCGCCATCGTGCTGGTGGTGTCATGACCGTCAGCTCGATCACGGGAGTCCGCCAGGCGCCGTGGTTGCGGAGCGTGGCGTGGGGCTCGATGGTGTCGGCCTTGGTCGGAATCACCGCTCCCGGGAGGGTCGGCGTGCTCGCCGCCCAACTCGCCATCGCCATGGTCACGGTCACACCACTGCTTCGGGTGGTCTGGGTGACCTATCGACTGGCCCGCGAGGGCGACCGCCGGTTCGTCACAGTCGGAATCGCACTGCTGGGCACGGTCGGCCTCGGCGTCACGACCTCGATCCTCCTGAGCGGTTGACGCCGGTCAGGCGTTGGCCCGGCCGCCGCCGGCACGAACGGCGAGATCCCGCCACAGCCGTTCGGTCCCCGGGTGTGCATTCGCCAGACGCGTCCACCGCGCCATCGGGCCGAGGTCGAAGGCGAGATGCATGCCGGTCGGTCCGTACGAGTCCTCACCGGGCGGGTACATGCCCTCGTCGCCGGTCAGCCGCGGGGCAGGGCGGAGTCGATCTCCCAGATCCAGCAACTCTCGGCGGAGCTCGGCCGCTCCGTCCGTCACGAACGTGAGTGGCACCGTCCAGTGGACGAGACGGTCCGAGAACAGGAAGCGACGATCCGCGAACGCCCGCGTCGACACCACGGGATCGTCTCCCGACCAGGCGTCCACCTCCGCCACGGCGAGCGCCACCCCGAAGGCGACCACGTCGGAGAGGTGATCGGACCGGAATCGGTGGCCCCACCATCGTGCCCGTCGGTCGAGGTCCGCCCTGGGGTCATACCCGGTCACGTGCTGTTCGCGGGCCGTCGGAAGGACGTCGTCGGCCAGCCTCAACAGTGAGCGCCAGGCAACGAGGTCTCGTCCAGCACCGATGATGGCGTCGCTCACACCCGGTAGGCGTCCTCGGAGGGTTTGACCGGACGATCGAGCCACAGCGGCCGGCGCAGACCTCCCGGCCCGGGACCCGGCTTCGTCAACTCCAGCCATTCCCGATACACCTCGAACGACTTGGCGGTGTCGACCACCACGTCGCCGTAGCGATCGTCCGGCTCGGCCTTCGTGATCCGCACCCGCTGATGCCAGGCGTGCATACCGGAGACAGGGTCCGGATGCGGCGGGAACGCCAGGTTCTGATGGACGCCCGCATCGCGCCACCAGATCCGCTCGGAGTCGGGATCGTCGGATGCGAACGGCTCTATCCCCTTCTTCTGACGCAGACGCCAGATGCTGTCGCCCGTCTTCTCGATCTCCACCAGAGCCGACGACCACCGTTCGTTACCCGTCCCGTCGCGCAGACGCCACCGACCCATGTGATGCGAGGCAGCCACCACCCCTGGCCGGATCCCTTCGGTTCGCCAGACCCTGATCACGAAGTGGCCCGAGTCGGTGGACAGTCTCACCAGATCCCCCGTGACGAGGTCGAGCGCCTCGGCGTCCGCCGGATTCATCCACAGCGGATGGCCGTGACTGATCTCGTAGAGGTATTTGGCGTTGCCCGACCGGGTGTGGATCAGCGTCGGGAGCCGGAAGATCGGGAGAAGGATCCGCTCGTTGCCTGCAAGATCCAGCTTCCGCCAGTGAACATGGGACTCCAGATAGACGGGGATCGCCTCCGCCTCCCAACCCCAGTCGTGCATCGTCGCGGACCACCACTCCAGCTTCTTGGAGGGGGATCTGAAGCCGTGACGAACCGACCCGTCGTCCATCCGGACGCCATCGGGCGTCTCCCGCTCGTGTACCTGGTAGATGTCACGTGCGATCTCCACCGCCCCGTACTTGCGCATGAATCCGAGCGGGTCGAGTCCTTCGGCCGCCGCCCGTGCGGGCAGTCCCGGCACCGAGTTCTCGAACATCCATCCGTAGTACTCGTCGACGGTCACGGGGCGGGAGGGGTCGGACGGCGACTCGAACCAGCGCCGGATGCCGAGCGAGCCATCCGGGTCGATCTTCCACGAGAGGTCGATCCAGAACTCGGTCTCCTCCCACACCTCTCCCGGATTGGCTTCATGGGTCCGCGCGAACGTCCTCCCGTCTCTTTCGCCGGCCACACGCAGAACCGGCTGTCGGAAGCCGAGCCATTGGCCCATGTGCGTCTCGTAGGAATGGGTGTCGTGCCGCTCGGATCCGACTCCCATCGGCAGCACGAAGTCGGCGAACCAGGCCGACTCCGACCAGGTGGGCGTCAGGGCGACGTGCATGCCGATGCGTTCGGGATCGGTGAGCATCTCCATCCAGGAGAATCCGTCGGGGTTGGTCCAGACCGGGTTGTAGACCCGCGTGAAGTAGACGTCCACCCTGCCCCGTCCCTCCCTGGTGAGATAGGGCAGGAGGAAGCTCATCTCGTGATGTGCGAGCGGGTACTCGGCCGGCCACAGGAGCTCGTTCCAGCGGGAATGCGGTGGCGGCATGTTCCAGTGCTCCGGCTTGAACTTGTCCCATGCGCTGGGAGCGGTGCCGCCGACCGTGCCGATGGATCCGGTCAGGA